>Ga0187815_10000023_pt1 | contig 70494 bp, 59 predicted proteins | sample NC_S_5_FD_132962 | JGI IMG/M metagenome (GOLD analysis project Ga0187815, IMG submission 132962) | Wetland sediment microbial communities from Neuse River Estuary, North Carolina, USA - ASW-S_5 | ecosystem: Environmental > Aquatic > Freshwater > Wetlands > Sediment | place: USA: North Carolina... | reverse complement strand
TGCTGACGCGGCTGCCGACCACGCTTGATCGCGACATCGGCACGCTGCTGCCGCATAGCTGGCAGCCCATCGCTTAAACCAAGCTAGGCCGCCGCGCGAGGTGTCGTTGGCGGACGCTTACGCTTCTTCCTCGAACTCGATCACCGCTTCTTCGGCGGCGGTGAACAGGTTGTCGGGGGCCTGCTTGCGCGAGGCGAACGGGTTGGCCGATGGATTTTGCGCGGCGAAGGTGAGCACCTCCGTGCCAAGGCTGGCCGGGCTGTCGGTGATGCCGAGGCCGGACAGGTAGGCGCGGCCGGTGTCGGCGAACTTCGGCGTGATCTCCATGCTGGAGTAGATCTTCTGGCGTGCCTTGACCAGGGCGACCATCTCCGGCGTCGGATCGATCTGGGCGAACAGAGCCAGCTTGCCCTTGAGCGGACCGTCGGCGATCTCTTCGGCCTTCACCGCGGTGACGTCGCCGTAGGCCTTGAACGGGGAATCCGGGGCGTAGCCGCGGATGTGCTCGGCGAAGATGCGCGCGCCGTAGAGCGCCGGGTTGTAGGAGGTGGCCATGTCCTGCAGCACGGCGCGATCGATCACGCGACCGTCGCTGGTGGCGCCTTCGACGGCGATGCGGAAAAACTTGCTCTTGGCCATGGCGGGGTCTCGTGTCGATGGGCGCGATGAAACGTCGCGGCCATCGTCGGCACGCACGGAAACGCGGGCAACGCGCCCCGTTTGTGCAAGTGGCTTTGCACAACGCGCGTCGAGATAAGCAAGGCATGGCGTGCGTAACGATGCCGCCATGCTGATGCTGCCGACCACGACCGATCCCGAGCGCACGGCCCGCGCCCTGTACTGGATGGGCTGGGCGGTGTCGGACATTGCCGAACACCTTGGCAAGCCGCGCACCACGGTGCAGAGCTGGAAGGATCGCGGCGAGTGGGACAAGGCCAGTGCGCTGACGCGGATGGAAACGGCACTGGATGCGCGGTTCACGGCGCTGGTGCACAAGGAGCCGAAGACCGGCGGCGACTTCAAGGAGATCGACCTGCTCGGCCGTCAGGCGGAGCGCTTCGCGCGCATCCGGCGCTACGAGGCGCCAGGAGGCAACGAAGCGGACCTGAACCCCGCGGTGGAAAACCGCAACGCCGGACCAAAGCGCAAGGCCAAGCGCAACGAGTTCAGCGAGGAGCAGTCCGAGGAACTGCGCAAGACCTTCCTCGCGTCGCTGTTCGAGTACCAGCGCACGTGGCGCAACTCCGCGGACGAGCGCACGCGGATGATCCTGAAGTCGCGCCAGATCGGCGCGACCTGGTACTTCGCCCGCGAGGCGCTGCTTGATGCGATCACCACGGGCCGGAACCAGATCTTCCTGTCGGCCAGCAAGGCGCAGGCGCACATCTTCAAGCAGTACATCATCCAGTTCGCACGCGAGACATGCGGCGTCGACCTGAAGGGCGACCCGATCGTGCTGTGGAACGGCGCCACCCTGTACTTCCTCGGCCAGAACGCGAAGACCGCGCAGGGTTACCACGGCAACTTCTACTACGACGAGTTCTTCTGGACCTGCAATTTCGAGGAGATCAACAAGGTCGCCTCGGGCATGGCGATGCACAAGCAGTGGCGGAAGACCTACTTCTCCACGCCCAGCGCCAAGAGCCACGCCGCGTATCCGTACTGGACGGGCGACCGCTTCAACCGGCGGCGGGCGAAGGATCAGCGCGTGGCGATCGATGCCACCCACGACGCACTGGCCGGCGGTGTGCGCTGCGGCGACAAGGTGTGGCGGCAGATCGTGACGATCGAAGACGCCGAGCGCGGCGGCTGCGACCTCTTCGACATCGAGGAGCTGCGCACGGAGTACCCGCCCGACGAGTTCGCCAACCTGCTGATGTGCCAGTTCATGGATGACGGCGACAGCCTGTTCCCGCTGGCGAAGATGCAGGCCTGCATGGTGGACAGCTGGGTAGACTGGACGGACTTCCAGCCGCTGGCCCTGCGCTCCTACAGCAACTGGCCGGTGTGGGTGGGTTACGACCCGAAGGGCGACGGCAGCGATAGCGCCGGTCTGGTGGTGGTGGCGCCGCCCAAGGTGCGCGGCGGTCTCTTCCGTGTGCTGGAACGGCACCGGCTCAACCAGGCGGATTTCGAGGCGCAGGCGGAGTTCATCCGCAAGGTCACCCAACGCTACAACGTGGCGTACATCGGCATTGACGCCACGGGCGTGGGTGCGGCGGTATACCAGCTGGTGAGCAAGTTCTTCCCCACCGCGCGGCGCTTCACCTACTCGCCGGAAACCAAGTCGATGCTGGTGATGAAGGCGCTCAACGTGATCGACAAGGGCCGCCTGCAGTTCGATGCCGGGTGGACCGACCTGGCGCAGTCGTTCATGGCGATCCGCAAGACGCTGACCGACAGCGGCCGGCACGTGAAGTACACCGCCGGGCGCAGCGAAGAAACCGGCCACGCGGACCTCGCGTGGGCGCTGATGCATGCCCTTATCAATGAACCGCTGGAAGGCTCGACCGGGAGCAATACCAGCGTCCTGGAGATTTTCTGATGACCGAAACCACGACCGCGGCGCTGGCCGGCGCGATGGCCTTTTCCTTTGGCGACCCGCTGCCGGTGCTCGACGGCCGCGACATGCTGCAGTACATCGAGGCGTGGCGCCGCGGCAAGTGGTACGAACCGCCGGTGTCGCTGCCGGGGCTGGCCAAGAGCTTCCGCAGCGCACCGCACCACGCGAGCGCGATCTACGTGAAGCGGAACATCTTGGTTTCCACGTTCAGGCCGCATCCGTTGCTGAGCCGGTCGGACTTCTCGCGCTGGGCACTCGACTACCTGGTGTTCGGCAATGGCTACCTCGAATGCGAGAAGAACCGGCTGGGCCGGCCGATCCGTCTCAAACCGGCGTTGGCGAAGTACATGCGCCGTGGCTGCGATGACCTGGACACCTACTTCTATGTGGCCAGCTGGCAGCAGGACCACGAGTTTGCCAGCGGCTCGGTGTTCCACCTCTTGGAGCCGGACGTGCACCAGGAGATCTACGGCCTACCCGAATACCTCGCGGCCCTGCAGGCGGCGTGGCTCAACGAATCCGGCACGTTGTTCCGCCGGAAGTACTACCTCAATGGCTCGCACGCCGGTTACATCCTCTACCTCACCGACGCGTTGACCGACGAGACGCAGGTGGATTCGCTCAAGACTGCGCTGAAGAACAGCAAAGGGCCGGGCAACTTCCGCAACCTGTTCCTCTACGCGCCAGGCGGCAAGAAGGATGGCATCCAGCTGATGCCGATCAGCGAGGTTACCGCCAAGGACGATTTCACCTCGATCAAGAACGTGACCCGCGACGACGTGCTGGCCGCCCACCGCGTGCCGCCGCAGCTGCTTGGCCTGGTGCCCACCGGCACCACCGGGTTCGGATCGGTGGTGCCGGCGGCGCAAGTGTTCGCCGTCAACGAGCTGGAGCCTCTGCAGGCGCGCTTCCGTGAGCTCAACGACTGGATCGGCGACGAGGTGGTGCGGTTCGATCCATATCGTGTCACTGACCTTGCCGTTTCGGGTGCGAATACGGCCTGACTCGCCCCACAGGTGCCTCCCATCGAAGCTGCCTACACGGCCGGCTTTGCCAGTTAAGCTAACCACGGCCGGTGGCAGCACGGCCCGTCATCGCCATCGCGTTGCCAAATCCGGGGATCGAGCCTGACACCTCCGCTTGTGGATCTAGCCAGGCTCGCCAGCAGGGTGAGTCGACCGGCCGACTTCGGCCAGAAGCGGCCACTCAAGTGATGTCACTCTTCATCAATTCGCCGCTCTATCAGTGTGCTCAGGTGGTTGATATCCCTAATCTCGGCCTCAATTTTGATAATTCTCCCCCACATGATTCGTAACTCCGAAATCTTGGCGTCATATGCAGTGGCCCCAAGCACCGCATTGACGCTTGCTTGCAGTTCACTTATAGATTTGATTGTTTCATCAACTAGTTGCTTTAATTCTTGATCCGATAAAACTGCCTCTTTATCTAAAAATGATCTAAATTTAAAATCTTGATCATAAATTATGTCTTTTATTGATCGCATAATTACTGACAATTTATCGCGCATCTCCTGTTTGTATCTTTCATTTTCACGCCATGAGTTCAAGGCTTGAATTATGTTTCCAGCAATGGAAATTGCCAGCGACGCAGCCAGAGTCAGCGTTCCAGTATTCATGCGTTCAACCTCAGATCTAATAATCGGGATTACGCTGAGTTTGCCGAAGCTCACGCTTTGCCGCCGATGTCCTCATCGGGTCGGACTCAACCCTTCGAGCATCCTTGGTCGCGGCCATGGGCGCAAGGGCTGCCTACGGCCAGGAGCGGACGGTCAACGTGGAAGTGAGCGGCCAGCGCGGCTTTTTGCGCAGGTCCGCTCGACTGCCGGGTTGGGCGTCTGTGCGCTCATGCGAGCGAGCCACCACAATTTGGGCATGTAGCCTTCCCGCCAACTACGCTGAGCGTCCCGATTTGGGTGCCGCATGCTTTGCAGTGAACATTGGCCATTACCGTAACCGGCGGTCCACCGGCTCCTGCGACCAAGGGGCCGCCGCAACCCGGACAAACAGCAGGGCCGCCAACCGAGGCATACGTACCAATGGTTGTCTTGCATCGTGGGCAGTGATGGCCGATGAATACGTTAGATTCCATGCGCTACTCCCCCATCGGTTTACCACCGACCTGAAGGCCCGTGACATTGGTTGCTGAGTCCACGGCAGTACGAATGTGTGTGCCCGGAAGTAACGTCACGTTGGACATGCCTTCCGCAATATGGACGCCCACCACCGAATGGGCTGATTGAACCTTGGTTTCGATAAGTCCATCGATCGAAACACCCTGTTTGGAGGATTCGCTCGCCGCCCGAGATATGGCTTCGTCGATGTTGCATAGAAGATCAATTATTAGACCCTGTGTAATCCGTTGCCTTTCAGCTTCTATGGCGTCGCTGCGACCAAGAAAGACCTTCCCGAGAGCACCAACAGGATCGGCGCATGCGCCGAACAGCGCGCTTATTGCGTTGCGATTGAGAACCTTCTTACTGCGCGAGGCAAGCTGTTCCTCGATTGCTCTTTCGACATCCTGCCTATTCATTATTCCTCCTAGATCGGTGAGCCAGACGCCCAACTACTGAATCTGCGGACCCGCGGGTCCGGTTATACATGCACGATCGCGCCGGGATATTTTGACGCGACTCCTTAGGTCTGACGGGAGCTTATCTTTGCCAGGTCCGGCTAACAACCATGTGCATAACCGGACAGAAAGCCGGATCTGTGAACGTCAGCTTAGGGTCGACAAGCGACTTCTGTCGGATGGTCAGCCGGTTGGCGAGGTTGGTCAAGTTGCCCGGCGAGCCTGATCACCTGTTCTGGCACTGATTGGTCAGCAGGCTTGCAACATGCAAGTTCCGACGAAGCCGCCCCATGGGCGGCTTTCTCTTTGCGCGGCCCGCCCAAGCATGCCGTGCTTCATTCTGGCCGGCCCAAGGGTCGGTGGCTGGCTGGGTGGGGGTACGCGGGTGACGCCCCCAGCCCGCGCGGTCACCCCCGCCGCGCCCGCGTTCCCTTTCGATGGCGAAGTCGCCGCAGGTATCCACATGGCGGGGCAGCGCGCCGTGCGGCGCGGGGCGCCCCGTTAGAGGGGTTCGAAGGGCGACGCGACGTGACGCGCGCGGTGCCCTGTGTTGGCGGGTTCACGGCAATGGGAGGGTGGTGTTCGGAAAGAGGTGATACAGGTAACTTGGCCGAAAAACGCTTGTAAGATACTGAAACATATGCATTTAACAATTACCTTGGAAAGGTAATTCAAGGTGACCTGAAAGGTAATGTCCGTGTAAGTCATTGTTTTCATTGGATGTGACTCGCGGCAGAAATTACCTTTTGGAGGGGTAACAAATTACCAAGAAATTACCATTTAATTACCTTTAGCATATCTCTGTAACATGTTGAAAATAAAGGAGAGCAAGTCGAGATTTCGGCGGGATCACCAAAATTACCTTTTTCCGGTGCACCCTCACATTTTGTGAGCCTATTCGCGTCCGAGATTCGGTCGTGCATGTGCAGCAAGATCATCACAAGCTGGTACATCTGGTGGTACCAATCCGTGATCCTCTTGAATGAGACTAGCTACAACAGCAGCATGCGGCCTTCCTGCGGTGGCAACTTCGGGCGCCAGACAAATGAAAAGGCCGGCAGCGATGCCGGCCTTTTCGCATTCGTGCTACCCGAGCCTGCCATCACTGCGCCGCAGCGCAGCTGGCGGCTTGCTCGGCGCTGGCCATGGCGCCACGGATACGGCCGGAATTCGAGATCACGACCACCAGTGCCTGGTCCGGCTCGCCACGGCGGCAGAAACGCAAGGTATTGGTCATGCCGCTGGCGCTGCCGTTGCTCTGGAAGCGCACGAGCCGGCGTCCGCTGTCGCCGAGGATGGTGATGCCTGTGTAACCGGGTCCGGTACGCAATGGCGCGGTATCGGGCTGGCCCTTGCGGGCCGGGTCGTGACCGATCAGCCAGCCGGATTCCCAGCGTGCCTCGCCGCTGCACTGCACGCCGTCGCGGCTGGGGCAGAGCAGGGTGGGCTTGCCGCTGAAGGCCGCAGTACCGCGCGCGTGTTGCAGGGCGGCGATGAACTCCATCTGCGCCAATTGCACCTGGTTCCGCCGAAGCAGCTTTGCCAGCGACGGTGTGGCTATGACGACCAGCACGCCGAGGATCGCCAGCACCATGACCTGCTCGATCAGGGTGATGCCAGCCTGTCTTTCACGATGGCCGCAAGCCTGTCGTATCGCCATGGCGCGCTCCTGCACGGGCGGAAGGGCCATGCTAGGAAGGCGTGCCCGCGCGGCCAGCCAGTCGCTGGATCGCTGTGGCGTCGGCCTCTGCTGACAGGGGCTGTCAGCAGCGGAGATTTAATATGCGGGTATCCGCCCGCATATCATCCGCCATGACCGATCGATTCGAACTCGTCGCGCCGTACCAGCCCTCTGGCGACCAGCCCGAGGCGATCCGCCGACTCAGCGAGGGTTTCGAGGCCGGCCTGGCCGCGCAGACCCTGCTCGGCGTCACTGGCTCGGGCAAGACCTACACCATCGCCAACGTGATCCAGCAGGTGCAGCGGCCCACCATCGTGATGGCGCCGAACAAGACCCTGGCTGCGCAGCTGTACGGCGAGTTCCGCGAATTCTTCCCGCACAACGCGGTGGAGTACTTCGTCAGCTACTACGACTATTACCAGCCTGAAGCCTACGTGGCGGCGTCCGACACCTATATCGAGAAGGATGCCTCGATCAACGAGCACATCGAGCAGATGCGGCTGGCGGCGACCAAGGCGCTGCTGTCGCGGCGCGACGCGATCATCGTGGCCACGGTGTCGGCGATCTACGGCCTGGGCAATCCTGAGGATTACCTGAGCCTGCGCCTGATCCTGGCCAAGGGCGAGCGCATCGAGCAGCGGCAGCTGATCCGCCAGCTCACCGAGCTGCAGTACACCCGCAACGAGACCGAGCTGCGCCGCGGCACCTACCGCGTGCGCGGCGAGGTCATCGATGTGTTTCCCGCCGAATCGGAAACCGAGGCGCTGCGCATCGAGCTGTTCGACGGCGAGGTGGAAAGCCTCTCGCTGTTCGACCCGCTCACCGGCGAAACCATCCGCAAGCTGCCGCGCTACACGGTCTATCCGCGCACGCATTACGCTTCGACGCGCGAGAGCGTGCTGAACGCCATCGACACGATCAAGGACGAGCTGAAGGAGCGGCTGGAGGTGCTGTACCGCGACAACAAGCTGGTCGAGGCGCAGCGGCTGGATCAGCGCACCCGTTACGACGTGGAGATGATGGCCGAGGTGGGCTACTGCCAGGGCATCGAGAACTACTCGCGCCACCTCACCCGGCGCGCGCCCGGCGAGCCGCCGCCCACGCTGTTCGACTACCTTCCGGCCGACGGCCTGCTTGTGGTGGACGAGTCGCACGTCACCGTGCCGCAGCTCGGCGCCATGTACAAAGGCGACCGCTCGCGCAAGGAGACCCTGGTGGAGTTCGGCTTCCGCCTGCCGTCGGCACTGGACAACCGGCCGCTGCGCTTCGAGGAATGGGAAGAGCGCGTGCCGCGCGCGATCTACGTTTCGGCCACGCCGCGCGGCTACGAGCTGCAGAAGTCCGGCGACGCCATCGTCGAGCTGGTGGTGCGTCCCACCGGCCTGGTCGATCCCGAGGTGGAGGTGCGCCCGGTGCGCACCCAGGTGGACGATCTGCTGGGCGAGGCCAACAAGCGCATCGCCATGGGCGACCGCGTGCTGGTCACCACCTTGACCAAGCGCATGGCCGAGAACCTCACCGAGTACCTGTCCGAGCACGGCGTGAAGGTGCGCTACCTGCACTCGGACATCGAGACGGTGGAGCGCAGCGAGATCATCCGCGACCTGCGCCTGGGCGAGTTCGACGTGCTGGTGGGCATCAATCTGCTGCGCGAGGGCTTGGACATGCCCGAGGTGTCGCTGGTGGCCGTGCTCGACGCCGACAAGGAGGGTTTCCTGCGCTCCACCGGCTCGCTGATCCAGACCATCGGCCGCGCCGCGCGCAACGTGCGCGGCAAGGCCATCCTCTACGCCGACGAGGTCACCCGCTCGATGCAGGCGGCGATGGACGAGACCGGCCGGCGCCGCGAGAAGCAGCTGGCCTACAACGAGGTGCACGGCATCACCCCGAAAACGGTGCAGCGGCGCATCGCCGACATCATGGAAGGCGCGCGCAGCGAGGCGCCGGCACGCGGGCGCGGCGGCAAGGGCCGGCAGCGCGCCGTGGCCGAAACCGCGGCCAGCTACGAGGCGATGGATCCGGCCAAGGCCGCCGCTACGATCAGGAAACTGGAGGCGCAGATGTACAAGCACGCCCAGAACCTGGAATTCGAGGACGCGGCGAAGCTGCGCGACCAGATCCACAAGTTGCGCGAACAGGCCCTGCGCTGACCCGGCCTCGGCCGGCCGAACTTGTGGACGGCCAAGGACTCGCCTATACTGCGCGGCTCGCGCGGTCTGCGGCCGTGCGAATCGGGCGGTTAGCTCAGCGGTAGAGCACTACCTTGACATGGTAGGGGTCACAAGTTCGATCCTTGTACCGCCCACCACCTTCAAACCAGCAACGGCGCGGCCTTCGGGCTTTGCGCCGTTTCTGTTTCCGACGCCGACTGACCCCCGCGAAGCCGCGGCGTATCGCTATGGGCCGGATACGGCATGCGCACGCGGAGCGGCTTCTGCCCGGCGCAACGAATCCAGTGCCTCCAGCACTTTATGCGGAGCGACCGGCTTGATCAGATAGGCAACGGCCCCGCGCGCCAAAGTGGCATTGACGACATCGGGATCCGAGTCCGCGCTGAGCACGATCACCGGGGTTGCACGGACGTCTTGCTCCAAGACGGTTAATACATCCTGGCCAGACATATCAGGCATATGCAGATCCAGGAACACGGCATCGAAAGATGCTCCTGCCTCTTTCAGGCAGGCCAGCCCGCTCTGACCATCCTTGGCGAGCGTCGTCGCATGTCCGGCGCGTTGCATCAGGCGCTGCAGAATCTCCCGGTTTGCACGGTTGTCGTCGATGACCAGCAAGTTCAGCGGGCGGCCTTGCGCGCGATGCGCCTCGAGTGCGTCGACCACCGATGCCGTGTCGGCCAGGCGCCGGCCCGGCGATGCCTTGGCCAGCGTGACTACCCACGAGAAGACGGTGCCGCCTCCAGGCCGATCCTGGACCGACAGCGAGGCCCCGAGCTGCCGTGTCAGTCCCTGGACGATGTACAGCCCAAGGCCGGTTCCGTCGCTGTGGCGACGTGCGCCGGTGCTCAATTGAACGAACGGCTGGAAGATTCGGGTCTTCTCGGCGTCCGAAATGCCGACGCCCGTGTCGCTGACCGAGAAGCGCAGAGTGACGCCGTCTCCCGTCTGCCGCACGGTCTCCACCGTCACGCCGACATGTCCACCCACCGGGGTGCACTTGATCGCGTTGGACGTCAGATTCGTCAGCACCTGCTCGATGCGCGTGGCATCGCCGACGACGGCATCCGCGAGCCCTGCGCGATCGGCCACTTCCAGCACCAGGCCCTTGTCGCTAGCGAGGCTGCCCAATACGTGCTGCATCGTGCGCAGCAGCTCGGGGATGTCGAAGGGCTCCTCGGCGAGATGCAGCTTGCCATGATCAATGGCGGCAACATCAATGACCTGGTTGACGCGGGACAGCAGGGCGTTGGCGTTGTTCGCCAACATGTTCATCATCTCCTTGTCGGCAGGGGAAAGTCCGGTTGTGTCGACAACGTGAGTCACGTTGCAAATGGTATTCAGCGGCGTCCTCAGTTCATGGGAAATCATCGCGATGATCCGTGATTGCGCGTCGCGGGCCTGCAGCGCCGTCGCAGATATGGCATACAGCGCCGACAGCAGCCTGACGACGGTGAGTGGCAAGCCAATCAGCAAGATCAGCGCGAACGGCACGAAAGCCGGCCGGGCAAGCCAATACCCTTTCGGAGCGGCCGTGCCCAGCAGGATCACGGACAGCACCATGCCCGCATAGAACACCTTTCGTCCGAAGCGAGTGCCGATCACGATCGACGACAGGGGCAGCAGCGTGATCATCGAGATCGCGATGTTCCATCCTTGACTGAGCAAAATCCAAATGCCGACGTAGTTGGCGACTGCGCCTCCTTTTTCCATCCACTCACTTGGCTCCTCCCTTTGTAGCTGCAGGTAGATCACCCAAGCCGCGCAGGCTACGAAAATCCCGAGAGCCCAGGGGAAGAGATGCGCGGCTTCGATCCACAAGTCGCCCTTGTCGTGCCACGCCTTGGGCTTCATCAGCATCCAAAGAGCAGCCCACGCCAGGATCAGGCCAGTCAGCACCACGCGTATGACTGAAACGCGGCGCTCCTTGTAGCCTTGCGCGATGCGATCGACGCGCTCGTCGTGGAGGCGGCGCGCCACATCGTCCAACGATGTGTAATGCCTCGTAGGGTCGCTGTTCTTCTTCATGTTCTTGCCGTTGCTGGCCTTGGGCGGCTGTCGAGCCCAAGAGCGTTGTCAAAGAGGGAGGCGGGCGATGCCGAGATATTCGTGGATCGCGGCATCCGTGGGAAACAGTCGCAGTCGCCAGCGGCCAGCATAGAGGGCCTTGCCCTCACAACATCCGCGGTCGCAGGCGACAGCCCGCCGTGCAGCCACGGCATGCCGAATGCAGGCCCACGGCTCGATCGCGAACAGGGCAAAGAGCACAAGAACAGGCCGTCCCGTCGTCGTTTCCTCGAAGCATGGGGCAGGCTCAGCGCAGGCAATGGCGTTCAAAGGTCCCGTCACGATCGATCGACATTGCTTCGCCTTCCGCTTCGCGCCAATCCGACAGCACGATCCGTTCACCGCGCCGCCCGCCCGGCAAAGCGAGCGCGTGCACAGCGGGGCGATGCGTATGGCCGTGGATCAGGCGCGCCATGCCGAGGCTTGCCATCTCGGCGACTACGGCATCCGCGTCGACGTCGACCCAAGGGATGCCTTCAACCCGCTGGACTTCCTGCTTCTCCTGACTTTCCCTGCGTAGCTGCTTTGCCAGGGCGCGGCGCACCTCCAGGGGCTGCGCCAGGAGCGCCGCCTGCCATGCCGGGTCGCGCGACTGGTGGCGGAATGCCTGGTAACGATGATCGGAGATGCAGTAGCGGTCTCCGTGCGAAAGCAGGGTGTCGATCCCGCCGAGCGTCACGACGCAGGGGTCGGGGATGATCCGCATGCCTGCCTTTCGGGCGTAGGCCTGCCCCAGCAGGAAATCCCGGTTGCCGTGCATGAAGAAGACGCTGACGCCGCGCTCCGCAACCGCGCGAAGTTCTCGGGCGATCGTTGCCGGCAGCGACGCGTCATCGTCATCGCCGACCCATGCCTCGAAGATGTCGCCGATCAGAAAGAATGCGTATCCGCTATGCGCATGGCTTTGCAGGAACTCGACGAACAGACGGGTCAGCGCCGGACGCGAATCATCCAGGTGCAGGTCGGACATCAGATACGCCCGGTCGAACTGTGCGAACGGGACTGCCTTCATGGCCGGCTGCCTGCCTCGGACGTTTTGAAGTGAATGACCGCCTTGAGCGCTGCATTGGCCACGGCGATATAGCTCTGTGCAAGGCGCGATCGTTCTGCGTCGAAAGCGGCATCGACGTGCAGCCGCTCGCACGCGCTCAGAAGCTCCGGCGATCCCGTGGGTGCGAGTGCATTCTTGAGCCGATGGATTTGCTCATGGATGGCGGCGCTGGACACCGAGGAGTCGCCAAGGCCGCAGTGGTCGATACACCCGCGGATCTCCGCCTCGACCGAGGCGATATACGTCGCTGCATCATCGGGACTCAGCTTCACGACAACAGCCAAGGTGGAGCCTTGCTCCACCTTGGGACCGGCGCTGGAGGCAGGCATCTGCGCCTCTTCGCGGGAACGGGCTTTTCTACTGCTATCAGCAAGTGTTCTGCGCCATCGAGTCAACATCGCCATCTTCCTGATGTGCGGACGGCACACCGTAGCCAGCAGATTACCCCGCCGCAAGCCGGCAACGGACACCGCCAGTGGGCGCCGGGCAGTGGGTTCCCGGAACTGAAGGCATGCGCTCCTTGCGGTCGTCGGAGGGGCGGCGGGCTCTACTCCATAATCCGATCTGGATGCGCTAGGGTATGCCAGCGTGGCGTGCAGAGTCAGGGCGATGGTGGAGGCAACAGAACGTTGTGTGACGATGGCTGAGGGCGATGCCCACGTGGTGACGGAGCGGCAGCCTCGCCCCAGCGCCCAGGCGCCGCGGTTCTCCTTCCTTATTGCTGACGACCACCCGCCTGTGACGATGGCTGTCAGCCTCATGCTGAGGGAGGTAGCCGGCATCGAATCACCCGCCCCGGCATGCTTCACTCGAAGCGACAAGCTGCTCGCAGCATGCACTTTACCGGCGCCCGCGCCGCGTATCGTGATCCTCGATCTGGTCATGCCAGGGAAGCTCAAAAGGGCGGCCCTAGTCCGGGCGTTGCACAATGTCGCGCCCGACGCACGGATTCTCGCCTATACCGCCGATGAAAGTGCCTTCCTTGCGCAGGCCGTGATGGATGGCGGTGCCATGGGCTATGTCGCTAAAACCAGTCCCGCGAACGAACTCATGGATGCGTTGAGGGCCATCCAGGCCAACAAGCGCCATGTTGACCGTTACATCGACCTGGACAGCGTTAAAGACCACCCCTGGCGCAGCCTTACCGAGAGCGAGCGCTCGGTCTTGCTTGCCTTCTCCCGCGGTGCCAGGGCAAGCGCTATGGTGGCTGCGAGTGGCCGCAGTTACAGCACCGTGACAACCCACAAATACAACGGCCTCAAGAAGCTCAATCTTCGCGACAGTAGCGGTCTCGTCCCCTATCTTCATGCCAACGGCCTGATCTGGGAGCTGGACGAAGATGCGGACGAAGGCATTCCTCAGAAACCCTGAGCACCGCCCCCGCGAACGGCAATCCAGCGCCTCGCCATCTCGTAATTTTCCCAATTTCCTTTTGGCCTCCTTGCATCCATATTGGCGGGCGGCGAGGTATGAAAGGCCTGGCTTCCCCAAGGAAACCTCGAGTTCAGCCGTCCGGCAGATTGCCGTTCAGACGGCAAACGACGCGATGCGGGGATGCTTGGAGGCCGCATGGATGCGCAGCCTGCGGGAGGATAGGGAAGGGGCACCATGGATAAGCACAGGACGTGCTCTGGCGATGGATCGCCGCATCGAATTCGCGCGACGCCGCCCGGGGAGGAGGCAGTGTGTGCTTAGAGGGGGCGAGTTCGATCCTTGTACCGCCCACCAGATACCATGCGACGGCGCGAACCCTGGTTCGCGCCGTTTCTTTTTTGGGGCCGCATGCCCCGTCGCCGGAGGGTCGCGATGGTCTATCTGTGGGTCAAGAGCTTCCACGTGCTGTTCGTGATCGCCTGGATGGCCACGGTGTTCTACCTGCCGCGCATCCTGGTCAACCTCGCCGAGGCCGGCGACGAGCCGGCGGTGAAGGCGCGGCTGCTGCTGATGGGGCGGCGGCTGTACAAGTTCGGCCACAACATGTTCGGCATCGCCTTCCTGTTCGGCCTGACGCTGTGGCAGGGCTGGCGCCTGTTCCCGTCGAAGCTGCCGAACGTGGTCGCAGGCATGCACTGGATCGACGCCAAGCTGACCCTGGTGGCGTTGCTGCTGGCCTATTTCGTGTGGGCGGGACGGATGATCAAGCGCTGCGAGAAGGGCGGCGCGCTGCCCTCGCCGAAGGCGTTGCGCTGGCTCAACGAATTGCCGGTGCTGCTGCTGCTGGGCGTGATCTTCCTCGTGCTGGCCAAGCCGTTCTGAGCCTGCCGGCGCGCTATCGCTTGAAATAGTCGCGGTACCACGCCACGAAGCGCGCTACCCCGTCCTCGATGGAGGTGTTCGGCGCGTAGCCCACGTCGCGCCGCAGCGCCGACACGTCGGCCCAGGTGTCGGGCACGTCGCCCGGCTGCATCGGCAGCAGGTTCTTTTCCACCGTACGGCACAGCTGCTGTTCCAGCAGCTCGATGAAGCGCAGCAACTGCACCGGCTGGTCGTTGCCGATGTTGTAGACACGCCAGGGGGCATCGGAGCTGCCGGCGTTGGGGCGCATCGGGTCGTAGGCCGGGTCGGGTGCGGCCGGATGGTCGAGTGTGCGGACCACGCCTTCCACGATGTCGTCGATATAGGTGAAGTCGCGGCTGTGGTTGCCGAAGTTGAACACGTCGATGGCTTCGCCGCGGCCGATGCGGTCGGCGAACAGCATGGGCGACATGTCCGGCCGGCCCCACGGGCCGTATACGGTGAAGAAGCGCAGCCCGGTGGTGGGCAGGCCGTACAAGTGGCTGTAGCTGTGCGCCATCAGCTCGTTGGCTTTCTTGGTGGCGGCGTACAGGCTGACCGGGTGGTCCACCGCGTCCTCCACCGCGAACGGCAACTTGCGGTTGGCGCCGTAGACCGAGCTGGACGAAGCGTAGACCAGGTGCTCGACCCTGCCGTGGCGGCAGGCTTCGAGGACGTTGCCGAAGCCGACCAGGTTGCTTTGCACGTAGGCCTGCGGGTTCTTCAGCGAATAGCGCACACCGGCCTGCGCGGCCAGGTTCACCACGCGCTGCGGCTTGAAGCCGGCGAAGGCCTCGTTCACCGCAGCGGCGTCGGCCAGGTCGGCGCGGCAGTGGGTGTAGCCGGCATGGTTGGCGAAGCGCGCCAGGCGCGCTTCCTTCAGTGCCGGATCGTAGTAGCCGTTGTGGTTGTCGATGCCCAGCACTTCGTCGCCGCGGGCCAGCAGGCGTTCGGCCAGGGCGGCGCCGATGAAGCCGGCGGTGCCGGTGACGAGGATGCGCATGGGAGGAATCCTTGGAAGACCGGTGCATTCTATCGCCGGCCGCCAATTGACAGCCTGCGATAGGCTAGACTAGCGTTTTCACGGCAACCCCAAGAGACAAGGTGGCCCGCGCCAACGCGCTGGCCGAGCGTGCGACATGGCAACTACGCGCAACCACTGCTGACGACCACCCGCCTTGTGCTCCGCAAAGGCGCCTCGGCGCCTTTGTTTTTTCCGCCATCCGGGCGAACCACGGCAAAACCGGCCATCCAGGCCGGACTACTCAAAAAGCGACGCCGCAGCGCAGCGGCGCAGTAGGAAGGACCATGATCGAGATCACGCTACCCGACGGCAGCAAGCGCCCGTTCGACCATCCCGTATCCGTGCAGGACGTGGCCGCCTCCATCGGCGCCGGTCTGGCCAAGGCCACCTTGGCCGGCAAGGTGGACGGCAAGCTGGTGGATGCCAGCTTCCCCATCGAACACGACGCTCGCCTCGAGATCGTCACCGAGAAGAGCCCCGAGGCGCTGGAGATCCTGCGCCATTCCACCGCGCATCTGCTGGCGCAGGCCGTGCAGCGGCTGTATCCGGGCGCGCAGGTCACGATCGGGCCGGTGATCGACAACGGCTTCTACTACGACTTCGCCTACGAGCGCCCGTTCACACCCGAGGATCTGGAGAAGATCCAAGCCGAGATGGAGAAGATCGTCAAGGAAGCGCTGCCGGTGGCGCGTAGCGTGAAGTCGCGCGACGACGCGGTGGCGTTCTTCCGTGGGCTGGGCGAGAACTACAAGGCTGAGATCATCGAGTCGATTCCCGCCAACGAGGAGCTGTCGCTGTACACCCAGGGCGAGTTCACCGACCTGTGCCGCGGCCCGCATGTGCCCAACACCGGCAAGCTGCGTGCGTTCAAGCTGATGAAGGTGGCCGGCGCCTACTGGCGCGGCGACAGCAACAACGCGATGCTCACGCGCATCTACGGCACCGCCTGGCTCAACGACAAGGACCTCAAGGCCTACCTGCATCAGCTGGAAGAGGCCGAGAAGCGCGACCACCGCAAGATCGGCAAGGCGCTGGACCTGTTCCACCAGCAGGAAGAAGGCCCGGGCATGGTGTTCTGGCACCCCAAGGGCTGGGCCTTGTGGCAGGTGGTCGAGCAGTACCTGCGCCGCGTCTACCGCGAAACCGGCTATGGCGAGGTGCGCTGTCCGCAGATCCTGGACGTGTCGCTGTGGAAGCGCTCCGGGCACTGGGACAACTACGCCGAGAACATGTTCTTCACTGAGTCGGAGAAGCGCACCTACGCGGTCAAGCCGATGAACTGCCCCGGCCACGTACAGGTCTTCAACACCGGCCTGCACAGCTATCGCGAGCTGCCGATCCGCTACGGCGAGTTCGGCAGCTGCCACCGCAACGAACCGTCCGGCGCGCTGCACGGCATCATGCGCGTGCGCGCATTCACCCAGGATGACGGCCACATCTTCTGCACGCCGGACCAGGTCGAGGCGGAAGTCACCGCGTTCCACCTGCAGGCGATGAAGGTCTACGCCGATTTCGGTTTCACCGATCTGGCGATCAAGCTGGCGCTGCGGCCGGAGAAGCGCATCGGTTCCGACGAATTCTGGGACCGGACCGAGGAGATGCTGCGCCGCGCCCTGCGCGCCGCCGGCGTCGAGTGGGAGGAGCTGCCGGGCGAGGGGGCGTTCTACGCTCCGAAGATCGAGTACCACCTCAAAGACTCGATCGGCCGCGCCTGGCAGGTTGGCACCATGCAGGTCGATTTCATGATGCCGGAGCGCCTGAATGCCGAATACGTCGACGAGAACTCCCAGCGCCAGCATCCGGTGATGCTGCACCGGGCCATTGTCGGCTCGATGGAGCGCTTCATCGGCATCCTGATCGAACACCATGCCGGCCTGCTGCCGGCCTGGCTGGCCCCGGTGCAGGCGACGGTGTTCAGCATCACGGATGCCCAGGCCGATTACGTCCGCGAGGTGACGCAAGCCCTTGTCGACAAAGGCTTCCGGGTACAGGCCGATTTGCGCAACGAGAAGGTCGGCTATAAAATCCGCGAGCATACGTTGCAGAAGGTGCCCTACCTGCTTGTGGTCGGCGATCGCGAGAAGGAATCGGGGTCCGTTTCTGTGCGTACACGTTCGGGCGAAGATCTGGGCAGCATACCGCTCGCCAGCTTCATCGAACGCCTGGAGGCCGAGACGCGGCGCTGATGCCGCCCGGCCATTTGAAACAACTTCTGGAGGATAGTGGTATCGCCACCACAGAAACTAAGGGCAACCGTCGCAACCATGAGATCCGCGTACCGCGCGTGCGCGTGATCGGACCGGATTCCGAGCAGCTCGGCATCCTGACCCGCGACGAGGCGCTGCGCGCCGCCGAGGAGGCGGGCCTCGACCTGGTCGAGATCCAGCCGAACGGCGATCCGCCGGTCTGCCGCATCATGGACTACGGCAAGTTCAAGTTCGAAGCCCAGAAGAAGGCCCAGGCGGCGAAGAAGAAGCAGAAGCAGGTCGAGATCAAGGAAGTGAAGTTCCGTCCGGTCACGGACGTGGGCGACTACCAGATCAAGCTGCGCAACATGCTTCGCTTCCTGGAAGAGGGTGACAAGGTCAAGGTCACCATCCGCTTCCGCGGCCGCGAGATGTCGCACCAGGATCTTGGACAATCCCTGGCCAAGCGCATCCAGGAGGACGTGGGCGAGAACGGCCAGGTCGAGTCCTTCCCGCGCCTGGAAGGCCGGCAGATGGTCATGATGATCGGCCCCAAGAAGAAGTGAATGCAGCGAACGGCAGCCTTACAGGTTGCCGTTCCCGCATGCGGGGCGAACCCGCCCGGCACCACACGTTCCCATCCCCTGCGTGCAGCAGGGGCAAAGGGTGGGGTGAAGCCCGGGCAAGCAGGATCGGGATATGGACGGTGCCCTCTGGCGCCGCGGCCCCGTTTCCCCTAAACTTCCGCGTTCGACCCGCCAGGAAGGGTCGTGCACCGATGTCGGCAGGATGGAAAGCGCGGCCTTGCGGTCGCCGCCGAATCAGTCAGAAACCGGGCTGCTCTCGTAGAGCACGCAGCCCCCCAAGGAGCATCAACCATGCCCAAGATCAAGACCAACCGGGCGGCAGCGAAGCGTTTTCGCAAGACCGCTTCCGGCAAGTTCAAGGCCGGTCACGCCTTCAAGTCGCACATCCTGACCAAGAAGTCGACCAAGCGTAAGCGCAACCTGCGCGCCACCAACCACGTCAAAGCGTGCGACACCAAGGGTGTGGCTCGCATGTTGCCGTATCTCTGAATCGGGAGGACTAGACCATGGCTCGTGTCAAGCGTGGCGTTACCGCCCGTCGTCGTCACAAGAAGATCATCGGCCGCGCGAAGGGCTACTACAACGCCCGTCGCAAGGTTTTCCGCGTAGCGAACCAGGCCGTCATCAAGGCCGGCCAGTACGCCTATATCGGCCGCAAGCAGAAGAAGCGCCAGTTCCGCGCCCTGTGGATCGTGCGTATCAATGCCGCCGCCCGTCAGTTCGGCCTGTCCTACAGCCGCCTGATCAACGGTCTGGCCAAGGCCGGCATCACGGTCGACCGCAAGGTGCTGGCCGACATCGCCGTGCACGACATCAAGGCTTTTGGCGCCATCGCGGAAAAGGCGAAGGCCAGTCTGGCCGCCTGATCGTCGCTCACTGACGATATGATGTGAATCAAGCGGGGAGAAGGCCAACGCCTTCTCCCCGTTTTTATTTAATGACGTCGCTTTTCGCGTTGGCCTCCTCTCCCCGGAGGGGCGAAGGTGCTGGATTCAAAGTGGGAAACGTACCGATGGATGATCTCGACAGTCGCGCCGCGCAGGCGCTGGCCGACATCGACAGGGCCGATACGCTGGAGGCGCTCGACGCCCTGCGCGTGGGCCTGCTCGGCAAGAGCGGCATCGTCACCGCCGCGCTGAAGTCGCTGGGAGCATTGGCGCCGGACGAGCGCAAGGCGCGCGGCGCCGAGGTGAACCGCGTCAAGGAACGCCTCGCCGACGCGCTGGCCGCGCGCAAGGCAATGCTGGAGCAGGCCGAGCTGGATCGCCGGCTGTCCTCCGAAACCATCGACATCTCGCTGCCCGGCCGCGACGGCGAGCGCGGCGGCATCCATCCGATCACCCGCGCGCTGGAGCGCATCGCCGCGATCTTCGCGCGGCTGGGTTACCAGCGCGCCGACGGCCCCGAGATCGAGGACGACTGGCACAACTTCGAGGCGCTGAACTTCCCGCCGCACCATCCGGCGCGCGCCATGCACGACACCTTCTACTTCGGTGACGGGCGCCTGCTGCGCACGCACACCTCGCCGGTGCAGATCCGTTCGATGCAGGGGCGCCAGCCGCCGATCCGCATCATCGCGCCGGGCAAGGTCTATCGCAGCGACTCGGATCAGACCCACTCGCCGATGTTCCACCAGATCGAAGGCCTGCTGGTCGACGAGACGTCGAGCTTCGCCGACCTCAAGGGCACGCTGGCCGAGTTCGTTCGCGCGTTCTTCGAGCGCGACTTCGAGATGCGCTTCCGCCCCAGCTATTTCCCCTTCACCGAACCCTCGGCCGAAGTGGATATCCGTTGGGACGCCGAAGACGGCAGCACGCGCTGGCTCGAAGTGCTGGGCTGCGGCATGGTGCACCCGAACGTGCTGGCGAACTGCGGCATCGACCCCGAGCGCTACACCGGCTTTGCCTTCGGCCTGGGCGTGGAACGCTTTGCGATGCTGCGCTATGGCGTCTCCGATCTGCGCGCGTTCTTCGAGAACGACCTGCGCTTCCTCAAGCAGTTCGCGTAAACGCAGCAGGAACCGACACGCATGAAATTTTCCGAGAACTGGCTGCGCGAATTGGTCGAGATCCAGGCGGACCGCGGGGCGCTGGCCCACGCGCTGACCATGGCGGGCCTGGAAGTGGAAGAACTCACCCCACTGGGCGAAGGCCTGGACGGCGTGGTGGTTGCCGAAATCATCGGCGCCGAAAAGCATCCCGAAGCCGACCGCTTGCAGGTGTGCAAGGTCGACGCGGGGCAGGGCGAGCCGTTGCAGATCGTCTGCGGCGCGCCGAATGCGCGCGTCGGCATCAAGGTGCCGCTGGCGACCGTGGGCGCGAAGCTGCCCGGCGGCATCGCCATCAAGGCAGCCAAGCTGCGTGGCGTCGAGTCGTTAGGCATGTTGTGCTCGGCCAAGGAGTTGGGCATCGACGCCGATGCGTCCGGCCTGCTCGAGTTGCCGGCCGATGCGCCGGTGGGCCGGCCGCTGGCCGCTTACCTCGGCCTACCCGACGCCAGCATCGAGCTGAAGCTCACGCCGAACCGTCCGGATTGCCTGGGTCTGGTCGGACTCGCGCACGACGTGGCCGCGCTGTTCGGCAGCCGTGTGAAGACCGACGAGCAGACCGCCGCTCCGGTGGCCGGCACTGCACGCCGCGGCATTCGTCTCGAGGCCGGCAAGGACGCGCCGCGCTACCTCGGTCGCGTCATCGAAGGCATCGACGCCAGGGCGCGCACGCCGCTGTGGCTGGCCGAGCGCCTGCGACGCGCCGGCCTGCGTCCGATCAGCGCGGTGGTGGACGTCGCCAACTACGTGATGCTGGAGTTGGGCCAGCCCATGCACGCGTTCGACAACGACATGCTGGAAGGCGACCTCGTGGTGCGCCATGCGCGCGCAGGCGAGACGCTGAAGCTGCTCGACGGCTCGTCGGTCAGATTCGATACGAGCTTCGTGCGGAACGGGGACGACAGCTATGCCGACGTTTGTGACAAACATGCGCTAATCGGTGCCAGTCAAGACAATCAATTCGTGCTAATCGCCGACGAACGCAAGCCGTTGGCCGTAGCCGGCGTGATGGGTGGCTTCGATTCGCGCGTTACCGACGCCACCCGCAACATCTTCCTGGAGTCCGCGCATTTCGCGCCGGCCGCGATCATGGGGCGCGCGCGCAAGCTGGGCCTGCACACCGATGCCTCGCATCGCTTCGAGCGCGGTGTCGATCCCGAGCTGCCGCGCCGCGCACTGGAGCGCGCTACCGAACTGCTGCTGGCGATTGCCGGCGGCAAGGCGGGTCCGGTGCTGGCGGCGGAAAATCCTGCCGACTTGCCGAAGCCGGTGGCAGTGACGCTGCGTCGTGCGCGCCTCAGGCGCGTGCTCGGCGTGGAGGTGGCGGATGCCGAGGTGGCGCGCATCTTCACCGCGCTGGGCATGCGGGTGGAAACGCTGGACGAGGGCTGGCGCGTCACCGCGCCCAGCAGCCGCTTCGACATCGAGCGCGAGGAGGACCTGATCGAGGAGGTCGCGCGCATCTTCGGCTACGACAACATTCCCACCGCCACGCCGGCCGGCGCGCTGGCGCTGGCGGCCGAGCCTGAGGCGCGCATCGGCGAGCTGGCGCTGCGCGAGCAGCTTGCCGCGCGCGGCTACCACGAGGCGGTGAACCTGTCCTTCGTGTCGGCCGAGCTGCTGGCACGCTGGGGCATGGCCCAGGACCTGGTGCCGCTGGCCAACCCGCTGTCGGCGGACCTGGCCGTGATGCGGCCCTCGCTGCTGCCCGGGCTGGTCGAGGCCCTGCGCCACAATCGCGCCCGCCAGCAGTCGCGGGTGCGCCTGTTCGAACTGGCGCGGGTGTTCCACCAGGACGCGTCCGGGCGCCAGGCGGGCGAAGCGCCGATGGAGGTGCCCAGCCTGGCGATCGCCGCCTGCGGCAGCGCCAAGGCCGAGCAGTGGGGCGAGGCGGACCGCCCGCTGGACTTCTTCGATCTCAAGGGTGAGCTGGACGCAGTCCTTGCCTGGGGCGGCGAGCCGCAGCGCTGGTCGGTGCACGGCGACGGCCTGCCCGGCTGGCTGCATCCTGGCCGCGCCGCCCGAGTGGCGCGCGACGGCGCCACCGTGGGCTACCTGGGCGCCCTTCACCCCCAGTTGGCCAGAGCACTGGATCTGGGGCCGGACGTGCACGTGCTGGAGCTGGCGCTGGAGCCGCTGCTGGCGCGCCGCCTGCCCAAGGCGCAACCAGTGGCCCGATTCCCTTCGGTGCGCCGCGACATCGCCGTCGAGGTGCCGGAAAACGTGGCCTGGTCGCGGATCGGCGAGGTCGTCCGCGGTAGCCTCGGCGAACTGCTGAAAGAGTTGCGCCTGTTCGACCGCTACAGTGGCAAGGGGGTCGAAGCGGGCCGAAAAAGTCTCGCTATGGGCTTGATTTTGCAGGATGCTTCCCGCACCCTTACCGACGACGACGCAGACCGTTGCGTGCGGCAGGCCATCGCCGCACTGGAACAGACATGCCAGGCAAAGTTGCGAGGATGAGATGGCGCTGACCAAGGCGGATATGGCCGAGCGGCTTTTCCTGGACGTGGGCCTCAACAAGCGGGAAGCCAAGGAATTCGTGGACGCCTGTTTCGAGGTCGTCCGCGAAGCTCTGGAAAGGGGAGAGCAGGTGAAACTGTCGGGTTTCGGCAATTTCGACCTGCGCGAAAAGAACCAGCGGCCAGGGCGCAACCCCAAGACCGGCGAGGAGATTCCGATCTCGGCGCGCCGGGTGGTGACGTTCCGGCCAGGGCAGAAACTCAAGGTGCGAGTCGAGGGCTATGCTGGACCAAGGGAATAACACCGAACTGCCGCCCATTCCTGCCAAGCGCTACTTCACCATCGGTGAAGTGGGTGAACTGTGCGGGGTAAAGCCGCACGTGCTGCGTTACTGGGAGCAGGAATTTCCCGCGCTGAACCCGGTGAAGCGCCGCGGCAACCGGCGCTACTACCAGCGCCACGATGTGCTGATGATCCGCCAGATCCGTGCGCTGCTGTACGACGAGGGTTTCACCATCACCGGCGCACGTGCGCGGCTGGAAGGCCCGCAGGCGCGGGTGGAGGCGAGCATGTCGCACCAGATCGTGCATCAGGTGCGGCTGGAGCTGGAAGAAGTACTCGCCCTGCTGCGCCGCTGAGCGCATTCATCTGCTATAGTTCGCGCTTTGCGATCGCATGGTCGTGAAGCTCAGAAGGCGGCCTTTCGCGGTCGCCTTTCAAGTCCAAGTCGGGGCGTAGCGCAGCCTGGTAGCGCATTTGCCTGGGGGGCAAAGGGTCGTCGGTTCGAATCCGGCCGCCCCGACCAAATCACAGATCCAGCCGATGCGCAGTCCGTGGAAACGGACTGCGCATTTTTCATAGGCGCGTGACGAGTGCCGATACGCTTCGGAAATCTCGCCGCACGATGCTTGTGCGGCAGTGGTTGTGCCGGCCTGCCCATCGTAGGTGGAGCACGCCGGCCCGGAAGAGGGTGGCGGCCGGCTGACTGCTTGGAGGCCCGCAGGATCGGGATTGCCTGACAACGTTGTCTGCAATTGTCCGATAAATGGCACCTCATCCATCGATCCGCGTCATGGCCGACAGGGACGAGGCGTATGGACGGGCGGCACCAGGAATACAGGGCGCGGCTGCGGCGACGCTTTTTCGACGCAAAAAGTTGCGTGCATTACCGTTCATGGGCCCGTTTCGCCCGATAGGCGGGGAATGCGAAGGCCGAAGACGTGACCCGCGTCGCGCAACGGGAGCCGACACCCTGCGGCCTGCATATTTCAATAGACAACGATGTCATTCCAGAGCCACACTCGACCCGTTGGCTCATGACACGTGGTTTTCCGGCAGGGATGCATGAGGCGACTGTCCCCACGTGGCCGTCGGAGTGCGGCCACGAATCCGTCTCGGTAGTTCATCCGCAACGATGTACCCAACTGGAGACAGTCCCAATGCGAGTCAAATCATCGGCCAAACGGCCGCAACTGGTCCTGGGCGGCTTGAGCAGCGCCGTGGCGACCGGCCTGTCCTTGTCGTTTCTGGCGGCTATTCCCGTGCAAACCGTACATGCGCAGACCGCGTTGCCGAGCTGCGCAGCGGCCTGGAACGCGACGACGGCTTATACCGGCGGCCAGACCGCCAGCGAGAACGGCATCGACTATGTGGCCAACTGGTGGACACAGGGCAACGACCCGGCCACCAATAACGGCGTTACCGGCTCGGGCGAGCCGTGGACGTCGCAAGGCGCCTGCAGCGGTTCGCCCAGCCCGTCGCCGACCCCCACGCCTACTCCAACGCCCACTCCGACTCCCACGCCATCGCCTTCGGGAAGCTGCGATCCGGCCTGGAACGCCACCACGGCATACAACGGCGGCGCCGTGGTCAGCGAGAACGGCGTGAACTACGAGGCGAACTGGTGGACCCAGGGTAACGATCCGGCGACCAGCAGCGGTCCTTCCGGCAGCGGGCAGCCCTGGACGGCGTTGGGCTCGTGCAGCGCTTCGCCCACGCCGACTCCTACTCCAACCCCGACACCGACGCCCACCCCGACACCTACTCCGACGCCCGCGCCCGGCAGCTTGCTGTTCAGTCCCTACAAGGACGTCACCGTCAATCTCAACTGGAACACCAACGCGATGCAGACGGCGGTGACCGGCAGCACGATTCCGGTGGTGGGCAGCGGCAGCCTGGTGGCCACGGCGGAGCCAAACCTCGGGGCGATCACCTTGGCCTTCGCCACCGGCGAGTGCGGCAGCGAAAACTGGGGCGGCGTACCCGGGGCGAGCTTCGCCAGCGCGAACATCCCGGCGTTGTCGAGCGCGGGGCTGGATTACGTGGTCTCCACCGGCGGTGCGGCGGGCACCTTCACCTGTTCCAGCACGGCGGGCATGTCGCAGTTCCTGTCACGCTACATGTCGCCGCAGATGGTGGGCGTGGACTTCGACATCGAGGGTGGCCAGTCGCAGACGGACATCGACAACCTCGTCGCCGCCGCCGCCTACGCGGAGAGCGTGTACCCGAACCTGCGCTTCTCCTTCACGCTGGCCACGCTGGCAGCCTCGGACGGCAGTTACGGCGGCCTGAACAGCCTGGGCGACATGGTGGTCAAGGCGATCCAGAGCGCTGGGCTGAAGAACTACACCATCGACCTGATGGTGATGGACTACGGTGCGGCCAGTTCCTCGGTCTGCGTGGTGTCGAACGGGCAATGCGAGATGGGCCAGTCCGCGATCCAGGCAGCCACCAACCTGGAACACACCTACAACATCCCGGCCAGCAAGATCGAACTGACGCCGATGATCGCCCAGAACGATGCGGCCACCGAGGTGTTCACCACGGCCGATGTCGATACCGTGACCAGTTACGCGGTGAGTCAAGGTCTGGCAGGCTTGCACTTCTGGGCGCTGGACCGTGACACGCCGTGTCCCGGCGGCGCCACCGGCTCGGCCTCGCCGACCTGCAATTCGCTCAGCGGCACCACGTCGCTGGAGTACACCAACCGCTTCCTGCAGGACCTGGGGCGGTAGTCGCGCCGGGCGGCGGGCCGGGGCCGGCCCGCCGCCCACCCAGGCAAGAGGGCGACGGATGCGGCGCGGATGCGCCCGCGCTAGGCTGCGCCAGTGCGATTGCTCACGAGGAGATGCCGCATGCCGTCGAACAGCTGTCACCCGAACGCGCCGCACGAGAAGCTCAAGGCGCCCGACTGGTACGTCTCGGCGCTGATGCTGGATCGCGCGCTGGACGCGATCCTGCGCCGCGTGAAGAAGCTCGACCGCGAGCACGACATTCCCTACCTCGCCGGCTACAGCCAGGACGGCAAGACGATCTACATCGACCGTCACCTGCCGAAGAACTTCACCTTCCGTGGCCGCACGATCGAGGTGGATCGCTTCCTGATCCTGCACGAGGAGGTGGAGAAGACCCTGATCGACCAATTGGGCCTGCACTACCTGCACGCGCACCAGATCGCCACCCGTGCCGAGGAGGCCGCGGTGAACGCGCAGCGCGTCACCTGGAAGGCCTACGACCGCTTCATGCAGAAGTACGTGAAGTCCGTCGGCGACGAGCGTCTGCGGAAGGTGCCGGCCGACCTCGACCTGAAGCCTTATCGCGACTACCACGATTACGACCTGATGCAACGCATGGAACGGCACATCGAGCAGACGCGCGGGCTGAGCGCGAAGCTCAAAGGTGAGCTGAGAGCCTATGCCGCCGCGTTCCGTGAGCAGCACGAAGTGGAGCGGCGGCGTGCTGCCGTTGCGCCCAAGCGCGCGGCGACCGCGCCGAAGCCGGCCGCGGCGAAAAAGCCGGCAGTGAAGGCGGCCGCGCGCAAGGCGGCGGCGAAGGCCCCGCGGCGCACCGGCCGCTGAGCGACGGCCGCGCTGCGGCGCGCCAGGTTCTGTGCAGCGCGTGGTGGAATACTGCAGCTTGCCGCTTGTACCCGTTCGATTGCGCCTCGCCGGCGACGACGAGGCGCAATCAGAGATTGTTCAAAGTCTCCCGGCGCGGGTCATGGAGAGACCTCAAACTGGCGCTTGGGTGGAGGCCGCCATTTTCGGCGCGGGATCCGCCGATTCAGGCGGCCTCCGCCAGCCCCTCACCTTCGTCCATCTTGAAGAAGGCCACGCTCCGAACCAGCGATCCGGCACGCAGCTGCACGGCCTCGGTTGCGGCGGCAGCTTCTTCCACCAATGCAGCGTTGCTCTGCGTGACCTCGTCCATCTGGCGCATGGCGCGGTTGACCTGCTGGATGCCCGCGGCTTGCTCCTGGGTCTGCGAGGCGATCGAGCCGACGGTGCCGACCACCTGGTCCACGCTGTCCAGCAGCTTGCCCACCATCGATTCGGCATGGCCGATCATCCGCGTGCCGCCGTTGATGATCGCCACCGATTCCTCGATCAGCGTCTTGATCTCGCTGGAGGCCGAGCGTGAGCTGCGCGCCAGCGCCTGGACTTCCGCAGCCACCACGTTGAAGCCCTTGCCGGCCTCGCCGACGCGCGCGGCTTCCACCGCGGCGTTGAGGGCCAGGATATGGGTCTGGGTGGCGATGCGCGCCATGGTTTCGGTGATCTCGCTGATCCGGCTGGACACGCCCTGCACCCTGGCCATGGCGTCGACCGCCTCGGTCATCGCCATGCCGCTCTGCCGTGCGACGTCGGATGCGGATGCGGCCAGCCGGCTGGCCTCGTGGGCGCGCGCGGCATTCGCGTTGACGCTGTCGGTGAACTCCTGCATCGAGGCGGAGGTTTCCTCCAGGGCGGCGGCCTGCTCGCTGGTGCGCGCCGAGAGGTCCTGGTTGCCGCTGGCGATCTGCCGGGTGGCGGAGGAGATCTCGTTCGAGCCCTTGCGGATGGTGCCGACCACGCTCAGCAGCTGACCGTTCATGCTGTCCAGCGCGGCAAGCAACTGGCCGGTCTCGTCGCGGCTGGTAGCATCGATGCGCGTGCGCAGGTCGCCGTCCGCCACCGCCCGGGCCACCTTCACGGCATGGCCGATCGGCGCGGTGATGCTGTAAGCGAGCAGCCAGATCAGCACGGTGCAGGCCAGCAGGGCGCACAGCACCACAATGGCGAGCAGGTAGGTAGCACCGCGATAGGCGCTGGCGCTTTGCGCGTCGATGCTGCGGCCGGTGGCGGCCGCCCGTGCCTTGACGCCGGCGACCAGGGCGTCGATCGCATCGGTGGGCGGCCGGTCCATGCCCTTCACCAGGCCGTCGACCACGTGCACGCTGTCGGGCTTCCGTCCGTCGTAATGCTGCAGGGCATCGTCGTAGCGCTTCTGCAGCACGGCGTGGGTGGCAAGCGCGGCATCCACGCCCTTGGTGTCCAAGTCCAGCGCGGTCATCTGCTGTTTCAGCGCGGTCAGGTCGGCGTCCACGGCGTGGCTGCGGCTCATGAAATCGCCGTGGTACTGCTTGAAGGCAGCCGGATCGGCGCCGCGCAGCAGAGTGTCCTTCCAGTTCTGCACCTGTTTCTTGAAATCCACCTGTGCCAGGCGGGCGGTGTCCACGGCGGTGGAAAAGTCCTCGGAGATGCGGCTCGAGCGGAGCTGCAAGGCCCGGGTGCGGGCCAGGCCCTGCCAGCCGCCGATGCCAACCACTGCGGTGGCCAGCAGCATGACCAAGCCGAGCAGGGCGAGCCTGAGGGCGATGCGTAAATCGCGAAAACGGAACTTCATAGGCGGTATGCAATAAATCGGAACCAAGGTGAGAGGGGTATCGGCAAGCACCGCCAACTGCTTGAACGAAGCGGTCGGACAGGGCTCGCCTGCCTCGCACAGACTTGCGCGCACCCGCCTACGCGGAGGGCGGCCGAATGGCCGTGCGAACGGGCGCGCGGCGGCCAACCGCCCGTCGCAGGAACGGGCGATTCACTGAGGGAAGAGGGATGGCCCGCGCCGCGGAGGGACGCGGGCCCGGTTTCAGTAGAGCACGCGGGTACGCAGGGTTCCGGGGATGGAGGCCAGGCGCTCTTTCAGTGTGGCGGCCTGCGCCTCGTCGGCGGCCACGTCGATCACCACGTAGCCCACTTCCGCGTCGGTCTGCAGGAACTGCGCGTCGATGTTGATGTTGCCCGCGGAGAACAGTTCGTTGATGCGCGACAGCACACCGGGCACGTTCCTGTGGATATGCAGCAGGCGGCGGCTGCGCGGATGTTCGGGCAGCGATACCTCGGGGAAGTTCACCGCCGACAGGGTGGAGCCGTTGTCGCTGTAGCGCACCAGCTTGCTGGCCACCTCGATGCCGATGTTGTCCTGCGCCTCCAGTGTGCTGCCACCGATGTGCGGAGTGAGGATCACGTTGTCCAGGCCCACCAGCGGCGACACGAACGGGTCGTCGTTGCCCTTGGGCTCGACCGGGAACACGTCCACCGCGGCGCCTGCCAGGTGGCCTTCGCACAATGCGGCCGCCAGCGCGTCGATGTCGACCACGCTGCCGCGCGAGGCGTTGATCAGCACCGCGCCCTGGCGCATCGCGGCGATTTCCCGCGCGCCGAACATCAGCTTGGTGGCCGGCGTTTCGGGCACATGCAGGGTCACCACGTCGGCGCGCTGCAGCAGGTCGTGCAGGCCGGCGGCGGCCTGGGCATTGCCCAGTGCCAGCTTGGTCTCCACGTCGTGGAAGATCACCCGCATGCCCAGGCTCTCGGCCAGCACGCCGGCCTGGGTGCCGATGTGGCCGTAGCCGATCACACCAAGCACCTTGCCGCGTGCCTCGTAGCTGCCCGCGGCGGACTTGCTCCAACCGCCGCGATGGCATTGCGCGTTCCTCTGCGGGATGCCGCGCAGCAGCATGATCGCCTCGGCGATCACCAGTTCCGCCACGCTGCGCGTGTTGGAATAGGGGGCGTTGAACACCGGGATGCCCAGCCGCTCGGCCTCGGGCAGGTCGACCTGGTTGGTGCCGATGCAGAAGCAGCCTGCCGCGATCAGCCGCTTGGCGTGGCGCAGCACCTCGGCGGTGAGCTGGGTGCGCGAACGCAGGCCCACGATGTGGGCGTCGGCGATGCGCTCGATCAGCTTCGCCTCGGGCAGCGATTTCTCGTGGTATTCGATGTTGCTGTAGCCGGCGCGCTCGAAGGTTTCCACCGCGGTGCGACTCACGCCCTCCAGCAGCAGTACCTTGATATCTTGCCGTGGGAACGAGGTCTTCATGGCGGCTCCGGCACGAAAGGAGCTGTTACTATGCCAGAATTGCGGCAACGCAGCACGAAATGTTTGGACGTCTGAACGACCTACAAGGCATAACGCCGCCGGAGATTGCATGAGCGCCGCCCTGGACGATCTCGCCCGCCGCCTGCCCGGGCTGCGCCTGCTCACCGAGCAAGGCGACCTGGAGCACTACGGCCGCGACTGGACCCGCCGCTGGATGCCCGCGCCGCTTGCGATCGCGCTGCCGGCCACGGTGGAGGAGGTACAGAGCATCGTGCGCTGGGCCAACGACCGCCAGGTGGCCATCGTGCCCTCGGGCGGACGCACCGGGCTTTCCGGCGGCGCGGTGGCGGCGAACGGCGAGCTGGTGCTCAGCCTGGAGCGGATGAACCGTGTGCTGGGCTTCGACGCCGCCGACCGCACGCTCACCGTGCAGCCGGGCATGCCGCTGGAGGCGGTGCATGCGGCGGCGCGCGAGCATGGCTTGGTCTACCCGGTGGACTTCGCCGCGCGCGGCTCCTGTTCCATCGGCGGCAACATCGCCACCAATGCCGGTGGCATCCGGGTGATCCGTTACGGCAATACCCGCGAATGGATCGCCGGGCTCAAGGTGGTGGCCGGCAACGGCGAGCTGCTCGACCTCAACCGCGCGCTGGTGAAAAACTCCAGCGGCTACGACTTCCGCCAGCTGATGATCGGCTCGGAAGGCACCCTGGGCATCGTGGTGGAAGCCACGCTCAAGCTCACCGATCCGCCGCCGCCCGCGCAGACCATGCTGCTGGCGCTGCCGGACATGGACGCGGTGCTGGCAGTATTCGGCCTGTTCCGCGCGAAGCTTTCGCTGCAGGCTTTCGAGTTCTTCACCGACGTGGCGCTGAAGCACGTGCTGGCCCACGGCGCGCAGCTCGCGCTGGACGGCGAGCATCCGTACTACGTGGTCACGGAGTTCGACGCGCCGGACGAGGCCGCGCAGGACGCCGCGCTGGGGGTGCTTGGCGAAGGCATGGAGCGGGGCTGGATCGTCGACGGCGTGGTCGCGCAGAGCGAGATGCAGGCCGCCGCACTATGGCGGCTGCGCGAGGGCATCACCGAAAGCCTGGCGCCGCACAAGCCGTACAAGAACGACGTATCGGTGCGCATCGGCGCGGTGCCGGCCTTCCTGCGCGCGATGCAGAAACTGCTGGCGCATGAGTACCCGCACATCGAGGTGGTGTGGTTCGGCCATATCGGCGACGGCAACCTGCACATCAACGTGCTGAAGCCCGCCGGCATGGCCGATGCGGATTTCATCGCGCAGTGCGAGCACGTCACCAAGCTGCTGGCCGCCACGTTGAAGGAACATGGCGGCAGCATCTCGGCCGAGCACGGCATCGGCCTGGTCAAGCGGCCTTATCTCGACAGCACGCGCAGTGCGGCGGAGATCGCGCTGATGCGCGGTGTGCGCCAGGTGTTCGACCCGAACGGCATCCTCAATCCGGGCAAGCTGTTCGAGGCGGAGTGATCAGTGATGCCAGGTGCTTGCGACCGTGCGTGCCAGGTCGGCGAACAGCGCCTCGCGCTCGGCCTTCGAGGCGGTTGAAGTCGTGAGGAAGGCGGCCACGATCACGCTGCGGCCGTCGGGCCAGCTCAGGATGCCGATGTCGTTGTAGGCGGCGGTGAGTCCGTCCAGCGTGTAAGACGTGCCGCATTTGTCCGCGAGCCGTACACCGTCCGGCAGGCCTTGCCGCATGCGGTCTGGTCGTGTCTGTGCTTGCAGCAAAGCGAGCAAGGCGTGCGTCGACGACGGCGAGAACAAGGTGCCGCGCTGCAATTGGCGCAGGAAATCCGCGGCGGCATCCGGCGTGCTGCGATTGCGCGGATCGGCAAGATAGGCGCGGTAGCCGCGTTGCAGGCGCAGCTCCTGTGCCTGCGCCGTCTCGGTTGCCGGCGGCTGCTGGCCGGGCGCCAGCTGTTCGAACACGCGGCCGACGCCGGCCTCGCCCATGTCCACGCGCATGCCGGCGATGCCGTGCGCGCGCAGGAAGGCGGTGACGTCACGCGGAGGGACGAGCCTCAGCAGCGCGTCGACGGCGGTGTTGTCGCTGTCGCTGATGGCCGCCGCGAGCAGCTGGCGCACGGTGAAGCTCATGCGCTCGCCATGGAAGTGCGCGCCGATGGACGGCACGGCGGAGCCGTCGACAAGGTCCGCGCGCGTGACCGTGACCGTTTTTTCCATCGACAGTGCACCGCTGTCGATGCGCGCGAATACGGCAGCGGCCACGGGCGCCTTGAACACGCTCATCATCGGGTAGGCGCGGTCGGCGTTGACGCGCCAGCGTTCGCCGTTCTGCGGATCGAGTACGACAATGCCGAGCACACCGGGCTGAGCGCGCTTGGCCAGAGCTTCGAGCTTGCCTTGCAGGACAGCATGGTTTGCGCCGGTATCCGATGGCTGGACCGCCATCAGTGCCGTCGGCGCGATGAAGGCGAGGGTCAGGGCGAGCAGTCTCGACAGACGGGTGCGGGCGGTGTCCATGTGTGCTCTTGGGCGGAAGGAGGTGAATGCCGAGTTTTCCATGCAAAAAGGGCGACACGATGGCGCACGGATGGTGTGGCGAGGTCGTGCTAGCCTTTTCAAATCTTTGCGATCATCCGTGATCGCGTGAATCAAACGGGCGGCCATCCGTGGCCGCACTCTTCAGTTTTCTTTTTCAGGCCGAGCACGACCATGACGCAGGAACGCCGCACGCTGTATCCCGAGATCGAGCCGTTCGACCGCGGCATGCTCAAGGTCTCGGAGCTGCACACGCTGTACTACGAACAATGTGGCAATCCGGACGGCAAGCCGGTGGTGTTCCTGCACGGCGGCCCGGGCGGCGGTACCAATCCGAAGTGCCGGCGCTTCTTCGATCCGGCGGTGTACCGCATCGTGCTGTTCGACCAGCGCGGCTGCGGCCAGTCGACTCCGCATGCGGAGTTGCGCGAGAACACCACCTGGGATCTGGTGGCCGACATCGAGCGCGTGCGCGGGCATCTCGGCATCGATCGCTGGCAGGTGTTCGGCGGCTCCTGGGGTTCCACCCTGGCGCTGGCCTATGCGCAGACGCACCCGGACAAGGTCACCGAACTCGTGCTGCGCGGCATCTTCATGCTGCGCCGCTGGGAGCTGGAGTGGTTCTACCAGAAAGGCTGCGACGCGCTGTACCCGGACGCCTGGGAAACCTACCTGGCCGCGATCCCGGAGGTCGAGCGCGGCGACCTGATGAGTGCCTACCATCGCCGCCTCACCAGCGACGACCCGGCCACCCGGCTCGCCGCGGCGCGTGCCTGGTCGGTGTGGGAAGGGGCCACCAGCTACCTGTACCAGGATCCGGCAAGCATCGGCTCGCACGACGAAGATGCTTTCGCGCTCGCCTTCGCGCGCATCGAATGCCACTACTTCGTGCACGGCGGCTTCTTCGCGCACGACGACCAACTGCTGCGCAACGTGGAGCGCATCCGCAAGATCCCCGCGGTGATCGTGCAGGGCCGCTACGACGTGGTCTGCCCGATCCGCAGTGCCTGGGACCTGCACCGCGCCTGGCCGGAAGCGGATCTGCGCATCGTGCAGGACGCCGGCCACTCGGCATTCGAGCCGGGCAACATCCATGAACTGATCGAGGCCACCGACCGCTTCGGCGCCTGAGCCGCCACCGTGGCGGGGGACTCCGGCCGGCATAGCCGGAGTCCCATTTCATGTCGCGGCTGGTGCGGCGCCGCGGGAGAACACATGCAGGCTGGTGCCGGCGCGTTTGGCCTGGCGCTTCGCCCGTGCCGCCAGCATCGCGATGGACGAGGTGCGTTGCGGCAGGGGCGGCACCAGTTCGACGGCGCCCATCACCACGGTAGTGCACGGGAAGAACTGCGGCTCGCCGCGGCGGTCCTTGCCGCGCAGGCCGCCGTGTTCCAGATCGGTGGCGTCGAACAGCTGCGGAGCGCGCGCATTGAAAGCCTTGATGACGCGCTGGCAACGCGCTTCCCAGTCCGCGCTCTGAAATAGCATCACGAAGTCGTCGCCGCCGATGTGGCCGACGAAGTCGAGCGCCGGGTCGACATGCTCGTTCAGCAGGCTCGACAACAGGCGGATCATCTCGTCGCCGCGCGAATAGCCGTAGTGGTCGTTGAACGGCTTGAAGTCGGTCAGGTCCGCGTGCACCACCGCGAAGCGTTCGCTGCCGTCGAGCAGCCGCTCCAGGTGTTCGGTAGTGGGGATGTTGCCGGGTTGGAAGGTCAGCGGGTTGGCGTGGCGCGCGGCTTCGATGCGCAACTCGCTCACGCGCCGCACCAGCGCCTCGCCGGTACCCAGTCCGCGGTAACGGCCGCCGCTGGTGACGATGAAGCCGTCGGCCAGGTAGCGCTGGTCTTCGCCGCGCAGCACGTCAGCGAGGCTTTCCAGGCTGCGGTACTCGTCGCAGACCAGCGGTGCGCTGTTCATCAGTACCGTGCACGACTTGCGTGCCAGCAGCTCGCGGGCGAAGGGCTGCGCCATGCGCTCGTTCATCAATCGCCGGTTTACCAGGCCGATCGGCTGGCCGTCGCGGACTACCGCCACCGCGTGCAGCTCGTGGTGACGGACGAACAGCGCCATCACCTCCTCGTTGGTCTGGTGTGGTTCCACCGCGGGCGCCTCGATCAGCAGATGGCTGATCTGGGTCGGTCGCTGGGTGACCGGGCCGCGGTGACGCGGCAGCACCGGCACAACCGGCTCGTGCAGCAGTTGCCGCGCCTCGGCCCGGGCTGCCGTGACTGGATCCGGCGCCGGCCGCCCAACCAGGAAGCCCTGCGCATAGGGGATGCCCAGATCGCGCAACACGCGCAGGTCGGCAAGGTTCTCAACGCCTTCGCCGACGAGATCGGTACCCAGCGCTTCGGCTACCTGACACAGCGAGCGCACGATCGCCAGCCGGCCTGCGTTGCGCGACAGCCCATGCACGAGGTAGCGATCGATTTTCACCACATCGGGGTGAACCTCGTTCCACATCTCGAAACTGGAATGGCCATTGCCGAAATCGTCGAGCGCGATGCGGATGCCGTGCGCGCGCAGGTAACCCAGCTCGTGGGCCAGACGGGTGGGATTCTCCACCACGTCGCGCTCGGTGACCTCGATGGTGACGCGGGCCGGGTCCAGACTGCAGGCCGACAGCACAGCCAGCACGCCGTCGGGGCCCAGCGTGTCGTTGAGGATGGCGCGGGCGCTGAGATTCACGAGCAGGCGGCCCGATCCACCCTGCGCGACGAAGGCGCCACACACTGTGTGTGCTGCATGCAGTTCCATGTCGGCCAGACGGCCCTCCGCGCGGGCAAGGTCGAGCAGGTCGAGGATGGAGACATTGCCGGGCGAGAAGGCGCAACGGCTGAGCCCCTCGTGCGCGACCACCTCGAGTGTGTCCAGGCGCACCAGGGGCTGGAAGACCGCATTGAGGCTTCCTGCAGCGAGTGCGCGCTCAAGCATGGCCTGGGGACTGCGGTAGCGGGCGGGGAGGGCGGTCATGCTTTGGCGGAGCTCAGGTGGCCTGGAACAGGGGCATCGCTGCGGATGAGGAGCAGATGTTCTGACTCGGTTCGCGGGCGGCGGGCGATTCCTCGGGAAGGCGGAAGAAGTCCACCTGGCGCAACAGCGCCGCGGCGTCGCTGGCGAGCGCGCCGCCGGTGGCATTGATGTCGTCCACCAAGCCGGCGTTGGCCTGGGTGATGCGGTCCATCTCGGCCACGGCGCGGTTGATCTGGCCGATGCCGCCGGCCTGTTCCTGGCCGGCATCGGAGATCCGCGCCACCAGGGTGGAAGCACGCGCCATGCTTTGCACGATGCCGTCCAGCGCCACGCACGACTCCGCCACCTTGAGGCGCGCCTGTTCCACCGCCTCGGTGCTGCTGGCGACCAGCCGGCGGATGTCCTGACCGGCTTCCACGCAGCGGCGTGCCAACAGGCGGACTTCCCCCGCGACCACGGCGAAGCCGCGTCCGCGCTCGCCGGCCTGGGCTGCCTCGATAGCGGCGTTGAGCGAGAGCAGGTTGGTCTGGAAGGCGATGCTGTCGACCAGGTCGACGATTTCCGCAATGTCGCGGCCTGCCTGCTGGATGGCGCGCATGGAATCGAGCGCTTCGTCGGCGACATGGCGGCCCTGCTCGGCATGGCCCAGCGCGTCGCGCGCCGCCTGGGCGGCGCCATCGGCGTGGCTGGCGCCCTGCACGACGTTGGCGGCCATGTGCTCCATGGATGCCGAGGTCTGTTCGAGGCCGGCGGCTTGCGTCTGCGTGCGTGCACTGAGCGCCTGGTTGTCGCGCGCAAGGTGGTGCGCGCGCTCGTCCACTGAGCGAGCACGTGCACGCACTTGGGCGAGCACGTGCACGAGTTGGCCGTCCATCGAGGCGAGTGCGTGCAGCAGCCGTCCCAGTTCGTCGCTGCGGCCCGCATCGACCGGTTCGCCCAGTTGCCCCGCGGCGATGCGCTCGGCCACCTGCGTGGCCTGCCGCAGGCGTCGCCCCAGACTGCGCATCAGCGCGCCGTCCAGCGCGATGGCGGACAGCAATGCCGCGGCCAGCAGGGCGAGCAGCAGCGTCATGCTTTGCCGGTTGGCCTGGTGCTGGATCTGCACCTGCGCATTGCCGTTGGCCAGCGCGGCCAGGAACAAGTTGCCGAAATCGCTCTGCAGCGGTGCATAGGCCGGCTGCACCTCCGTGCTCAGCTTGAGCCCGGCCAACTCGAACCGGCCCGCATCGAGCAGGGCCAGGGTTTCGTCGATGGCGCGGTCGGCTTCGGCGCGATGGCCCGCGGCGAGTTGCAGCGTCTGCGCCTGCCCCTGCGCCAACGCGCTGGCCAACAGCGCCTTCCAGTGCCGCGTGACATCCACGCGATCGGCATTGATGTGCGTGTGCGCATCGTCTACGGCTGAAGGCAATTGCGACAGCACGGCGTGCACCAGTATCTGCAGGCTGCCGTTGTAGTCGTTTTGCACGCGCCCGACGTCGGCGACCGGGCTCAGCGAGCCTTCCACCAGTCCCTGGATGCGGCGATCGGCCTGCTGCAGTTGCGACATGCCGGCGACGCTGGTCACCGCGAGCAGGCCAAGCACGATCAGCAGGCGCAGCAGCAGACGCTGGCGCAGGCTCGGGGCGGCAATCCACTGCAGTCTTTTGAACATGGGAGGTGCGGATGGGGAGTTGCGGGAATTGTCGGCCCGCTGCACCGCAACTTTAGCGAAAAGTACGAAGAAATATGTTTGAAATCAAATTGTTATATTGATTTTCAGAGACTGATGGAGCGCGTCGAAGATGGCATGGCAAGATGTCGGATCCGTGACTTTCGGGTTGCGGTTGGTGGACGCGCGACAGGCGCCCGGTGCCGGGCGGGCATGTGGTTGGCGCATCTCGGGGGCAAGGCGCGAGCCGAGCCGCTCAGTGGCCGGCGGCTAGGAATTCCGCCGCCCGCTCGCCGATCATCGCGCAGGCGGCCTGGGTGTTGCCGGAGATCAGCGTAGGCATGATCGAGGCGTCGGCTACGCGCAGGCCCGCCACGCCGCACACGCGCAGCTCGGGATCGACCACGGCTGCCGCGTCGCTGCCCATGCGGCAGGTGCCCACGGGGTGGTAGATGGTATCGGCGTGCGCGCGGATGATCTCGCGCAGACGCGCCTCGTCGGTCGTCTCGGCGTCGTACAGCGCCGGGCCCGCATAACGCGCGAACGCGGGCGCGGCGAGGATGCGGCGGGCCAGGTCCACGCCGGCGACGAGTGTGTCCATGTCGCGAGGATCGGCGAGGAAGGCCGGGTCGATCCGCGGCGCCTTGCGTGCGTCGGCGCTGGCGAGGCGCACGCTGCCGTGGCTGTACGGGCGCAGCACGCAGGTATGCAGCGACATCCCGCGGGCGGCGTGCAGGTGGCGGCTGTGGTTGTCCACGATGCCGATGCACAGGTGCAGCTGGATGTCCGGCCGTTCCAGCTCCGGTCGCGTGCGCAGGAAACCGCCGGCTTCGGCCACGTTGCTGGTGAGCAGGCCGGTGCCGCGGCGGAACGGGCCGATCGCGCGCAGCACCTGCGGCAGGATGGACGGCACCGTACCGAACAGGCCGCGGTCGTCCACCTTGCGGCTGATGACGAAGTCGGCATGGTCCTGCAGGTTCGCGCCCACCTCCGGACTGGCGTGCCGCACGGCGATGCCCAGCGCGCGCAGGTGTTCGCCCGGCCCGATGCCGGACAGCATCAGCAGCTGGGGCGTGCCGAAGGCTCCCGCCGACAGCACCACTTCGCCGCGCACGGTGTACTCGTCGCCGTTCGCGCAGACGATGCCGCGGGCGCGGCCTTCTGCGACCAGCACGCGTGCCACCGGTGTATCCGCCAGCACGCTGAGGTTTTTCGGCGCCAGCGCGCCCATGTAGGCGCGGGCGGCGTTCCAGCGGCGGCCGCCGCGCTGGAACACCTGGTACAGGCCTACGCCCTCCTGGTGCGCGCCGTTGAAATCGGGATTGGGCAGGTGGCCGCATTCCGCGGCCGCCGCCACGAAGGCGCGGGCGCAATCGCTGGGGCTGGCCAGGTCGCTCACCGCCAGCGGGCCGCCGGTGGCGTGCCAGGCGTCGGCGCCGCGGGCGTTGTCCTCGCTGCGCAGGAAGTAGGGAAACACGTCGCGCCAAGCCCAGCCGCTGGCGCCCAGCCGCGCCCAGTCGTCGTAGTCCGCGTGCTGGCCGCGGACGTAGATCATCGCGTTGATGAGGCTGGAGCCGCCCAGTCCGCGCCCGCGCGGCTGCACGCCGCGGCGTCCGTGCAAGGCCGCCTGCGGCACGGTGCGATAGCTGTAGTTGCGCGCGTTGCGGAACGGCACCAGGGTGGCGATGCCCAGCGGCACGTCGGAGCGCAGGCCGCTTTTCGCGGGGCCGGTTTCCACCAGCAGCACGCTGGCGTCCGGCCTGAGCGTGGCCAGCCGGGTGGCCGTGGCGCAGCCGGCGGGGCCGGCGCCCACCACGATGAAATCGAACTCCCCTTTGGACGGCATCGCCTGCGCCTACTTGGTGCCGAAAATCTTGTCGCCCGCGTCGCCCAGGCCCGGCAGGATGTAGCCGTACTCGTTGAGCCGCTCGTCGATCGCGGCGGTGTAGATCTCGATGTCCGGATGCGCGGCCTCGATGCGCTGCAGCCCCTCCGGCGCGGCGACCAGGAACAGACCCTTGATGCGCGTGCAGCCGGCGGCCTTCAGCATGTCCACGGTGGCGACCAGAGTGCCGGCGGTGGCCAGCATGGGGTCGACGATCAGGGCGATGCGCTCGTCCATGCGGCCGGTGAGCTTCTCGTAATACGCGATGGGTTTGAGCGTCTGCTCGTCGCGCTGCAGGCCCACCACGCTGACCTTGGCGGCGGGAATCAGGTCGAGCACGCCCGGCAGCATGCCGAGGCCGGCACGCAGGATCGGCACGATGGTGATCTTGGCACCCTTGATCCGCTGCACCACGAGCGGGCCGGCCCAGCCGTCGATGTGTTCCTCGACGGTCTCCAGGTCCTTGGTGGCCTCGTAGGTGAGCAGGGAGGCCACTTCGCCGGCCAGCTCGCGGAACTCCTTGGTGCTGATGCCGGCGCGGCGCATCAGGCCCAGCTTGTGGCGGATCAGGGGATGGCGGACTTCGACCAGTGTCATGGGATGGCCTGCGCGGTGCGTCGAGGCCGAAGCATAGCCACAAACGAAACGCCCCTGCGCGACCTTGCGGTCGGGCAGGGGCGGGGCATCAGTGCATCGATGCGGAGTGCTGCGGGCTTACTTGCCGGCCGGAGCGGCAGCCGGGCTCTCGCCCTTCAGGCAGGAGCTCATGAAGGCCTTGTGGGCCGCGCCCTTCGGCGCCTTGATCTTGGCTTCGGCGTTGCAGGACTTCATGCGTTCCTTCTGTGTCTCCTTGGCCGATGGCGCAGCGGCGGCAGCCGGCGCGGCGTGCTCACCCTTCAGGCAGGAGCTCATGAAGGCCTTGCGCTCGGCGCCCTTCTTGCCGGTTGCTTCCTTGTTGCAGTCCGCCATGCGCTGCTGCTGCACGGTCAGTTCCTTCTTGGCGGCCGGGGCCGTTGCCGCGGCCTTGGCTGCCTGCGTCGCTGCAGGGGCGGCGCTAGCTGCGAAGGCGGCGCCGGCGAGGGCGAAGGCGGCACTGACGGCAAGCGTGCGTATCGACAATGACATGATGTGACCTCCCATGGTGACCGGCAGCTGCCGGCGTGCGCAGTCTATAGCCGGTCGGGGAATGTTGTGGCGGGCGGCGAAAAATCCGGTGCGATCCGCATTCAGCTTGGTCAACGCGGTCTGACTGTGCCAAGCCGGGAGGTGCGCCTGCCAAAGCGAATGCTCAGCTTTGGCAGGCAAGCACGGTCCGGCTCAGGCGGCCTTGCTTTCGTTCTTGCGCGGGCCTTCCAGCAGGGCGTGGCGCACGTGCGAAACCACCAGGTCCACCTCGGCGCTGGTGACGTTGAAGTGCGGGGTGAAGCGCAGCGAGTTGACGCCGCCGTGGATCACGCCGATGCCGCGCTCGCGCAGGTATTCCTCGGTCGAGCCGGCGCCGTAGCACTTGAACTGCGGGGCCAGCTCGCAGGAGAACAGCAGGCCGGTGCCCTGCACCTTGGTGATCAGGCCGCCCAGTTCGTCCTTGAGCGTGTTGAGCTTGTCCACGAACTCCTTGCCGCGGGCGCGGATGTTGGCGCGCACGGCGTCGGTAAGCTCGCCCAGCGTGGCCAGCGCCACATCCAGCGCGCGCGGGTTCGCGGTCATGGTGTTGCCGTAGACGCCCTTGCGGTACAGGCCGGCGGTGCGCTCGCTCACCGCCAGCACCGAGAGCGGGTACTGGCCGGCGTTGAGCGCCTTGGAGAAGGTTTCCATGTCCGGCGCGGGCAGCTTCTCGAAACCGGGGTAGTCGGTGAGCGAGAGCACGCCGTGCGCGCGCAGGCCGGCCTGGATCGAGTCGATCAGCAGCAGGCTGCCGTGCGATTCGGTGAGCCGGCGCGCGGCGGCGTAGAACTCCGGCGTCACCGCGCGGCCCGGGTCGCCTTCGCCCATCACCGGCTCCAGGAACATTGCCTCGATGAACCAGCCGTGCTTGTCGGCATCGGCGAACGCGGCTTCCAGCTGGGCCACGTTGTAGGGCTCGACCACCAGCACGCTGTCCTCGTGGCGGTAGCTGGCGAGGTACTGCTGGTAGGTCTTGCGCGAGGAATCCGAGTACAGCGCCGGCTTGTCGGTGCGGCCGTGGAAGGCGCCCTTCACCGCCAGGCGCTTGATCGTGCGCCCGGCGTAGCGGCCGCCGGCGTCGGTCATCAGCTTGGCGTTGACGTCGGCGATGCGGCAGGCCAGGCCCACCGCTTCGGAGCCCGAGTTCAGGCACAGGTAGCGTGCATATGGGTTGCTGCCGCGGTTGCGGCCCAGCTCGCGGTTCAGCGCCTGGGTGAAGCGCAGCTGCGAAACACTGGGCGTCATCACGTTCGCCATCACCTGCTCGCGGGCGAGCGCGGCGTCGATGGCCGGGTGGTTGTGGCCGAAGCCGAGCATGCCGTAGCCGCCGTTGTCGTGCAGCACCGCGCCCTTCAGGGTGACGACCCATGGGCCGCGCGCGGCGGCCGGCAGGTAGGGATTGATCGCGTCGTCGGGGTAGAAGTTGACGAAGCCGGCCTGCGCCTGTGCCAGCTGCGCGGCCTCGTCCAGCTTCAGGAAGTCACCCAGCTCGGTGCGCAGTTCGCGATGACGCGCCACGGCGGCGGCCACGGCCTCGCCGAGCATGGCGTCGGCCGCGGCCATGCGCTCGATGCTGGCATCGTCCAGGCCGGTGGTGCGCGGCTTGCCGCCGAATTCGCGCAGTTCGCGCAGCTGTTCGATCAAACCCATGACTTTCTCCTCGAGTCCGTCGGCGCCTCGCACCCAGCGCGAAGCAGGCCGACGTGTAGTGCGTGGTGGAGCCAGGCTCCCGCGGCGCATGGTGCCCGGTTCGACGGGGCGGGGCGCGCATCCACGAACGCCGAGGATAACCCGGGGGCCGGGGTGCCCGGTACCCCCTGGCGGTGGGGGGGCGGCCGGTACGGATGGCATCTTGCCTCGCCCAATCAGGCACTTGAGCGCCGTTTTCCGATGCCTGCGCGACGGAGGTGACGCCTGTCACCCGCGATGGTTGACGGCCGGAACTGGGGCCGATGCCACACGGTACCTAGGCTGTCGGGCAGGAGGACAGACCCGCCATGAACGACACCACTGTTGCCCGACTTGCCGTCGCCGTGAAGCGCTACGGCTCGCTCACCGCGCTGGACGGCGTGGATCTCGCCGTGCGTCGCGGCGAACTGCTGGCCGTGCTCGGCCCCAACGGCGCCGGCAAGAGCACCAGCATCGGCCTGCTGCTGGGGCTGATCCGTCCCGATGCAGGTCGCGCCGAACTGTTCGGGCTCGACCCGCAACGCATCGAGGCGCGCCGCCGCATCGGCGTGATGCTGCAGTCGGCAAACCTGCCGGCTACGCTGCGCGTGGGCGAGCTGCTGCGCCTGACGATGAGCTATTACCCGAACCCGCGCGGTTTCGACGAGACCGCCGCGCTGGCCGGCGTCGCCGACCTGCTGCTGCGGCCTTATGGCAAGCTTTCCGGCGGCCAGCAGCGGCGCGTGCAGTTCGCGCTGGCCATGTGCGGGCGGCCCGAGCTGCTGTTTCTCGACGAACCCACCGTGGGGATGGACATCGACGCACGGCAGAAGCTGTGGGCGGCGATGCGCGCGCTGGTGGCCGAGGGCTGCGCCGTGGTGCTCACGACGCATTACCTGGAGGAGGCCGAGGCGCTGGCGCAGCGCGTGGTGGTGCTTGGCCAGGGGCGCGTGCTCAGCGAGGGCAGCGTGGACGAACTGCGCAAGCGCGTGGCGCTCACCCGCATCCGCTGCGTGAGCGACCTCGATGCCGCGGCAGTCGCAGCCTGGCCGGACGTGGCGGCCGCCAGCCGCGAGAACGGCCACCTGCGCATCGCCACCGCACGGGCCGAAGCGGTGGTGCGCCGGCTGCTCGATGCCGATCCTGCCCTGTGCGAACTGGAGGTGCAGCGCGCCGGCCTCGCCGAGGCGTTCACCGAACTCACCCGCGAAACCGCCGCCGAGCAGGAGGCCGCCTGATGGACACCGTTGCCGTTGTCGCCGCATCCCCGGCCAGCACTCAAGCCATGTCGCCGCGCCGCATGCTCGGCGCCTATCTTGCGGAGGCGCGCAGCGAATGCCTGCGCTACCTGCGCGCGCCGGGTTTCCTGCTGCCGATCATGCTGTTCCCCGGCCTGTTCTACCTGGTGTTCGGCGTGCTGATGGGCAAGTCCGAGGGCGCCGATGCAGCGCGTTACCTGCTGGCCAGCTACAGCATCTTCGGGGTGATGAGCCCAGGCCTGTTCGGTTTCGGCGTGTCGCTGTCGCTGGAGCGCGACGGTGGCCTGCTGACCTGGAAGCGCGCGCTGCCGATGCCGCCGGGCGCTTACCTGCTGGGCAAGATGCTGATGGCGATGGTCGCCGCCACGGTGGTGGTGCTGATGTTGCTGGCGATGGCGACGGGCCTGGCGCACGTGGCGCTGGCGCCGATGCGGGTCGTCGCGCTGCTCGCCACCGGCATGCTGGGCGTGGTGCCGTTCTGCGCGCTGGGCATGCTGGTCGGCACGCTGATCAAGGGGCAGGGCGCGCCCGGCATGCTGCAGTTGGTCTACCTGCCGATGTCCTTCCTGTCCGGCCTGTGGTTCCCGCTGTCGATGCTGCCGAAGTCCCTGCAGCAGTTCGCGCCGGTGTGGCCGAGCTATCACCTCGACCGCATCGCGCTGATCGCGGTGGGCATCGTGCACGAGGCGGTGTTGCCCCATGTGCTGGTGCTGGCCGGTTTCGCCGCGGCGTTCTTCGCGCTGGCGGTGCGGCAACTGCGCCGGGTCGGCTGAACTGGCGGTAGCATGCCGGCATGAACGCCACGAGCCCTCAGCCTACCGGTCCGCAACGCTTGCGATGGCCGGCCTGGCTGCAGCCGGCGCCGGATTCATCGGCGGCGGCGATGCGTGCTGCGGGCCATTCGCCATGGAGCTATGCGTGGAACCTGCTGTGGTCGTTCTGGGTGTTCCTCGGTCCGCTGTTCCAGCATGTTGAGCCGGGCTTTTGGTGGTCGCTGGCGCTGGGCTATCCGCTTTTTCTGCTGATCTTCCTGCTGTCGTGGATACGCCCGGCCGCCGAGGTGAGCGGTTACGTCGGTGCGCTGGTGATCGTGGCCGCGCTGTCGATGCCATGGAATCCGGCCGGGTGGACTTATGCCGTGTTTGCGTGCGCGATGTTGCCGTACCAGGGCTCGTGGCTGGTCAGTGCGGTAAGGATGGCGGTCATCCAGGCCTTGCTGGTACTGGAGGGCATCTTCCTGCAGTGGCCCTGGTACACCTTCCTGATCCTGGTCGGCGTATGCACCAGCACCGGCGCTGGCGCACTGGCTGGGCGCATCAACTGGGAAAAGAACATCAGGCTGCGCATGTCGCACGAGCAGATCCGCCAGCTCGCCGCCACCGCCGAGCGCGAACGTATCGGCCGCGATCTGCACGACCTGCTGGGCCATACCTTGTCGTTGATCACGATGAAGCTGGAGTTGTCGCGCCGGCTGCTCGACCGCGATCCCGCGACGGCACGGCGCGAGCTGGCCGAGGCCGAGGAGGTGGCGCGCCACGCGCTGGCGGAAGTGCGTGCGGCGGTCACCGGCATCCGCGCCGCGGGTTTCGCCGCCGAGCTGGCCTCGGCCGCATTGTTGCTGCGCACGTCCGGCGTGCAGCTCGGCCAGCACCTACAGGCGTTCAACCTGCCCGAGTCGGTCGAGTGCGCATTGGCACTGGTGTTGCGGGAGGCGACGACGAACATCGCGCGGCATGCGCACGCGACGCTGGCCCGGGTATCGCTTACCCGCGCGGGCGATGGCGTGCAGTTGTGCGTCGAGGATAACGGGCGGGGCGGCATCCATGTCGCCGGCAACGGTGTGCGCGGGATGCGGGAGCGAGTGCAGGCGCTTGGTGGTGCACTGCAACTGGATTCGCCGCCGGACGGCGGCACGAGGCTGAACGTCCGGGTGCCGCTCGCGATGAAGGCTGCTACGCGCGATACCGGCTTGCCGGCGGCCGTGGCGCCGGCCTCCACCCGGGTAGGGCACGCCACATGATTCCCACCGTCCTCAGCCGCTGGTTTGTACCCGCGCCGGACTCCGGCGTAGCCGACGATCTCCGGCGCGGCAAGTCGCCATGGGCCGACAGCGTGCACCTGCTGTGGTCGGTTTGGATATTCGTCACGCCACTGTTCGACCACGGCATAGCCGGCTACACCCGGACCTGGCTGCTGTTCACGCTCGTGTCCTATCCGCTGTTCTTGCTGCTCTTCGCCAAGATCCAGCTGGCGCCGCAACGCTCGGCATACCTCTACGCTTGGGGCATCGCGGTGCTGTGCCTCGCGTCGCTGCCCTGGTATCCGAGCGGGCTCAGCTATTTCGTCTACGGTTGCGTGATGCTGAATCACTGCCGGATCCGTTTGCGGACCCAGTTGGTCCAGCTGCTGCTGCTCAACGTGGCGCTGGTGGGGCTGGCATGGTGGATCGGCTATCCGGCCAGTGTCCTGGTGGTCATGCCGGCCACGGTCATCGTGATCAGCGTCATCATGCTGGTCGAGCGCATCAACAAGGAAAAGGACGCGGCGCTGCGCCTGTCGCAGGAAGAGATACGCCGGCTGGCCGTGCTCGCCGAGCGCGAGCGCATCGGCCGCGACCTGCACGACCTGCTGGGCCACACGCTGTCGCTGGTGACGCTGAAGTCCGAACTGGCGCGTAAGCTGGCGCTGGCCGATCCGCCGCGTGCGCAGTGCGAAATGGAAGAGGTGGAGCGCGTCTCGCGCCATGCGCTGGCCGAGGTGCGCGCCGCGGTCACCGGCATGCGGCGCAGCGACCTGGCGGCGGAGCTGATCTCGGCGCGGCTGATGCTGGAAGCCTCGAACATCGTGTTCGAGGCCGGCATGCCCGCGGTGCTCGACCTGCCGGCGGAAACCGAGGCGTCGCTGGCGCTGGTGCTGCGCGAGGCCATCACCAACATCCACCGCCATGCGCGCGCTGCGGCGGCGAGCGTGGTTTTCTCCTGCGAAGCGGAAAGGTTCCAGATGCGCATCAGCGACAACGGACGCGGCGGCCTCGCCGCACACGGCAACGGCATCAGCGGCATGCGCGAACGCGTGCGCGCGCTGGGCGGTACGCTCGCCATCGACTCGCCGGCACGGCGCGGCACCACGCTCGACGTCGAAGTGCCCTTGCGCGCGGCGTCGAAACCCGCGGCCATGGATATGCACTCGGTGCCGGCGCCGGCCGAGCAGGGGAGCGTTGCATGATCCATGTGCTGCTGGCCGAAGACCAGGCGATGGTGCGCGGCGCGTTGTCGGCGCTACTGAATCTGGAATCGGACATCGAAGTGCTGGGCTCGGCCTGCGACGGCGAGGCCGCCTGGCGCGAGCTGCAGCGGCTGAAGCCCGACGTGCTGGTCACCGACATCGAGATGCCTGGCCTCACCGGGCTGGAACTGGCGCAGCGCGTCCAGCGCCACGAGCTGCCGATCAAGGTGATCATCGTCACCACCTTCGCGCGGCCCGGCTTCCTGCGCCGCGCGCTGGATGCGGGCGTGTCCGGCTACCTGCTCAAGGATGCGCCGGCGGAGAATCTTGCCGAGGCGCTGCGCACCGTCCACCGCGGCGGCCGCGCGATCGATCCGCAACTGGCGCTGGAGGCGTGGTCGGAAGCCGATCCGCTGAACGACCGCGAGCGCCAGGTGCTGCGCCTGGCTGGTGAAGGGCAGTCAGCCGGCGACATCGCCATCCAGCTCAACCTCTCGCACGGCACCGTGCGCAACTACCTGTCCGAGGCGATTGGCAAGCTCGGCGTGGCGAACCGCATCGAGGCGTACCGGTTGGCACGGCAGAAGGGGTGGCTCTGAGAGCCTGCTCACGATCTCCACATAGCCCGCGTTGCCTTGCCGTGGCCGTCAGGTGGTGGTGCGTGGCGCCGGCCTGACTGGCCGGCAGGCCAAGCCGCGCTGCAGCATGGTGGCCACGGCAAGACAACCCGAAGGGCCGGGTCTGTTTGCCCGCATCCCGGCGTCATCACTCAGTCGTGGACGGACGTCCACTCCTCGCTCCTCAAAGCCGGCGCCATCCTTGGCGCCTCCCCGCGTGCTTTCGTTCTTTCTTGGCCTGCGCGCAAACAGCTCCCGGCGCGGGCCATGCGAAGATCGTGAACAGGCTCTAGCGACTTTGCCGCCAGCGCGGCAGCGGCTTGTCCTGCTTCCGCGGTGAGACGGGCGCTTGCAGCCCGCGCACGAAGCCGGCCGGGTCGGACGGCGACAGCACCACGGTGCACGCGGTCGCGCGCAGCACCACCGCGCATTGCCAGTCGGTGACGAAGGCACGGTAGCGTCCGCGCTTCGCGTTGCGGAACCAGCCGCTGAAGGAGAACAGGCCGCCGTTGCCGAAGAGACGGATCGAGCCGGCACCGGCCTGCGGGTCGATGGTGGCCTCACGCAGTTCGCCCAGCGCCACCCGGGTCGTCCAGCCCAGGCGACGCACGCGCAGCGTGCCGTCGCGCACTTCGTAGTCGCGCACCACGAAGGGCACGGCGGCCAGCAGGATAATCAGTGGCACGGCCGTCGCCACCGTGCGCAGCATCGGCAGCGCATGCATCGGCACGATGAAGGCGATCAGCCAGGAGATGCCCAGCAGGAGCAGGGTGACGACGATCGAGATGCCTTTGAGAAAGCCGCTCCAGGGCGCGGCGGGATAACGTGGGTTCATGGCCGGATTCTGGAGGGCGCATGCAGGGGAGACAAGGCGGGTGCCTGGTTGCGCGATAATGTGCCGCTGCACCTTGCATCCGTCCCGTTGCCGAGTCCTTCCTTGAAGAAGTCCGATTTCGATTTCGAACTGCCACGCGAACTGATCGCCCAGGCGCCGCTGCCCGAGCGTTCGGCCAGCCGCATGCTGCTGCTGGATGTGGCCGCAGGCAGCCGGCAGGATCGGATGTTCCGCGAGCTGCCGGAGTTCCTGCGGCAGGGAGACCTGCTGGTGTTCAACGACACCCGCGTGTTGCCGGCGCGCCTGTACGGGCGCAAGGAGAGCGGCGGTGCGGTGGAGATCCTGATCGAGCGCGTCACCGGCGCGCACGAGGCCACCGTGCAGCTCGGCGTGAGCAAGAAGCCGAAGGAGGGTGCACGGATCGAGCTGGCCGATGGCAGCCATGCGGTGGTGCTGGGGCGCGACGAGAGCTTCTTCCGCCTGCGCTTCGAGGCGCCCGAACCGCTGGAGAGGCTGCTGCTCAAGCTGGGCGAGATGCCGCTGCCGCCGTACATCGATCGCCACGCGGACGCCGCCGACATGGAGCGCTATCAGACCGTCTATGCGCGCGAACCCGGCGCTGTGGCCGCGCCTACCGCCGGCCTGCATTTCGACGAGCCGCTGTTGGCCGCGTTGCGCGAGCGCGGAGTGGGCTTCGGCTACGTGACGCTGCACGTGGGCGCAGGCACCTTCCAGCCGGTGCGGGTGGAGGACATCAGCGGACACCACATGCACAGCGAGTGGCTGAACGTGGGAGCGGGCCTGGTCGAGCAGATTCAGCGGACGCGCGCCGCCGGTGGCCGGGTGATCGCGGTGGGCACCACGGTGGTGCGCGCGCTGGAGAGCGCCACGGTGGACGGCCAGTTGCACCCGTTCGCGGGGGAGACGCGGATCTTCATCTTCCCCGGCTACAGGATCACCAGCGTCGACGGCCTGATCACCAACTTCCACCTGCCGCAATCGACCCTGCTGATGCTGGTGTCGGCGCTGGCCGGGCGTGAGTTCATGCTGGACGCCTACCGGCATGCGGTGGAGCAGCGTTACCGCTTCTTCTCGTATGGGGATGCGATGTTGATCCTGCCGGGCGTGGGGTGAGCGGGTTTCTTCGCCCGCTTGCGGGGGTGCGTGTCAGCGCAAGTTTCAAAGCGATTTCGTCCACCTGCCGGTGGCCGAGTTGTTTTTCTCTTGCGTGGCCAAGAGAAAGTTATTCGCGGAAGCATCAAGAGCCAAAGCCCTTCTCTATTACTCTCCCCGGAGAGAAGGGTAACGCCCGCGACCTGCGATAATCCCTCGATGACCTCCCTCCAATTCAACATAACGGCCACCGACGGCGCCGCCCGCCGCGGTCGCCTCACCTTCCCCCGCGGCACGGTGGAGACGCCGGCTTTCATGCCGGTGGGCACCTATGGCTCGGTGAAGGCGATGACGCCGCGCGACGTGCGCGAGACCGGCGCCGAGATCATCCTGGGCAACACCTTCCACCTGTTCCTGCGCCCCGGGCTGGAGATCGTGGAGCAGTTCGGCGGACTGCACCGCTTCATCGGCTGGGAGCGGCCCATCCTCACCGACTCCGGTGGCTTCCAGGTGTTCTCGCTGGCGCATCGGCGCAAGCTCACCGAGGAGGGTGTGACCTTCGCCTCGCCGGTGGACGGCTCCAAGGTGTTCCTGTCGCCGGAGGTGTCGATGAAGATCCAGCGCGTGCTGGATTCGGACATCGCGATGATCTTCGACGAGTGCACGCCGTATCCGGCCACCGAGAAGGTGGCGTCCGATTCGATGGAGCTCAGCCTGCGCTGGGCCGAGCGCTCGCGCCGCGCGTTCGATGACCTGCGGAATCCGAACAGCTTGTTCGGCATCGTGCAGGGCAGCGTGTACGAACCGCTGCGCCGGCGCTCGGCCGAGCGGCTGGTGGAGATCGGCTTCGACGGCTACGCGGTGGGCGGCCTCGCCGTGGGCGAGCCGGAGGAGGCGCGCAACCACACGCTGGATTTCACTGTGGGCCTGCTGCCGCAGGACAAGCCACGTTATTTGATGGGCGTGGGCCGGCCGGAGGACATCGTGGCGGCGGTGTGCCGCGGCATCGACATGTTCGACTGCGTGATGCCCACCCGCAACGCGCGCAACGGCTTCCTGTTCACCGCCGAGGGCACGCTGCGCATCCGCAACGCGAAGTATGCCGCCGACACCCGGGTGATCGAGGAGGGCTGCGACTGCCATGCCTGCGCCAACGGCTTCAGCCGCGCCTACCTGCGCCACCTCGACCGCTGCAACGAGATCCTCGGCAGCCAGCTCGCCACCATGCACAACCTGCGTCATTACCAGCGCCTGATGGCGGGCCTGCGCGAGGCGATCGCCACGGGCCGCCTGCAGGATTTCGTGGCGGGTTTCCATGCGCGCCGGCAGGGGGCGGGTACGGAGGCCTGATCGCCTCTTGCAAAGCGTGACGGGTGCCCCGACTGCATCCAGCGGCCGGATGGGATGCCCGGCGCGCCGTGCGGCGGCGGGGAACGCATGGCATAATTCATGGTCTTTTATCGGGCGTTCAGCGGAAATCCCTGCTGGCGCCACTACTTGCGAGACGAACTGATGAGTCTTCCGATGTCTATCACGCTGGCCCAGGCCGCCGCGCCGCAGGGCGGCGGTCTTTCCATGATCATCATGATGGTCGTGCTGTTCGGCCTGATGTACTTCATGATGATCCGCCCGCAGATGAAGCGGCAGAAGGAACATCGCGCGATGGTCTCCGCCCTCGCCAAGGGCGACGAGGTGGTGAGCAATGGCGGCCTCGCCGGTCGCGTGGAGGAGGTGGGCGAGACCTTCATCACGATCGAGATCGCGCCGAACGTGAAGGTGAAGCTGCAGAAAGGCGCGGTGTCGCAGGTGCTGCCCAAGGGCTCGCTGAAGTCCTCCTGAGCCGGGGCGGACGGGACGAAGGCATTCCATCTAATTAAATAGTGCGGCCAGGGATGGCCGCTTCTTGAGGTTCGCGATCACGGACGGTTGCAAAGGATCACAGATGAGCGATTTCCCACGCTGGAAGTATGCGCTGGTCGTGCTGGCGATGCTGTTTGGCATCGTCTTCGCGCTGCCGAACGCGTTCCCGCCGCTGCCGGCGGTGCAGGTCACCGCAAACCGTGGTACCGCGCCGGTCGACGACGCGCTGCGGCAGAAGGTGAGCGACGTGCTGGCCAAGGACCACATCGCCGCGGGCGAAGTGCAGGTGCAGGGCGATCAGCTGCTCGCCACGTTCGCCAATGCCGACGTGCAGAAGAACGGCGCGGACGCGATCAAGAGCCTGCTCGGCGACGGCTACACCGTGGCCTTCAAGCTGCAGTCCACGGTGCCGCGCTGGCTGACCGCCATCCATGCGAACTCCATGCCGCTGGGCCTGGACCTGCAGGGCGGCGTGCACTTCCTGATGCAGGTGGACCAGAGCGGCGTGGTCGACAAGCTGGAGACCAGCTATGCCGACGACATCCGCGGCCAGCTGCGCGACAAGAGCATCCACTACGAGTCGGTGGCGCGTAGCACGGTGGCCGGGCAGGGCATCGTGGTGGTGCTGCGTTCGGCGGACGACCGCAGCAAGGCCGCCGACCTGATCGCCACCAACTCGCCCGACCTGGCGGTGACCGACGGTCCGAGCACCGGCGACCGCTACGTGCTGTATGCGGCGATCAAGCCGACCAAGCTGCGCGACCTGTCGCTGGGCACGATCAGGCAGAACCTCGCCACGCTGCGCAACCGCATCAACAACCTCGGCGTGTCCGAGCCGCTGATCCAGCAGCAGGGCGAGGACCACATCGTGGTCGAGCTGGCCGGCGTGCAGGATCCCACCGAGGCGAAGAAGCTGATCGGCGCCACCGCCACGCTGGAGTACCGCCCCGGTATCGGCTACCCCGGCGATGCGCGCGCGCAGGAAGCCGCGCGCACCGGCAGCATTCCGCCGGACGCCAATCTCTACTACTACGCTGGTACTCAGCAGCCGGTGCTGGTGGGCAAGCGCCCGATCGTCACTGGCGACGAGTTGGTCGACGCCAGTTCCGGCGTCGACCAGCAGAACGGCACCCCCTCGGTGAACGTGACGCTGAACGCCTCCGGCGCGAGCAAGATGCAGGAGTTCACCAACGCCAACGTCGGCAAGCCGATGGCGGTGGTGCTGATCAATACCGTGTACGAGACCTCGACGGTCAACGGCAAGGAAGTGCACACGCCGAAGACCACGTATTCGGTGATCAACGATGCCCGCATCGATAGCCCGTTCGGCAAGGTGTTCTCCACCAACGGCCTGGGCAGCCCCAAGGAGGCCTCCGATCTGGCGCTGCTGCTGAAGAGCGGCGCGCTGGCCGCGCCGATGGACATCGTCGAGGAATACGTGATCGGCCCCAGCCTCGGCCAGGAGAACATCAAGAAGGGCTTCGACGCGGTGATGCTGGGCCTGCTGCTGGTGCTGGTGTGCGCGGCGGTCTACTACAAGCTGTTCGGCCTGGTGGCCGACATCGCGCTGTTCTTCAACCTGCTGATCCTGGTGGCGGTGATGTCGATGATCGGGGTGACCCTGACCATGCCAGGCATCGCGGGCATCGTGCTGACCCTGGGCATGGCGATCGACGCGAACGTGCTGATCTGCGAACGCGTGCGTGAGGAACTGCGCAACGGCTCGACGCCGCATGCGGCGATCCACGCCGGCTACGACAAGGCCTGGGCCACGATTCTCGACGCCAACGTCACCCACCTGATCGCGGCGCTGGCGCTGATGACGATGGGTACCGGCGCGATCCGCGGCTTCGGCGTCACGCTGGGCATCGGCATCCTGACCTCGATGTTCACCTCGGTAGTGATGACGCACGCGTTCACCGCGCTGATTCACGGCCGCCGCAAGCTCAAGACGCTGTCGGTCTAGCTTGTATGGCCGGCGCAAGTCCATCCTGGACTTGCGCCGGCTCGCCTGATCCGGCGTCGCCGGATCAGGCTCCGCGAAACGGCCGCTTGGGCGTCCGTTCCGCGACCGGCCCACCGTGGCCGGTACACCTTCCGAGGAACTGGTAGATGGAAATCTTCAACCACAACAGCAACATCCACTTCCTGCGCATCCGCGTATTCAGCATCGCGGTGGCGATCGCGCTGGTGATCGCCTCGGTGGCGCTGATCGCCACCAAGGGACTGAACTACGGCCTGGACTTCACCGGCGGCGTCTCACTGGTGGTGGACTACGCCCAGCCGGTGCAGACCGGCGACGTGCGTGCCGCGCTGGAGAAGGGCGGCTTCGAAAACACCGTGGTACAGAGCGTGGGCGGTTCCCACGAGGTGTCGGTCCGTTTGCAGCCCAGCAAGGACATGCTGGATGCCAAAGGCCAGGTGAACCTGGACAAGGTGGCCGGCACGGTGATGCAGGCGCTCAAGGCCGCGCGCAGCGACGCCACGCTGAAGAGCCGTTCCTCGGTCAGTGCCGCGGTGGGCGCCGAGTTGAAGAGCGACGGCATGGTGGCCGCGGTATTCGTGATCCTCGGCATCATGGCCTACCTGTGGATCCGCTTCGAGCGCCGCTTCGCGATCGCCGCGGTGCTCACCGAGATCCATGACACCCTGGTGACCCTGGGCATCCTGGCGCTGGTGCAGCGCGAGTTCGACATGACCGTGCTGGCCTCGGTGCTGGCGGTGATCGGCTACTCGATCAACGACAAGGTGGTGGTGTTCGACCGTATCCGCGAACTGTTCCGCCTTGCCCGCAAGGCCGAGCCGGAGGAGATCCTCAACCGCTCGATCAACAGCACGCTGTCGCGAACCATCATCACCTCGCTGTTCACCGGCATAACCATGGCCGCGCTGTTCTTCTACGGCGGCCTGGCGGTGCACGGCTTTGCGATCACCATGCTGATCGGCATCGTGGTGGGCACGCTCTCCTCGATCTTCGTGGCCAGCCCGATCCTGCTGTGGCTGGGCGTGTCGAAGAAGGACCTGATGCCGGTAACCAGGGAGAACCCGGAGCTCGCCCGCCGCCCCTAAGAACGTATCGCCCGCGATGCGGGCGATCCCGATTACTCTCCCCCGCTTGCGGGGGAGATGCCCGAAGGGCAGAGAGGGCGCTTCGACGCCTTTATTGAAGACGAACAAAAACAGACGGTCCGGATCATCCGGGCCGTCTGTTTTTGCGTGCCGTGACCGCGCCATCGCGAAACTTTGCGATCGCCCTGCCGTGGCGAAACAGCGCGCATCGTTCACGTAGACGGATTTACCATTTACCTGGTCCAACTCCCCTACATCGACCATGCACACCCTCTCCGCACTCTGGACGGCGGCGGTGAACTGGCTGACGTTCCATGCGGTCGTGCCGGCGCTGCTTGCCTTGCACCTTACGCATGTCGTCGTCGATCCGCCGCGAGAGATCGCGCAGTACTTCCTGCTCACTGCGGTGGAAGTGGCGATCATCGCCTGCGTGTTCCGGCCGATGGAAAGCCTGTGGCCGGCGGAGCGCTGGTCCGATCGCCGCGCCACGGCGATCGACCGCGCCTACACCCTGCTCAAGCTGTTCGGTGCGCTGCCGCTGTTCACCTACCTGATGCTGTCGCCCCTGACCCAGCTGATCGGTGGCTCCGGCGCGGGCGACGACGCGGCCGGGCTGATCAGCGTGCAGGGCATGTTGCCGTGGCTGGGGCATCGCCCGGTGCTGCTGTTCCTGGTCTATTACGCGATCTACGACCTGGTGTACTACGGCATCCACCGCCTGCAGCATTCGATCCCGTGGTGGTGGGCGCTGCACAGCCTGCACCACAGCCAGCGCCAGCTGAACTGCTGGACGAACGACCGCGACCACTATCTCGACGACCTGTTGGAGGCGCTGATCGTGGCGGTGGCCGCGCTGCTGATCGGCGTCTCGCCCACCGACTACGCGCTGCTGGTACTCAGCGGCAACCTGCTGCAGAACCTCGACCACGCCAACGTGCGCCTGCGCTTCGGTCCGGTGCTGGAGAAGCTGCTGGTCGACCCGCGCTACCACCGCCTGCACCACATGCGGGTGGATCCGGAGCGGCCTAACCTGCACTACTGCAACTTTGCCTTCATCTTTCCGGTCTGGGACATCCTGTTCGGCACCGCACTGTTCGGCGAGCCGGCGCGCCCCACCGGCGTAGGCGATCCGATGGTGGACGCGGACAACCGCCGCGGCGTCGTGGGCCAGCAGCTGTACGTGCTGCGCAGGTTCTGGGGCGCGTTCCGCTGCCGTGCAGGCTGGCGGCCAGGTGACGTGGCTTTCGACGAAGGGTACGCGCCGGTGCCGGTGCGCGACTTCGACCTGCATCAGCTTGAATCCAGCCAGATTCCGCTGGCGCATGCCGAAGCGCGGATGTCGTCGGCCGTCGTGGCTCAGCCGGAGAGTTCGGCGTCCAGTTGAGCGAGGCGTGCCGGCGTGCCCACGTCGGTCCAGCGGCCGCGATGCAGCGAGCCGTGCAGCTCGCCGCGTGCCATCGCGGCTTCCAGCAGTGGCCGCAGCTTGAAGCGCGGCGGCTGCTCCGCCGTGCCCGGCGCATCGCCCACCGCGGCACGCCAGCCGTCCAGCAGCTCGCGGCGGAACACGCCGATGCCGCTGTAGGTGAGCCGCGGTTCGCCGTCGGCATGCAGCCGGCCTTGTGCGTCCAGCCGGAAATCGCCGCCGGGATGGTGGGCGGGATTGTCCACCATCAGCAGGTGCGCACGTCCCGCCGGCTCGGCGGGCAGGACGGCGAGGTCGGCGTCGCACCACACGTCGCCGCTGATGGTGAGCAGCGGCTCCGGCCCCAATAGCGGCAAGGCATTGAGCAGGCCGCCGCCGGTTTCCAGCGGGGTCATGCCTTCGTACACGTAGCGGATGCGCAGGCCCCAGCGCGAGCCGTCGCCCAGCACTTCGGGAAACTGTTCGGCGAGGTGCGAGGTGTTGATCGCCACGTAGTTCACACCGATCGCGGCGAGCTTTTCCAGATGCCACACGATCAGCGGCTTGCCACCCACGCGCAGCAGCGGTTTCGGCGTGTGCCCGGTGAGCGGCCGCATGCGCTCGCCCAGTCCGGCGGCGAAGATCAGTGCGTGCCTCATGCGGCTACCTGGGTGAGATTGCGCCCCTGTGCGTGGCGCTCCAACAAGGCTGCAAAGGCGGCCAGCTCGGGATAGCCGCGCGCCACCTCGATCACGTAGCGGTACACCTGCGGCACGTCCTTGAGATAATCCGGTTTGCCGTCCCGATACCACAGCCGGTAGAACTGCCCCAGCACACGCACATGGCGGTGCAGGCTGGTGAGATCGAACCAGCGCAGGAAGCGTGCGGCGTCAACATCGGCGCCGATCACGCCGGTGCTCAGCAGGCGTTGCCGGTAGGACTCCACCCAGCCTTCCACGCGCTCGCGCGGCCACGCGATGTAGGCGTCGCGTAGCAGCGAGGCGAGATCGTAGGTGACCGGGCCGTGCAGCGCACCCTGGAAATCGATGATCCCAGGGTTGTTGTCCTCCACCACCAGCAGATTGCGGCTGTGGTAGTCGCGATGCACGAAACGGCGCGGCTGCGCCAGCGCGTTGCGGATGACAACGTCGAACGCCGCTTCCAGCACGTCCCATTCCCCGCAGCTGGGCGTGTGGCCGAGATGGCGTTCGAGGAACCATTTGGGCATCACCTCCAGCCCATTCGCCAGCACCGTGTGGTCGAACGGCGGCAGATCCCCGCAGGCCACTTGCGTCTGCATCACCAGCAGCGCGTCCATCGCGTCGCCGTAGAGCTTGTCCGCGTTCGCCTCGTTCAATTCGGCGAGATACAGCCGCGAGCCCAGGTCCTCGATCAGCAGGAAGCCTTGCTGCAGGTCCTGCGCCGCCACTTTCGGCACGTGCAGGCCGGCCGCGGCAAGGCGCTCACCGATCGCTAGCCACGGCCGCGGGTCTTCGCGCTCCGGCGGCGAATCCATCACGATCCAGCTTTGCCCGCCATGCGTAGTGCGCCAGTAGCTGCGGAAGCTGGCGTCGGAGGAGGCGGGGACGAGGTTCAGGGAGTCGTCGCCGAGTGCGCTGCGGGTCCAGGCGAGGCGGGCGTCGGCGCGATCGTTGCGGTTGTCCATGAAAAGCTTCGCGGCGGAAACGCGGACAGGATAGAACCTGTCCGCGTTTCCGGCGAATCAGCTCAGGTTGTATGCCCGCTCTTCGTGCTCGGCGAGGTCCAGGCCCATCTGCTCCTGCTCGGCATCCACGCGCAGGCCGATGGTGCGGTCGAGCAGCTTGAGGATCACCCAGCTCAGGGCGGCGCTCCACACGATGGTGAAGCCTACGCCCTTGGCTTGGATCCACAGCTGCAGCAGCGGTGAGGTCACCGTGCCGAAACCGCCCAACTGGGCCGCGGCGAACGGGCCGGTGAGCAGGGCGCCGATGATGCCGGCGATGGCGTGAACGCCAAACACGTCCAGCGAATCGTCGTAGCCCAGCTTGTGCTTGAGCCGGGTGGCGGTGAAGAAGCACACCGCGCCGGCGGCGAAGCCGATGAGCAGGGCGCCGGCGGGGCCCGCAGTTCCCGCCGCGGGCGTGATCGCGACGAGGCCGGCCACCGCGCCCGAGGCGATGCCGAGCACGCTGGCGCGCTTGTGGATGGCCCATTCCACCGCGGTCCAGCCGATCGCGGCGGCGGCGGTGGCGATCTGCGTCACCAGCATCGCCATGCCCGCACTGCCGTTGGCGGCCACCGCCGAGCCGGCGTTGAAGCCGAACCAGCCCAGCCACAGCAGGCTGGCACCGATCACGGTGTAGCCGAGGTTGTGCGGCGGCATGTGCGTCTGCGGCCAGCCGCGGCGCTTGCCGATCACCAGGCACGCGACCAGGCCCGCGATGCCGGCGTTGATGTGCACCACGGTACCGCCGGCGAAGTCGAGTACGCCCAGGTCGCCCAGCAGCGAACCGGGGCCGCTCCACACCATGTGCGCCACCGGCAGGTAGACGAGGGTCAGCCACAGGCCGCTGAACCACAGCATCGCGCTGAATTTCATGCGCTCGGCGTAGGCGCCGACGATCAGCACGGGGGTGATGATGGCGAAGGTCAGCTGGAACATCACGTACACGCTTTCCGGCACGGTCTGGTACAGCGAACCGGGCTTCAGCCCGGCCAGCATCGCGCGGTCCAGGCCACCGATGACGGAATGCAGGTTGACCGCACCGGCGTGCATGCCTTCGGTGCTGAAGGCCAGCGAGTAGCCGTAGATCATCCACAACACGGTGACCAGGGCGGTGATCGCGAGGCACTGCATCATCACCGACAGCAGGTTCTTCGCGCGCACCATGCCGCCGTAGAACAGCGCGGCGCCGGGTATCGTCATCATCAGCACCAGCGCGCTGGCGACCAGCATCCAGGCGGTGTCGCCGCTGTCGTGCTTCGGCACGGGGGTGCTCTCGGCAAGGGCGGAGAGCGGCAGGAGGGCCAGCGCGCCGGCGCCGGCCAGCAGCCATCGATTAGAGCGCATCGGCGTCGACCTCCTGCGTGCGGATGCGGATCACCTGCTCCAGTGGGCTGACGAAGATCTTGCCGTCGCCCACCTTGCCGGTGCGCGCGGTGCTGATGATCGCCTCGATCGCGTGCTCCACCTGCTCGTCGCTCACCGCGAGCTCGATCTTGAGCTTGGGCAGGAAATCGACCACGTACTCGGCGCCCCGGTACAGCTCGGTATGACCGTGCTGCCGGCCGAAGCCCTTGACCTCGGTGACCGTCATGCCCTGCACGCCGGCCTCGGCCAGCGCCTCGCGCACTTCGTCCAGCTTGAACGGTTTGATGATGGCGGTGATCCACAACATGCGGCTTTCCTCCCGGTTGGTTCCGTGTTGCAGCACAGCAGAATGCGTGCCAGCGGCGGGAAGCGCGCTGTGTGGCCGTCTGGCCCGCCAAATCCCGGACTTGCCTGCCTAAATCTGGCGAAGCTGGTGCAAGGCTTGCCTTTTATTGGTGCAAATCAGCGATTTGACTGGCCTTGCAGTAATCAGTACCATTTTGGTCTGAATTTAGGCCGCGCCCAGCTGCACTAACCTCCCATGCTCCGCGTCAGTCGACTCACGGATTACGCCACGGTGGTGATGACCTGCATCGCCGCCCATCCGGATGACGTGCTCAGCACCGCGCAGATCGCCGACGAGACGCATCTGGAACTGCCCACGGTGAGCAAGCTGATGAAGTCGCTCGGCCATGCCGGGCTGGTGGAATCCTTTCGCGGCGTCAATGGCGGCTACCGGCTGGCGCGCCCCGCGCAGGCGATCACGCTGGCCGAGATCGTCGAGGCGATGGAGGGGCCGATCGGCATGACCGAATGCGGCATCACCGAGGGCCAGTGCGACCGCGAGGCGCAGTGCGGCGTGCGCGGCAGCTGGCAGCGCATCAGCAGCGTGATCGACCGGGCGCTGCGCGCGGTGAGCCTGGCCGACATGCTGCGGCCGCCGCCGCGCCGCACCGAGGTGACGGTCGACATCAGCACCCTGAAAGGCAGAACCACGGCATGAGCAGCGAACGCAACGACAACGTACTTGGCAACGTCGGCGCAACCGCGCTGCGCGACAACGCCGAAGTCGCTGCGGCGCTGGGCCGGCGCTACAGCGCCGGTTTCGTCACCGAGATCGAGATGACCGGCCTGCCGCCGGGCCTGGACGAGGAGACGATACGCCAGCTCTCCGCGATCAAGCGCGAGCCGTCGTGGATGACCGAATGGCGCCTGGCCGCCTACCGCCACTGGCTGACCATGCCGCAGCCGGACTGGGCCAAGCTGAAGATGGGCGCGATCGACTACCAGGCGATCAGCTACTACGCCGCGCCGAAGCAAGGGCCGAAGTCGCTGGACGAGGTCGATCCGGCGCTGCTGGAAACCTACGAGAAGCTGGGTGTGCCGCTGCACGAGCGCGCAGCGCTGGCCGGCGTGGCGGTGGACGCGGTGTTCGACTCGGTCTCGGTCGGCACCACCTTCCGCAAGCAGCTCGCCGACGCCGGGGTGATCTTCTGCTCGATGAGCGAGGCGATCCGCGAGTACCCCGAGCTGGTGCAGAAATACCTCGGCAGCGTGGTGCCGCCGGGCGACAACTTCTTCGCCGCACTGAACTCGGCGGTGTTCTCCGACGGCAGCTTCGTGTTCATCCCGAAGGGCGTGCGCTGCCCGATGGAGCTCAGCACCTACTTCCGCATCAACGCGCGGAACACCGGCCAGTTCGAGCGCACCCTGATCGTGGCCGAGGAAGGCGCCCACGTTTCCTACCTCGAAGGCTGCACCGCGCCGAAGCGCGATGAGAACCAGCTGCACGCCGCGGTGGTGGAGCTGGTGGCGCTGGAGCGCGCGCAGATCAAGTACTCCACCGTGCAGAACTGGTACCCCGGCGACGAGAACGGCGTGGGCGGCATCTACAACCTGGTCACCAAGCGCGGCGACTGTCGCGGCGACGACAGCAAGATCAGCTGGACCCAGGTGGAGACTGGTTCGGCGATCACCTGGAAATACCCCAGTGTGGTGCTGCGCGGCGACCGCTCGGTGGGCGAGTTCCACTCGGTGGCGCTCACCCACCACTTTCAGCAGGCCGACACCGGCACCAAGATGATCCATATCGGCAAGGACACCAAGTCGAAGATCGTCTCCAAGGGCATCAGCGCCGGGCGCAGCAACAACAGCTACCGGGGCCTGGTGAAGGTGGAGAAGGGCGCCGAGCGCGCGCGCAACTACACGCAGTGCGATTCGCTGCTGATCGGCAAGAAATGCGGCGCACACACCTTTCCGTACATGGAGGTGAAGAACCCCAGCGCCGTCGTCGAGCACGAGGCCACTACCTCGAAGATCTCCGACGACCAGATGTTCTACTGCCGCTCGCGCGGCATCGGCGAGGAGGACGCCGTCTCGATGATCGTCGACGGTTTCTGCAAACAGGTGTTCCGCGAGCTGCCGATGGAATTCGCGGTGGAGGCGAAGAAGCTGCTTGAAGTCTCGCTGGAAGGTGCGGTGGGATGACCACGGCACGCCAGCAGCACTGGGACGCGGTGTACCGCGACAAGGGCGAGGGCGAGACCAGCTGGTTCCGCCCGCACCTGGACGAATCGCTGCGCCTGATCGATGCGCTCGATGCGCCGCGCGAGCAGCCGGTGATCGACATCGGCGGCGGCCGCGCTACCCTGGTCGATGACCTGCTGGCGCGCGGTTTCCGCGATGTGAGCGTGCTCGACCTTTCCGCCACCGCACTGGACGAGGCGCGCCAGCGGCTGGGCGGGCAGGGCGCGCGGGTGCACTGGATCGTCGGCGACGCCACCCGGGTCGAACTGCCCACCGCGCATTACGCGCTGTGGCACGACCGCGCGGTGTTCCATTTCCTGGTGGAACCTGGCGAGCAGGCGCGCTACGTCACCACGGCGGCACGTGCCCTGCGCAGCGGCGGCCACCTGGTGATCGGCTGCTTCGCGCCGGACGGCCCGGAGCGCTGCAGCGGCCTGCCGGTGGCGCGCCACGACGCCGACGAGCTGATCAAGCTGTTCGCCACGGCCTTCGATCCCGTCACTCACAGCCGCGAGCTGCACCGCACGCCTGCCGGCCGGGAGCAAGCGTTCACCTATGTCGTGCTGTGTCGTCGCGATGACGGCACCAGTCTCTGACCCATCGAGTAACCCACATGCTGAAGATCGAAAACCTGCACGCCCGCGTCGAGGGCAAGGAAATCCTCAAGGGCCTCTCGCTGACGGTGAACCCAGGCGAGGTGCACGCCATCATGGGACCGAACGGCGCGGGCAAGTCCACGCTGGGCAACGTGCTCTCCGGCCGCGACGGCTACGAGGTCACCGCCGGCAGCGTGAGCTTCGACGGCGTTGACCTGCTGCAGCTTCCGCCGGAGGCGCGCGCCGCCGCCGGTGTGTTCCTCGCATTCCAGTACCCGGTGGAGATTCCCGGCGTCAACAACACCTACTTCCTGCGCACCGCGCTCAACGCTCAGCGCAAGGCACGCGGCGAGAAGGAACTGGACTCCATGCAGTTCCTCAAGCTGGTGCGCGAGAAGCTCAAGGTGATGCAGATCTCCGACGAGCTGCTGCACCGTGCGGTGAACGAAGGTTTCAGCGGCGGCGAGAAGAAGCGCAACGAGATCTTCCAGATGGCGGTGCTGGAGCCGAAGCTGGCGATCCTCGACGAGACCGACTCGGGCCTGGACATCGACGCGCTGAAGCAGGTGGCGCAGGGCGTCAACGCGCAGCGTTCGCCCGAGCGCGCGTTCCTGGTGATCACCCACTACCAGCGCCTGCTCGACTACATCGAGCCCGACTTCGTGCACGTGCTGGCCGGCGGCCGCATCGTGGAGAGCGGCGACAAGACGCTGGCGCTGAAGCTGGAAGAACACGGCTACGCCTGGGTGCGCGAACCCGGCGAGCCGGCCGGGGCGGCGGCATGAACCAGCCTGCGCCCGTGCCCTTCGTCGCATCGCTGCTGGATGCGCCGCTGACGGCCAGCGGCATTGCCTGGCTGGATGCGTTGCGCCGCGAGCATCTCGCCGCCTTCGCCGCCGCCGGCCTGCCCGACACGCGCACGGAGGCGTGGAAGTACACCGCGTTGCGCGCACTGGGCCAGCGCCGCTATGCCAATGGCGATGCGCAGGCGGCAACGCGCGCGATCGATCCCGCCGTGTTCGCCCTGCCGGGAGTGGATGGGCCGCGGCTGGTCTTCGTCAACGGCGTGTTCCGCGCCGATCTCTCCGCGCTGGACGAGCTGCCGGCGGGACTCGTGCTGCAGCCGCTGTCGCAGGCGTTGAGGCAGGACGCCGAGCCGCTGCGCTTCGTACTGTCGCGCCACCAGCCGGAGCAGGGCGACGCCTTCGTGCGGCTCAATGCTGCATTGGCCGGCGATGGCGTGGTGCTGAAGGTGGTGGCCGGCGCGAAGATCGCCGCGCCGGTGCACCTCGTGTTCCTCGGCGCGCCTGCCGAAGGCGAACTGGCCTGGCATCTGCGCCACGTGGTCGAACTGGGCGAGGGCGCCGAACTGGCGCTGGTGGAACACCATGCCGCCGGCGGCGAGCAGCAGCACCTGGGCACCACGGTGGGCGACATCACGCTGCGCGACGGCGCGGTGTTGCGGCAGGTGCTGTTCCAGCAGGCGGCCACGGGCAGCAGCCTGATCCGGCGCAGCCGGCTACAGCTGGGCGCGCGGGCGCAGGCCATGCTGCACGTGCTGGAACTGGGCGGCGCGCTGGTGCGTCACGAGCTGCGCGCCGAACTGGCGGGTGACGGCGCACGCCTGGACACGCGCGGCGTGTTCATGCCGCACGGGCGCCAGCACATCGATACCCAGCTGGCGATTCGCCACCAGGCGCTGGACACGGCCTCGGAATCCGTCTGGCGCGGCGTGGCCGACCAGCGCGGGCGCGGCGTGTTCCGCGGCGCGATCCTGGTGGCGCCCGGCGCCGACGGCAGCGACGCCAGCCTCAGCAACAAGAACCTGCTGCTGTCCGGCCAGGCCGAGATCGACACCAAGCCGGAGCTGGAGATCTACGCCGACGAGGTGAAGGCCGCGCACGGCGCCACCGTGGGCCAGCTCGACGAGCGTTCGCTGTTCTACCTGCGCTCGCGCGGCATTCCGCAGGACGAGGCACGCACGCTGCTCACCGCCGCGTTCTGCCGTGCCGTGCTGGACGACCTGCCGAACGCGGCGCTGCGCGAGCATCTGGCTGCGCTGTTGGTTGCGTAGGAGCGCACCCTGTGCGCGAATGCTTTTGCTTTGATTGGGCACCAGAGCCGTCGCGCACAGGGTGCGCTCCTACAACGGTCAGGCCTTCGACACGGAACCCCTGAGATGAACGCACCAGCCGGCACGCCCGCTACCTTCGACATCCAGCGCATCCGCGCGGACTTCCCGCTGCTGGTGCGCACAGTGCACGGCAAGCCGCTGGTGTATCTCGACAACGCGAATACCAGCCAGAAGCCGCACCAGGTGATCGAGGCGGTGGATCGCCATTACCGCGAACACAACGCCAACGTGTCGCGCGCCGTGCACCTGCTCGGCGAGGAGGCCACCGCGGCCTACGAGGGCGCGCGCGACGCACTGGCGCGCTTCATCAATGCAACGTCGCGCAACGAGCTGGTGCTCACCTCGGGCACCACGCAGTCGGCCAACCTGGTGGCCTACAGCTTCGTGCTGCCGCGGCTCGCGCCCGGCGACGCGATCCTCACCACCACGATGGAGCACCACGCCAACATCGTGCCCTGGCAGATCGTGGCCGCCCGCGCGGGCGCCACGGTGAAGGCGGCGCCGATAAACGTCAGCGGCGAGCTGATCGTGGAAGAGTTCGTCAAGCTGCTCACCCCCGAGGTGAAGCTGGCCTGCGTGACCCATGTCTCCAACGTGCTGGGCACGGTGAATCCGGTGCGCGAGCTGGCGAAGGAGTGCCGCAGGCGCGGCATCCCGCTGTTCGTGGACGGTTCGCAGGCGGTACCGCATCGTCCGGTGGACGTGCAGGCGCTGGGCTGCGATTTCTACGCGCTCACCGGCCACAAGATGCTGGCGCCCACCGGCACCGGTGCGCTGTGGGGGCGGAAGGAACACCTCGATGCGATGCCGCCGTTCTTCGGTGGCGGCGAGATGATCCGCGAAGTGAAGTTCTCGGGCACCACCTTCGCCGAGCCGCCGCATCGCTTCGAGGCAGGCACGCCGAACATCGCCGGTTTCGCCGGTATCGGCGCCGCGATCGCCTATGTCGAGTCGCTGGGCTTCGAAGCGATCCGCGACCACGAGCGCGCCTTGCTCGACCATGCCACCGCGAGCCTGCGCGAAATCCCGGGGCTGCGCATCGTCGGCGAGGCGGCGGAAAAGGAGCCGGTGATCTCGTTCCTGGTCGAAGGCGCACAGGCCACCGACCTCGCCACCTTGCTCGACCTCGAAGGCGTGGCGGTGCGTTCCGGCCACCACTGCGCGCACCCGCTGATGCAGTTCTACGGCGTGCCGGCCACGCTGCGCGCCTCGCTGGCGTTCTACAACACGCACGAGGAAGTCGACGCCTTCGTGGCGGCCTTGCTCAAGGTGCGCCGGTTGCTGCGCTGAGTTGCCGCAGCGCCGCCCCGGGCCGTTATGCTCGGGCTCTTGTCCACCCCAGGGTTCCCGATGTTCGCTTCTCTGCCCGGCCTGATTCGCGTGCCGCTGGTCGTGCTGCTGCTCGCGCTCAACGTGCTGTTGCACGTGGTGCCGCTGTTCGCGCTGACCCTGGCCAAGCTGCTGTTGCCGTTGGCCGGGTTCCGGCGCGCCTGCTCGCACGGGCTGGTGGCGATCGCGGAGAGCTGGATCGGCGTCAACAACGCGATGTTCGACCTTTTCACGCGCATCCGCTGGCAGGTGGACGGCCTGGACGGCCTGCGCCGCGACGCCAACTACCTGGTGCTGGCCAACCACCAGAGCTGGGTGGACATTCCGGTGCTGCAGAAGGTCCTGAACCGGCGCGTCCCGTTCCTGCGCTTCTTCCTGAAGAGCCAGCTGATCTGGGTGCCGCTGCTGGGGCAGGCATGGTGGGCGCTGGATTTCCCCTTCATGAAACGCTATTCGCGGGAAACCCTGGCGAAGCACCCCGAGTTGCAGGGCAAGGACAGGGAGGCCACCCGCCGCGCTTGCGCGAAGTTCCGCCAGCTGCCGGTGTCGGTGATGAACTTCGTCGAGGGCACGCGCTTCACGCCCGCCAAGCACGATGTGCAGGGTTCGCCCTACCGGCACCTGCTGCGGCCGCGGGCCGGCGGCGTAGCCTTCGTACTGGACGCGATGGGCGATGGCCTGCAGGCGATCCTCGAGGTCGCCATCGTCTACCCCGGCGGCCCGTGCAGCCTGCTTGACCTGATCGCCGGGCGCGTGCGCGAGATACAGGTAAGCCTGCGCCAGCGCCCGATCGAGCCCGGCCTGCGCGGGGACTACGAGGGCGACGAGGCGTTCCGCCAGCGCTTCCAGGCCTGGATCAACACCGTGTGGAGCGAGCAAGATGCACGGATCGGGCGACTGCTGGAATAATTACGCCAGCGTCATGCGCGCGACTGAATACCGCGTGAGGCGGCAAAACCGGCGTTACGCCCGCCATCGGGCGGGGCGAGGTAAGCTTGTGAGGGCAGTGATGCCATCGTGAGGGCAGCCATGGAACTGCCTGGAAACCGGTCGAAGGAGTGGAGGATGTCGCTGGATCGAGGCCAAGCAAACCGGATGCGCGCGAGGCTTGCCCATGGGTGAGGCGATGCGTCCGTCGACGGAATCGCGCCAGGCGGGCGGCCAGGGTGTGCTGCGGGCCATCGTGCGGATGTCGTCCACCCGGGCGAATTACCTGGTGGGCCAGGCTGCCGATTTCGTGGTCAGTTTCGCCCTGCTTGGCGCGGCGTTCTGGTACGACCATAGTCGTCCGCTGCAGTCGGTGCTGGTGCTGTTGCTGGGCCTGTTCATCTTCAGCTTCATCGAGTACGCCTTCCATCGCTGGCTGTTCCACGGACCGGTACCGCTGTTCGAGCAAGGCCACACCCTGCATCACGAAAAGCCGCTGGGTTACGACTCGCTGCCGTTCTTCTTCCCGCCGGCGGTAGTGCTGCTGCTCGCCGCCGCGCTGATGCTGGTGCTGCCTACAGCGATCGCGCTGCTGCTCTCCGGTGGGATCGCGCTGGGCTATGCGCTGTACGGGTTCAGCCACCTGATCATCCACCGCCGCCGCTTCAACCATCCGCTGGCGCGCAGGTGGGCGGCGGTGCACCACGTGCACCACCATCACCCTGACAAGAACTACGGGGTCACCTCGCCGCTGTGGGATTTCCTGCTGGGCACCTGGTACGTGTCCAAGAGCAAGGTGCGGCGGTAACGTAACTATTGCGATCATCCCTGATCGCGAAGATCAAACGGGCGGCCATCCATGGCCGCACTTTCAAATAAGTGCGGCAATCAACCCAGCGGCAATCCGCGCAGTTCCAGGCCGTCGGCATCCACGCGCAGCACCGAGCCCTGCTCGTACCAGTCGCCCAGCACGATGCGCTCGGCGGGCTGATCGTCGAGCTGGAAGCGGTGGATGGCGGGGCGATGGGTGTGGCCGTGGATCAGCCGCGTCGCGCCAGCCTGTCGCATGGCGTCCGTCACTGCGCCGGCATTGACGTCCATGATGGCTTCCATCGTGCTGCCGGTGTGGGCGCGGCTTTCCGCGCGCGATTTCGCGGCGAAGGCGCGGCGCGCTTCCAGCGGCATGGCGAGGATCTGCGCCTTCCACTGCGGTGTGCGCACCTGCTTGCGTACCGCCTGGTAGGCGAGGTCGTCGGTGCACAGCACGTCCCCATGCATCAGCAGGGTGGGGCGGCCGTACAGATCGTGCACGCAGCCGTCTTCCAGCAGTTCGAAACCGGCGTGGCGGGCGTAATCCGCGCCGAGCAGGAAGTCGCGGTTGCCGGCCATGAAGTACACCGGCACGCCGGCCTCGCGTACGGCACGGGTGGCGGTGGCGATGCGCCGCGGCAGTTCCGCGTCGTCGTCGTCACCGATCCAGGCTTCGACCAGGTCGCCGAGGATGTACAGCGCGTCGGCACGGCGCACCTCGTCGCTGGCCAGGTAGCGTTCGAACAGTGCGGTGATCTGCGGCCGGCCGTCGTCCAGGTGCAGGTCGGCGATGAACAGCGTGCCCATCAGCCGCTTAGCCGCCGTGCGCAGGCTTGCGGGCGCTGCGTTTTGCCGGTTTGGGCGCGGCGGCGGGTTCGGCCGGGGCTGGGGTGCTGGCGCCGGCAGGTACCGGCTCGCCAACGACCTGGGCGCTCTCGATCACCACCAGCGGATTGGGCACGTCGGCAGCGAACGGGCCGATGCCACGGGTGGGCAGGGCGGCGATCTTGTCCACCACGTCCATGCCCTTGATCACCTTGCCGAACACCGCGTAGCCCCAGGTGAGACCGCTCTGGTTGCCCACGAAGTCCAGCCGGCGGTTGTCGACAAGGTTGATGAAGAACTGCGAGGTGCCGGAGTTCGGATCGGCGCCGCGTGCCACGGCGATGGTGCCGCGCAGGTTGGAGAGCCCGTTGTCCGCCTCGCTGGGGATCGCCGGGCGGGTGCGCCGCGGCTGCAGCTCGCGCGTGTACAGGCCACCCTGCAGCAGGTAGCCGGGGATCGCACGGTGGAACACCGTGCCCGCGTAGAAGCCGTTGCGCACGTATTGCAGGAAGTTCGCCACGCTCTTCGGCGCCTTGTCCGGATACAGCTCCAGCGTGATGTCGCCCTGCGAGGTATGCAGCACCACTTCGGGACTGGCCGTGGCTGCGGCCGGCTTGGCGTCTTGCGCCTGCAGTACGGGTGCGAACAGGGCGGCGGTCAGGAGCAGCAGGGCGAGCTTGAGCTTGGGCATGGCAATGGGCGCTTCGGACTGTCCGCGCATGATACGCGGCCACGCCGGTACATGCGCCTTCTAAAGTTCAGGGTTGTTTTGAGGAGTGCGGCCATGGATGGCCGCCCGTTTGACTCTTGCGATCAGGGACGATCGCAAAGATCAAGCCGCGGACAATTCCAGTTCCAGGCCCAGCTCGACCATCGGCGCCTGTTCCTGCTGCAGGTCGGCCTCGCTGAGCGGGTGCTGTTCCAGCCACGTGGCCGGCAGGCCCAGGCGCAGCCGCTGGCGTGTGGCCGCGAGCTTCATGGCCGGCAGCGATTCGGCGCGGCGGCCGCGGCGGAACAGCACCGCGAGGCGCAGCAGCGCCGTGGTGTAACGGGCCAGCTGGCGATAGCGCTGCGGCAACGTGGCGATCACCGCCTTGTCCGGCTTGCGCCGGTGCAGCTCGACCACGGCAGCGAGCAGTTGCTGTTCCTGCCGCGAGAAGCCGGCGAGGTCGGCGTGGCGCAGGATGTAGGCGCCGTGGTGGTGGTGCTGGCTGTGCGCGATGGCGAGGCCGATCTCGTGCACGCGAGCGGCCCAGGACAGCCATTCGCGCGCCTCGCCGTCCAGCTTCCAGGCCTTGGCCACCTGGTCGAACAGCTGCATTGCGGTGGATTCCACGCGCCGCGCCTGGGCGCGGTCCACGCCGTAGCGGCTGGCCAGCGCGTCGATGCTGCCGGTGCGCGGGTCGCTGCCGGCGGCGCGACCGAGCAGGTCCCACAGCAGGCCTTCGCGCATCGAGCTCTCGCACACGCGCATGCGCGCGATGCCCAGCGCCTCGAACGCGGCCTCGAAGATCACCACCGCGCCGGCGATCACCGGCGCGCGCTCCTCCACCAGGCCAGGCAGCTTCAGCGTGGTGATCGAGCCCTGCGCGAGGAGCGCATCGCGCAGCCCGGCCAGCGATGCGGGCGTGATGCCGTCGTCGCTGAGCTTCATTGCCTGCACCACCGCGCCGATCGCCTTGGCGCTGCCGGAGGAGCCGAAGGCCTCCTGCCAGCCCGATTCGCGGTAGTCCTCGGCGAACTGCTGCAGCAGCACGCCGATCTCGCCGTGCGCGCGTTGCCAGCGCTTGCGGTTGAGCTTGCCGCCGGGGAAGAAGCGCAGAGTGGAAGCGATGCAGCCGGCCTGCACGCTTTCGGTGTGCAGCGGCGCCAGGCCGCGGCCGATGATGAATTCGGTGCTGCCGCCGCCGACGTCCATCACCAGCCGCGGCTCGCGCGAGGCGGGCAGGTCGTGCGCGGCGCCGAGGAAGATCAGGCGGCCCTCCTCGCGGCCGGAAACCACCTCGATCGGATGGCCCAACACGGCCTCGGCGGCGCCGAGAAAAGCCTGCGGCGCCGCCAGCCGGCGCACCGTATTGGTGGCCACCGCGCGCACCCGCTGCGAAGGCAGGCCGGCGATGCGCTGGCCGAAGCGGGCCAGGCAGTCCAGCGCGCGGGCGCGGCGGTCGGCGTCCAGCGAGCCGTCGCTGCGCAGGCCGGCGGCCATGCGCACGCTGTCGCGCAGACGGTCGATCACCCGCGGTTCGCCGTGCTCCATGCGCGCCACGATCAGGTGGAAGCTGTTCGAGCCCATGTCCACCGCGGCGAGCAGCTCGCCATCGCGTATCGGGGTCTGGTCGGCCTGGCTCAAGCGCGGGTTCCTTGTCGGTGCGGATGTGCATCGCGACGCAAATCATGCCGCATCCGCGCACAGTTTGTGCTCCTGTGGACGCGTGCCACTGAGGCTTTCGAGCTTGCCAACAGGGGCGTGGCGCTGCGTAACGGCATCACCACGCTCACGGGCACAACTTGTCCAGCAGCATCTGCTGTGCGCTGTAAGGCGCGTGCTGGCCCGGCGTGGCGCGGTGATAGCGGCCGTCGGCGTCCAGCAGCCAGGCCTGGGTGTTGTCGGCGAGGCTGTTGGCGAGGGTTTCCTCGTACACCCGTGCGGCCAGTTCGGGGTCGCGGATGGGGAAGGCGATCTCGATGCGCCGCATCAGGTTGCGCTCCATCCAGTCGGCGCTGGCGCAATAGATCTCCGGCGCGCCGTCGTTGCCGAACCAGTACACCCGGCTGTGTTCGAGGAAGCGGCCCACGATGGAGCGCACCCGGATGCGTTCGGAAACGCCGGGCAGGCCGGGGCGCAGCGTGCAGGCGCCGCGCACGATCAGGTCGATCTCCACCCCGGCCTGCGAGGCGCGGTACAGCGCCTGGATCACGTGCGCCTCGTTGAGCGCATTGAGCTTGGCAACGATGCGTGCGGGGCGGCCGGCGCGGGCCAGCGCGGTCTCGCGCTCGATGCGTTCCATCACTCCGGTGTAGAGCGTGAACGGCGAGTGCAGCAGGCGCTTCAGCGCGATCCGCGGGCCCAGCCCGGAGAGCTGCTGGAACACCTTGTGCAGGTCCTCGCCGATCTCGGGATCGGCGGTCATCAGGCCGATGTCGGTGTAGGTGCGGCTGTTGATCTGGTGGTAGTTGCCGGTG
>Ga0187815_10000022_pt1 | contig 73563 bp, 69 predicted proteins | sample NC_S_5_FD_132962 | JGI IMG/M metagenome (GOLD analysis project Ga0187815, IMG submission 132962) | Wetland sediment microbial communities from Neuse River Estuary, North Carolina, USA - ASW-S_5 | ecosystem: Environmental > Aquatic > Freshwater > Wetlands > Sediment | place: USA: North Carolina... | reverse complement strand
TGAGGACAACGCTGCGCGTTGCCCTCAGGGCCCACAGCCCACACAGCAACAGACCTGAACGAAACGGGAATTGTGTTACCCATGTCGCCGGTTTGAAGTGTTACCTATGTTGCCGGTTGCTCATCGCATCACAGATGCGAGCCGGATGAGGGGTTTGTATCCGCGAACACGGGTATCTCAATGAGAGGTCTATGTCCGCGGAGACAGACCCCTCACCCCGCTTCGCGAAGCGACCCTCTCCCACAAGGGGAGAGGGTGCACCCGTTCCTGAAGCTTCGTTCAGCAAGCTAAGCGAACTGTAATGCGCCTTCCTCGAACCGCCTCCTTTGAGCATGCGACCGATCAGCGAGGGACGAAATTGAAACCCGCGCCACGGCGCAATCAAGGAGTAAGACATGTTTCGCAAAGTGACCCTCGCCCTCGTTGCCGCTGCCTCGCTCGGCGTGATGGCGCTGTCCTCGACGGCTGCTTCCGCAAAGCCGCCGATGATCTGGAATCCGAAGCCACACGTCCATCACCATCACTGGAATCCCGGCATCGGGCTTGGAATCGTCACCGCCGGCTATCTTGGCTGCTATCAGAAGCGCCTGGTGATGACGCCGTTCGGCTATCGCTGGCGCACCGTCAACGTTTGCGTCTACTGATCGAAACCTACTCCCGGTGCAAACCCCGGCTGCTGACGCGGCCGGGGTTTTCCGTTTCACCGCAGTGCGGGAACAGCTGGCACGCTGCGAAAGCATGAATTGACTTCCGATGCTCAGGTGCGACATTTTGGCACTATGGCCCGGTGATGACCGGTCAAGACAAAGAGCTTCGGAGGAAGCCATGCTCAACCGACGGGAATTGATGCAGCGCGCCGGCATGGCTGCGCTGGCGACCGGACTTTCCGCTAGGGGCGCGTTCGCGCTGGAGACCATTACCCTGCCGTTCGGCAATGGCGAGCGGCCGCTGGTGCGCTATCCGCAGAAGCGGCCGATGATCGGCCTGACCAGCCGTCCGCCGCAGCTGGAGACCCCATTTTCGATCTTCAACGACGGGCCCATCACGCCGAACAACGCCTTCTTCGTGCGCTATCACCTTGCCGACGTGCCGCTCAATATCGATCCCGACACGTTCACGCTGGAGATAAAAGGCAAGGTCGACAAGCCGCTCAAGCTGTCGCTGCGGGACATCAAGAAGATGCGCGCGGTGGAGATCACCGCGGTCAACCAGTGCTCCGGCAACAGCCGCGGTTTCTTCAACCCACGCGTCGCCGGCGGTCAGCTCGGCAACGGCGCGATGGGCTGCGCGCGCTGGCGCGGCGTGCCGCTCAAGGCCGTGCTCGACATGGCCGGCGTGCAGGCAGGAGCCAAGCAGGTGACCTTCAATGGCATGGATGGCCCGGTCAGCGACAAGACGCCCGATTTCATCAAGGCGCTCGACATCGATCACGCAAGCGACGGCGAGGTGATGCTCGCTTATGGCATGAACGGCGAAGACCTGCCGGTCCTGAACGGCTTTCCGCTGCGCCTCGTCGTACCCGGATATTACGGCACCTATTGGGTCAAGCACCTCAACGAAATCACCGTCATCGACAGCGTCTATGACGGATTCTGGATGAAGTCGGCCTACCGGATTCCGGACACGCCCAACAACAGCGTCGAGCCCGGCACCGCGCCGAAATCGACGATCCCGATCAACCGCTTCACCGTGCGCTCCTTCATCACCAGCGTGACCGATGGCGCCAACGTCAAGGCGGGCAGGACGAAGCTGCGGGGCATCGCCTTCGACGGCGGCAAGGGCATCAAGGAGGTCGCGGTATCCATCGACGGCGGCAAGACCTGGATGCCGGCCAAGCTCGGCAAGGATCTCGGCAAATATGCCTTCCGCGAATGGACCCTCCCGGTGAAGCTCGCCGCCGGTTCGTACGAGCTGAAGGTGCGCGCCACCAATAATGGCGGCGAGACCCAGCCGATGGAGCCGCTGTGGAATCCAGCCGGCTATTTGCGCAACGTCGTCGAAACCGTGCGCGTGACGGCGGCCTAAAGGAGACGATCATGCGATATGCCCCCCTCCTCGCGCTCGCCGGCTGCCTGCTGCTGACCGCAGTGCATGCCGCGCCGGTCTCCTACACCCTCCCCGAGGAAACCGCGGACTTCAAGCCGGGCCCCAACCGCGACGTGGTGAAGGCCAATTGCTCCGCCTGCCACTCCGCGGACTATGTGCAAACCCAGCCCCGCGGCGAAAAGTTCAAAAAGGACTTTTGGCAGGCGGAAGTGACCAAAATGATCAAGGTCTATGGCGCGCCGATCGACGACGCCGACGTGCCCAAAATCGTCGAATACCTCACGGCAAGCTACTGATCCCTGTGCCCCGCAACCCCCGGCTGCGCCGCCACGGAAGGCGGGATTGCTGCGAATTCGCCAAAAGTTGGCATTTAATTTGCCGCAAATGCCGCGAAAACTCGACCCAGTATGGCAATAAGGGGCGGTTTTGCCGAAAAGCGCTACACCATTTGCGCTACCAAGGCGGCAATATCCCGCGTATCCTGTGCTTTGCGAGCCTGGCGGTGAGTGCGGGGACCGGGGGTTCGTTTTATTTTTGTCGATTCCGCGGAGACGACGTGAATGCCTAAAGGTACGGTCAAGTGGTTCAATCCAACCAAGGGGTATGGATTCATCCAGCCCAGCTCGGGCGGCAAGGACATTTTTGTTCACATTTCGGCAGTCCAGAAAGCCGGACTGACCACTCTCAATGAGGGGCAGTCGGTGGAATATGAAGAGGTCGCCAATCGCGGCAAGACCTCGGCCGAGAATCTGAAAGTCTAGCGGTTTCGACGCGCTGCGGCGGGCCCACGATTGGGGCTTGCCGTTTCGAGCCCATTGCACTCTGAGCAAGGCGCGACCGGCGGACGATTACGTCACGTCCGGCCGCCTAGTCTTCTGTCACCCACCTCGCGACAGTCATGACGTCGGGCGGCTGCAGATAGCCGCGCGTCCAGAGATCGACGGCCCATTCCACCCTGGTGGCGTGCTCGACCAGCACGGCGGTGTTATGCGGCGTCTGTAGCACCAGCGCGTTGCCGCGATATTTGGGATCGCCGACGCTGTGGAATTTCAGCAACCCCCATTGCTGCATGACCAGCAGCAGGCTCGTGGTGTTGCGCGTCGTGTCCCAGCAATCGAAATTATGCGCATCGTCGCGGTAGCGGAAATCCGCCTTCGCCACACGCTTGTTGGTGCCGAGGATCGGTCCCATCTTGCGATCGAACCACACCACGGCCTTCTGCACCGCGGCCCGCTCGGCAGCCGCATTGGCGCGACCGCCGTTCATGATCCCGGCCAGCGCGGCGCGGTCGCTTGCGGAGAAATCGAGGATATGGCGGCGGCGGCAGACGAAGCCGTAGCAAACGGTCATCGAGTTCGCCGAGGGCGGATAGATCGAAACGCTGATGTAGAGGTCGGCGACCGCCCGGCTCATCTCGATCGGCCCGGCCAGGCCTGGTGTGGAAAGCGCGCCCGCAAGCATGGCCGCGGCGGCAACCAGCAACGGCCGCAGGCCGCTTTTTGATGGCATGGTATCTCGCATGGCCCCGCACTGCCCCTCTGAGAACCCGTCACAGAACTAGCGCAGGCGCTCACTGCTGCCAACGCGAAACCCCAAGGCCGCGAGTTACCTCGTGTTGAAAGCTGCTGGATTTGGCTTTCGCGCCACACCAGGGCGCGCACCGCCAACCCTTGTCAGTTGAGCACGCGGGTCAGGCTCCCTCCCTCTTGCGGGTCCCTAACCAGCCGCGTGCTTCGTCGGCACCACCTATCCGACTGGCAACGGGGCGTCGCGCTTGACCTCTTCCATCACGGCGTAGGTGCGCGTTTCCTTCACGCCGGGCAGCGCCAGCAGACGCTCGCCGAGAAATTTCCGGTAGGCTGCCATGTCGGGCAGGCGGACTTTCACCAGATAATCGAAGCCGCCCGCCACCATGTGGCACTCCAGCACTTCCGGCGCGTTCTGCACGGCGCGGGCAAAGCGCTCGAACACATCGGACGTGGTCTTGTCGAGCAGCACCTCGACGAACACGAGGAGCCCAAGGCCGAGGCGCTGCGGATTGAGCCGCGCGCCGTAGCCCTCGACAAAGCCGTCGCGCTGCAACCGCTTCAGCCGCTCGCCGATCGAGGTCGGCGACAGCCCGATGCGCTCGGCCAGCTCGACATTGGCGATGCGGCCATCCCCTTGAAGGATCGAGAGGATTTTGCGGTCAATTTTGTCGATACCTGGCATTTATCCGCTCAAACCGCTGTTGTGCTTCATTTTCTAAGGCAACTTAATGTTCTTGTCTATATAACTGCGGGGAACAAGCCGTTATCGGGGATATCAGCCGAGGAAACGCCATGCCGTTCGATCCACCCCCGCTTCCACCTTTCGGCGCGCCCTACGCGCCGGACGATGTCGCCATCGCCGAAAAGCTGCTGGGCGCAACCAAGCTCAGCGTGGCGCAGGAAGCGCGGATCGACCGCGTGGCGCGGCGGCTGATCGAGGCGATCCGTGCCAACGACGATCCGCTCGGCGGCGTGGAGGACATGCTGCGCGAGTTCGCGCTATCGACCAGGGAAGGCCTTGCGCTGATGGTGCTGGCCGAAGCGCTGCTGCGCGTCCCGGACGCGCGCACGGCGGACCAGTTCATCGAAGACAAGCTCGCGAAGGGCGACTTCATCCATCACGAGACCAAGTCGAGCGCGTTCCTGGTCAACGCGTCGGCCTGGGCGCTAGGCGTCTCCGCCCGGGTGATCCAGCCCGGCGAGACGCCGCAGGGCACGATCGGCCGCCTGACCAAGCGGCTCGGCGCCCCGGCCGTGCGCGCCGCCACGCGGCAGGCGATGCGGCTGATGGGCAGTCATTTCGTGCTGGGCGAGACCATCGAGGCGGCGCTGGAGCGGGCGCGCCCGCACTCCGCGCATCCGCCGCGCTATTCCTTCGACATGCTCGGTGAAGGCGCGCGCACGGCGGCAGACGCCGCGCGCTATTTCGACGCCTATGCCTATGCGATCGAGGCGATCGGCCGCGCGGCCGGAGAAAACCCCCTGCCCGACCGGCCAGGAATCTCAGTGAAACTGTCGGCGCTCCACCCGCGCTTCGAGGCGGTATCGCGAACGCGCGTCATGAACGAGCTGGTGCCGCGCCTGGTCGATCTCGCGCGCCGCGCCAAGGCATTCGATCTCAACTTCACCGTCGATGCCGAGGAAGCGGACCGGCTGGAATTGTCGCTCGACGTGATCGCAGCCGCCTTTGCCGATCCCTTGCTCGCCGGCTGGAACGGATTTGGGCTCGCGATCCAGGCCTATCAGAAACGCGCAAGCGACGTGATCGACTATGTCGATAGCCTCGTGCGAAAGCTCGACCGGCACATGATGGTGAGGCTGGTCAAGGGCGCCTACTGGGACACCGAGATCAAGCGCGCGCAGGAACGCGGGCTCGACGGCTATCCCGTGTTCACCCGCAAGGCGATGACCGACCTGAACTACGTCGCGTGCGCGCAGAAGCTGCTGGCCTTACGTCCGCGCATCTTTCCGCAATTTGCCACCCACAACGCGCTGACGGTCGCAACCATCCTGGAACTCGCCGACGATAGCGGCGGCTACGAATTCCAGCGCCTGCATGGCATGGGCGAAGCGCTGTACGCGCAGTTGAGCGCGGATCGCCCGAAGCTCGCCTATCGCACCTATGCACCAGTCGGCAGCCACCGCGATCTCCTTGCCTATCTGGTGCGCCGGCTGCTGGAGAACGGCGCCAATTCGTCGTTCGTAGCGCTTGCCGCCGACAATGCGGTGTCGATCGAGGCGCTGCTGCGGCGGCCGGCCGATGTCATTGGCGCTGCGAACCGCGCCTGCCATCCCGACATTCCGCTGCCGACCGATCTCTATCAGCCGCTCCGGAAGAATTCGCGCGGCATCGAATTCGGTGAGCGCGCTGCACTGGACAAGCTGGCCACCGAAATTGCCGCCGAGCGGCCACCACACACGACCGTCGCGATGGCGGCGCCGGCGCAGGCGGAGGCAGCGGTTGCCGCGGCTCGCGCGGGATCTTTGGGCTGGAGCGCTACCAGCGCCGCGCAGCGCGCGGAGACGCTGGAGCGCGCCGCCGAACTGCTCGAAGAGCGCAAGGCGCGCTTCATTGCGCTCCTGCAGTCCGAGGGCGGCAAGACGCTCGACGATTCCGTTTCCGAGGTGCGTGAGGCCATCGACTTCTGCCGCTACTACGCCGCGCAGGGACGAAAGCTGTTCGGCGATGGCGAGCACATGCCGGGGCCGACGGGAGAGAGCAACATCCTGCGGCTGCGCGGCCGCGGCGCATTCGTGGCGATCTCGCCGTGGAATTTTCCGCTGGCGATTTTCCTGGGACAAGTGACGGCGGCGCTGATGGCGGGCAATGCCGTGGTGGCCAAGCCGGCCGAGCAGACGCCGCAGATTGCCGCCGAGGCGGTGCAGCTGTTGCACGAGGCCGGCATGCCCGCATCCGCCCTGCATCTGGTACAGGGTGACGGCAAGATCGGCGCGGCGCTGGTCGCCCATCCCGATATTGCCGGTGTGGTCTTCACCGGCTCGACCGAGGTCGCGCGCGCCATCAACCGCGTGCTCGCCGCCAAGGACGGGCCGATCGTACCGCTGATCGCGGAAACCGGCGGCATCAATGCAATGATCGTCGACGCCACCGCGCTGCCCGAACAGGTCGCCGACGACGTCGTGACGTCGGCATTCCGCTCTGCCGGCCAGCGCTGCTCGGCGCTGCGGCTCCTGTTCGTGCAGGACGACGTCGCCGACCGCACGATCGAGATGATCGCGGGCGCCGCACGCGAGTTGAAGCTCGGCGATCCTGCCGATCCCGCAACCCATGTCGGGCCGGTGATCGATGCCGAGGCGAAAGAGAAGCTGGATGCGCATATCGCGCGGATGACGAAGGAGGCGCGCGTGCATTTCGCGGGCAAGGCGCCGGCGGGCAATTTCGTCGCGCCGCACATCTTCGAACTGTCGGACGCCGGCCAGCTTGCCGAAGAAGTATTCGGCCCGATCCTGCATGTCGTGCGCTACCCCGCCGACGGGCTTGAGGAAGTGCTGCAATCGGTCGAGCGCACGGGCTACGGGCTGACGCTCGGCATTCATTCGCGGATCGACGACACTGTCGACGACATCGTCGCGCGGCTCAAGGTCGGCAACATCTATGTCAACCGCAACATGATCGGCGCCGTGGTCGGCGTGCAGCCGTTCGGCGGCTTTGGCCTGTCCGGAACCGGGCCGAAGGCCGGCGGGCCGCATTATCTGGCACGGTTCGCCACCGAACAGACGGTGACGATCAATACGGCGGCGGCCGGCGGCAATGCCGCGTTGCTTGTGGGCGGGGAGTAGCGCCGATCGTCATTCCGGGGCGATGCGTAGCATCCCGGAATGACGGCTGATGGACTGCTGACGCATCGCCCCATGACGCCGCCGGGCGTTGCATCGCCCTCCCAACATGGTTCAAATGGCCTCCCAAACCACCCTGCTTGCAGCGGCACTTTGTCCGCCAACAACACCAGCAAGCGCCACGGGAGCGACGCCGACATGGAAGACAAGGGCATTTTCGAAGGGCTGAAGGTGCTGGACTGCGCGAGCTTCATTGCAGCGCCTGCGGCCGCCACCGTGCTGTCGGATTTCGGCGCCGACGTGATCAAGATCGAGCCGCCGGGCCAGGGCGATCCCTATCGCAACCTTCCCAACCTTCCGGGCTATCCCCACAGCGAACACAACTTTGCCTGGCTGCTGGAGGCCCGCAACAAGCGCAGCCTGGCGCTCGACCTCTCGAAACCCGAGGGCCAGGCCGTGCTGCACAAGCTCGCGGCGGAGGCCGACGTCTTCATCACCAACTATCCGCCGCAGGTGCGCGAGCGGCTCGGCATCACCTACGAGCGCCTTGCTCCTACAAATGAACGGCTGATCTATGCCTCCTTCACCGGCTATGGCGAGAAGGGCGAGGAGGCCAACAAACCCGGCTTCGACAGCAACGCCTATTGGGCGCGCTCCGGCCTGATGGACCTGGTGCGCGCCGACGAGCACACCACGCCTGCGCGCTCCGTCGCCGGCATGGGCGACCATCCCTGCGCCATGGCGTTCTACGGCGCGATCGTGACCGCGCTCTACAAGCGCGAGCGCACCGGCAAGGGCTCGCATGTCTCGTCCAATCTGATGGCGAACGGCGTGTGGGCGGCTTCCGTGCTGGCGCAGGCCAAACTCGTCGGCGCCAAATTCCTGCCGCGGCGGCCGCGCGAGCACGCGCTGAATGCGGTGACCAACCACTATCAGTGCGAGGACGGCCGCTGGCTGATCCTGTCGCTGCTCAACGAGGACCGGCAATGGCCGGCGCTGGCAAAATGCCTCGGCCGCGAAGACCTGATCAGCGATCCGCGCTTTGCAACCAAGAAGGACCGCCATGCCAACTCGCTGCATCTGGTGAAGATTTTTGACGAGGTGTTTGCGACGAGGCCGCTTGCCGAATGGCGCAGGATCCTCGACGGCAATGGCCTGGTGTTCGGCGTGGTCGGCATTCTCGACGACATCCCGCATGACAAGCAGATGATCGAGAACGAGGTGCTGGTGCCGTTCGAGAACGACACCATGCTGACCGTTAGCAGCCCGATCTGGGTCGACGGATCAAGAAAAGTGCAGCCGCGCAAGCCGCCAGGGATCGGTGAGCACAGCGACGAGATATTGCGCAACGCCGGCTATGACGAGGCTGCGATCAAGAAGCTGCGCGCGTCAGGCGCAGTGGCGTGAGCGTGTGATGCCCAGCTATCGCCTGCATTACTTTCCGGAGTCCGGCAACAGCTACAAGCTCGCGCTGATGCTCACCCTATGCGGCGAGAGCTTTGAAGGGGTTTGGACCGATTTCGCCGGCGGCGCCACGCGCACTGCGGAATGGCGGCGCGACGTCAATCCGATGGGCGAGATTCCCGTGCTGGAGATCGACGGCAAGCGCTTCACCCAGACGGCTCCGATCCTGCTGAAACTGTCGGAGCAGTATGGCCGCTTCGGCGGCGACACCGAGGAAGAAAGGTTCGAGCTGCTCCGCTGGCTGTTCTGGGACAACCACAAGCTCACCGGCTACATGGCGACGTACCGCTATTACCGCACCTTCACCCCCTCGCCGGACGAGCATGTGCAAAAGCACTTTCGCCGTCGCTTGGACGATTTCCTCTCGATCCTCGAACAACATTTGAAGACGCATGCATTCGCGATCGGCGCGCGGCCGACGATCGCAGATATCTCCATGATGGCCTATCTGCATTATCCGGCCGATGAGACCGGTTATGATTTTGCAATGAGCCATCCCGCCATCGGTGCCTGGCTCGGCCGCATGGCGCAGCTGCCCGGATGGAAGTCGGCCTACGATCTCTTGCCGGGCAAGCGGATGACGCACTACGCGAAGTAGCGCGTGATGTCGTTTGGCGGCACGGCAATCTTACCTTCTCCCCTTGTGGGAGAAGGTGGCTCGCATCGACAGATGCGAGCCGGATGAGGGGTCTCTGTCCGCGGATATCGGCACATCAAAGAGAAATCTCTGTCCGCGGAGACAGACCCCTCACCTCGCTTCGCGAAGCGACCCTCTCCCACAAGGGGAGAGGGTAGATGCTGTGTCCCTCACGAAGGTGAGCCGCTCGAAGGCTCAGCGATGCGTCCAGGCCCAGACGACGCCGACGACGATCGCGGCGATGACAAGCGTAATGAAGATGGCCCAGCCGCTGACGCGGACAGCGCTGACGGCCTTGCTATGCACCTCGTTCTGCGCGATCTCGCGGTTACGGGCCTTCTCCTTGGCGTCGGGAGTGCTCATCGGATGTCCTGCCGGCTGTTGCCTGCTTGAGCCTAGCACCAAACCATGACGCCGGGCCAAATCCTGAAATCATCGCGCTTTAGCGAGCCTTCACAAAGCACATGCCCATGCGCGTCGTCGCGTCCGCCATCTCGCAGGCGAGCCCTTTGGCGCAGGTCCAGCTGCGGAAACTTGCGTCATTGGAAGCCTTGCCGCGCGTCAGCCGGTAGCAATGCGCGCCCCAGCCGTCGCGATATTCGGTGCCGGCAAGCTCCTGCGCGCCACGCGATTGCGGCCGGCTGGCAAAGCCCTTGGAATAGTCGGGCTGCCGGCCGTCCCGCAGCGCGGCGAGGATGTCGCGGCGGCGCGGCTGGTCGCCGAAGAAATGCGGTGATGCCGGCACCACGGTCGCATTGGACGGCTTGGCTGCCAGCCAGTCGACGCCCGGGAAATGGAAACCGCCGATGCCGCGGGTCTGGTGGCAACCGGTGCAGGTGATGTCATTGAGCCGCCGCTGGAAGCCGGCGAACGATCGGATGTTCTGCAAGGACGTTCCCTCGCGCGCGGCTTGTTTCAGGGCGGCGACGACATCGTGCTCGCTGAACACCGGATTGCTCCCCTCGCCTTCGCTGAGGCCGAACTCCGGCAGCAAGCTAGATGGCGTGAAGCCGACGGGCGTTGGTGTGATCGCTGCCATGGCCAGAAATTTTTCCGGGATCAGGACGGTGCCGCGATCGAACTCGGCGAAGTGTACGGGATCGAGCAGCCATGCCTTGAACTCGTGCGCAAGACCGGCATCGGCAAGGAGACGCTCGCGATCGATCTGGTTCTCGAGCGGTCTCTCTTCGAAGCGGCGCGTCTGCGCATTGTAGCGGAACTGCTTCAAGAGATAGTCGGTGCGGAAGTCGCGCTTCTGCGACTTTGGCGCATGCGCGATCTGCAGGTTGGTCTCGATGCGATCGATGTTCTCGGGCATGACGAGATCGAGCGGGCCGCCCTTGGCCTGCAGTTTTGCGGCAAGCTCGCGACCGGTCAGGGACAGGTCCGACGTCGCCAGCCAACGCTCCGCGATGGCCGCGCAGGTGATCGGCCGGCCGTCGCGGTCGACCGGCGGCTCGCCCTTGGCGCGCAGTACGACGTTGAGCGTCATCGGCAGCCGCGGCGAGCTCTCGCCGCCCGCGGGCAGATTGATGCGGATCAACCGGTAGATCAGACGGATTTCGCCGCAATTCGCTTCCGCGACAAAGGCGCGGTCCATGCGGTTGACGATGCCTGCAAGCGCGAAGCGGGTGCCGGGAGAAGTGAGCAGCGCACGATCGAACAGCTGGAACGCAAAGGCTTCGCCGACCCCGATCGTCTCGTCGGGAAGTTCGGCCTGGTGGCGCGCGACATAGCGCTCGAATTCGGCATTGATGGCGGCCTTGACCGGCGCCATGGACGGCATCGCGAAAAGTTCGGCGTTGGAAGGCGGCATGTCGGCCGAGCGCGCAGGCTCGAGGATGCGGCCGAGACCAAACCGGCCGCGGTCGAGTTCGCGCAGCGCAAGCGGATCGGTGATGGCGGTTCCGCGCTCCAGCGGCTGGTCCGGCGCCGCACGAGCCGCGAGCGCGCTGCACAGCAGGCAAAACAGGACCGGGAACCACCGAAGCTTCATGTCCTCACTAACACCGCACCGAAAGCCCGGTTCAAGCAAAAAGGCGCTTCACATCGCAGTGAAGCGCCTTCGCAGTGAAACCAACTGGGTTTCGCCAGATCGTTGGTCAGCGCGCGACGATCAGGCCCTTGGTGGTGACGACGACCCAGCGGCCGTCCTGCTTGCGGATGGCATCGACGCGGCCAAGACCGGGAATGGGATCGCCGGCAAAGACCTCGTAGAGGCCGCGGCGGCTCTCGATCAGCGCGCTACCCCTGCCGACCTCGCGCAGCACCCAGCCCTCCACCGTCGGCAGCCTGCCGACCTCGACCTTGGCGTTCGCAGCAGGCACGGGCGGCGTAGCGGCGGCAGCGGCCGGCGCGACCGATCCCGTAATGTCCTTCGGCACAGTGGATGAGGCAGGCGCGGCAGCCAATTGCGCCGGCGCCGCAGCAGGGGCTGCAGCCGCCGCCTGCGCGGCGCGCAACTTGCTGATTTCGTCGGAAAGCCTTGCGAGCTTTGTGGCGGGTTCTCCTTGCGTCTTCTCGACCTTGTCGAGGCGGTCGCTGGTCTTGTTGAACTGGGTCACGCCGAGCTTGGCGTTCTGTTCAACGCTGGCCTTCAGCGCCAGGATATCGGCATCGATCCGCGCGACGGCTGCTTCAAGCCCTACATTACGGGCTGCGGCGACATCGCTGGCCTTGCTCTGGCCAGGGCCGGCGGTTGCGAGCGCACCGCCGATCGCACCGGCGACAGCTGCGAGCGCTACGACCGCCGCCATCGCGGCGATGCGGCGCCTGGGGGCGGCTTCGGTTGCCGGCTTGGCGCCGCGGGGCGGCATGCGCTCGCCGGGCGCCATGATCATGATATTGCCGGACGGTCGCGGCGCTTCCGCCTTCTCGGCCGTCACTTCGATCTTCGGTGCTTCCACCCTGGGCGCCGCTTCCATCTTTGGCTCGGCCTTGGGCGGATCGACCTTCGCATCGGCTTCGGGCGAGGTCAGCTCCTGGTCGGGGGCAATCGTCGGGGACTCCGCCATGACCGTCTCGGTGTTGCAGTCGGTCTTGGCGTCGGACGCGGCACTCACAGAACCGGTTTCAGCGCTGGTCGGCTGGGGCTGCTGTTCGCTCACGGCAAAAGTCTCCAGAATTGATTGACCATTTGGTAACTTTCAGTGGTTGCCAATTCCTTACCGGCCTTGGGCGTTACTAAAATTTTAGGAACTTATCCGCGGCGGATTTTGGCCGGAAACAGGGTTGGATGGCGGCGGGGCGGTAGCGCCCGGCCCATGCTGCTATGCGGCAAAGCCCTTGCCTGCGTCATTTGCGCACGGCCATTTCGGGACTAACATGCTCTCAAGGGCGAGCGGCCAAACTCGCGAGGGGCGCCATGGCGATCGAGAAATGCATCAATGAATATGACGCCGGCCACGTCATCTTCGAGGAGGGATCGACCGGACGCGAGCTGTTCGTCGTGCTCGATGGCGAGGTGGAGATCGCCAGGGTCAACGGCGCCAGCAAGACCGTGATCGTTACCCTCGGCAAGGGCGAATTCTTCGGCGAGATGGCGGTCATCGACGGCTCCTCGCGGTCGGCCACCGCGATTGCGGCGGCGCCCAGGACGCGCGTGATGCGGATCAACCATGCCCGCTTCGTCTATCTCGTCAGCCAGCAGCCGGCCTTCGCGCTGATGATCATGGACGCGCTGTCCAAGCGGCTGCGTGTATCCAACGATCGCAGCTTCCGCGCGACCGCCAATTCATGAGCGACCGTAAGCCTTCCCCATTCAGGACGCTGCTGGACGGCGAGGCCGCCACGCTGATCCAGGCGGCCGAGGACGTCTACCAGGTCCGATTCAAGAACCGCGCGGCCAACGCCTATCTCGTGCGCGGCAGCAAGCGGACCATCCTGATCGACGTTGGTCTGTCGACCAACTATCCGCACCTCGTCACCTGCCTCGGCTATGTCGGCGTCACGCCCGACATGATCGACATGGTCGTGCTCAGCCATGAGCATCTCGACCACATCGGCGCGGCCTATCATTTCCACGGCCGCGCCTACATCGCCGCGCATCGCCTTGCCGCCAACAAGATCATGCTGCGCGACGATTTCTCGATGCTGCGCAAGATGTTCAACGAGCCGAACGTGCCGATCGACATCGACATCTGGCTCGAGGAAGGCAATCTGATCGACCTCGGCAATTTCCGCCTCAACGTCATGTACACGCCGGGCCACACCTCGGCCTGCATCACGCTGTTCGACCCGGACAAGGGGCTGTTGTTTGCTGCCGACACCTTGATGCCGGGCGGCGTCATGGGCGGCGTGTTCGGCTCGGGCTCGATCGCCGACTACATCCAGTCGCTGGAACGGATCAAGGGACTGAACTCGAAGATCCTGCTGTCCGGTCATGGCCGGCTGTCCGATACCCCGCAGGACGACGTGCGCATCGCGATCCAGCGCTCGCACGCCTTGCTGGAAGACACCGCGCAACTGTTCGATGCGCTGGACGCGCGCTCGAATTTCGAGCCGATCATGCAATCGGTGCGCGACCTCAACAAGCTCGACGACTAGCGAAGCCGCGCGTCTGCGGACGATGCTTTGCATCGCCGGGCGAACCACGGCCTATCGTCGTTCTGTTTGACAAAGGCATGTGGGGCCTGTTCAACAGGCGGCATAACAAGCCTGCAACAATAGAGGGAGGAGATGCATCATGAAGCTGTACGACTCGGTCGGTCCCAATCCGCACATCGTCCGCATGTTCATGGCGGAGAAGGGCATCGAGATGCCGAAGCAGACCGTGGACCTGCGCAAGGGCGAGAACCGCGAGCCCGAGCATTTGAAGCGCAATCCGCACGGCCAGATGCCGACGCTGGGACTAGACGACGGCAACTATCTCTCCGAAATCACCGCGATCTGCGAATATCTGGAGGAGAAGCAGCCCTCGCCGCCCCTGATCGGCGCGACGCCGGAGGAGCGCGCCGAGTGCCGGATGTGGACGCGCCGCATCGACATCAACATCGGCGAGCCGCTGCTCAACGGCTTTCGCTTCGGCGAGGGATTGAAGATGTTCGAGAAGCGGATTGTAGTCCTGCCGGAAGCATCGCCCGGCCTGAAGAGGGTCGCGCAGGATCGCCTGAAATGGCTTGATGGCCAGATGGCCGACGGGCGCGAGTTCATCTGCGGCAAGCGCTTCACGCTCGCCGACATCCATCTCTATGGCTGGCTCAATTTCGGCAATCAGGTTGGACAGCCGCTTGATCGCAGCAATGCGAACATCGCGGCCTGGTTCGACCGCGTGGCGCAGCGGCCGTCGACGAAGGCGTAAGGCGCGGGCCTGCATGGTTCGAGACGCACGGCTTCGCCGCGCTCCTCACCATGAGGGTCCAATACCTTCTCATGCCGGGGACCTCATCCTGAGGAGCCGCGTCTTCGCGGCGTCTCGAAGGATGAAGCCCCGATGCCGGCCAGAGCGTGCTAGGCACTTCGCTTCTTCCCCTTCGCAAAATGCTTCGTCAGATAGTCCGCCAGCACCTCGACGCGGGCGGGGCGCGGGCCGCCGGGCGGCGTCACCAGGTGCACCGCGGCTTCCGGCTGCTTCCAGCCCTTCAGAATCACCTCGACCTCGCCTGAGCGGATCGCATCGCCGACGATGAACTCCGGCAGATCGGCGATGCCGAGGCCGGCGAGCAGCGCCGGCATCACGGCTTCGCCGTTGTTGGCGCGCAATTGGCCGCCGGGACGCACGCTTGCCTGCTCTCCGGCGGCGTTGGTGTAGTTCCACATGCCGGCGCCTTGCAGATAGGCGTATCCAAAGCACTTGTGGTCGGCCAGATGCATGGGATGCGTCGGCCGGCCGTGCCGCTTCAGGTAGGACGGCGCTGCCACCGTATAGCGCGGCATGCTGCAGAGCCGGCGCGCAACCAGCGATGAATCCGGGAGGCGCGCGATACGCAGACCGGCATCAAAGCCCTCGCCTATGAGGTCGACGATTGCATCGCTCAAGTGAAGGTCGATCGATACTTCCGGATAGGCAGCGAGAAATTCCGGCAACAGCGGCGCGACAGTCCTGACGCCAAAGGTCATGGGCACCGCGAGCCGCACCAGCCCACGCGGCGTCGCCGATTGCGACAGCGCCTCGGCCTCCGCAGCCTCGCCGTCGGCAAGCAGCCGCGCCGCGCGCTCGGCGAGTTTCTGGCCGGCATCGGTCAAGGCCAGGCGCCGTGAGGTGCGGTTGAACAGCCGCGCCCCGAGCCGCTGCTCCAGCCGGCTCACCGCCTTCGACACGGTGGCCTTGGACAGCGCCAGCTCGCTGGAGGCCGCTGCGAAGGAGCGCAGTTCCACCACCTTGGCGAAAATCGCCAACGCTTCGAAGTCCGGGAGCTTGGCCATTTCGGCACCCTGAAATTTTGGAAACGATGAGTTTCGATAGTTTCTATTTATATACCACGGCGGACGGCCTATCCAGATGTCATCGAATTTCCAAGTGATGGAGAACTTCCATGACCAAGAAACGCTCAGGCAAGGTTGCCCTCGTCACCGGCGGCTCGCGCGGCATCGGCGCAGCCAGCGCGCTGGCACTTGCGGAAGAAGGCGCCGACGTCGCCATCAGCTATGTCGCTTCCCCCGAGAAGGCGGAAGCGGTGGTGAACCAGATCAAGACCAAGGGCGTCCGAGCCCGCGCCTTCAAGGCAGACCAGGCTTCCACCGCCGACGTCGAAAAGCTCGTCAATGACGTGGCTGCGGAGTTCGGTCGCCTCGACATCCTCGTCAACAATGCCGGCGTGGCGGCCGGCGGCGCTGTCAACGATCCCAATGCCGACACCGCTGCGCTTGCTCGCCTCGATGCCGTCAACGTGCATGGCGTGATTACCGCGATCCGCACCGCCGCCAGGCAAATGGGTGAAGGCGGCCGCATCGTCACAGTCGGCTCCATGCTCGCCGATCGCGCTTCGTTCCCGGGTCTTGCCGACTACGTCGCCAGCAAGGCGGCGATCGTCGGCTACACCAAGGGCGCGGCACGCGACCTCGGGCCCCGCGGCATCACCGTCAACGTCGTGCAACCCGGCTCGATCGACACCGAGATGAACCCGAAGGACGGCGGCGAATTCGCCGAGACGCAGCGGGGGCTGCATGCCCTGCAGCGCTTCGGCAGGCCGGAGGAAGTTGCAGCCGGTGTCGTGTTCCTCGCCAGCCCCGAAGCCTCGTTCGTGACCGGCACGGTGCTCAATGTCGATGGCGGCTTCGGCGCGTGACCGCTCGACGCAAATACCGGGCGCATGAGTTGCGCCTGGCCCTTTCGAAAGATTTGAAACAAGGAAGAAAGCAATGATCGAACTGAAACCCTTTGCAACGCTTGGCGTCGCCGATCACGGCTGGCTGAAGGCCAAGCATCACTTCTCGTTTGCCAGCTACTACGATCCCGCCAACATGGGTCATGGCTCCTTGCGGGTCTGGAATGACGACGAGATCGCGCCGAACACCGGTTTTCCCGCCCATCCCCATGCCAACATGGAGATCATCACCTATGTGCGCGAAGGCGCCATCACGCATCAGGACAGCCTTGGCAACAAGGGCCGCACTGAAGCAGGCGATGTGCAGGTGATGAGCGCCGGCAGCGGCATCCGCCATTCCGAGTACAATCTGGAGCCGATCAAGACGAAGATCTTCCAGATCTGGATCGAGCCCAACACGCATGGCGGCCAGCCGACCTGGGGCGCAAAGCCCTTTCCGAAGGCGAACCGGTCCAACGGCAAGCTCGTCACCATCGCGAGCGGCTTGCCCGGCGACAAGGATGCGCTGCCGATCCGGGCCGATGCGCGGGTACTCGCCACCACGCTGAAGGCCGGCGAGAGCGCGGAGTACGCCGCGAAGAAGGCGCGCCATCTCTATCTCGTGCCCGCAGTCGGCAGCGTCGAGGTCAACGGCGTGCGGGTCAATGCCCGCGACGGCGCCGCGATCAGCGACGAGACCAAGCTGAAGATCACCGCGCTGGAAGACGCCGAGGTGGTGCTGGTCGACGCAGCATAGGCAGCAACTTTGCGATGTCCGGGACGTTTGCCCCCGGGCATTCGCGAAATCCTCGCAAGCTCAGGGCGTGGATGGCCGGAATAGCCCGGCCGTGACGCTCGGGCTTGGCTTCGAAAAACCCCCGAACCGAAATTGAAAAGGAGGCCATCATGGCCAAGGTACTCGTGCTCTATTATTCCGCTTACGGTCACATCGAGGCGATGGCGAATGCGGTGGCCGAAGGCGCCCGCGAAGCCGGCGCGCTCGTCGACATCAAGCGCGTTCCTGAACTGGTGCCCGCAGATGTCGCAAAGGCGTCGCACTACAAGGTCGACCAGGCCGCGCCGGTCGCGAAGATAGATGACCTTACCAATTACGATGCCGTGATCATCGGCACCGGCACCCGCTTCGGCCGCATGTCCTCGCAGATGGCGAATTTCCTCGACCAGGGCGGTGGCCTCTGGCTCAAAGGCGCCTTGCACGGCAAGGTCGGCGGCGCCTTCACCTCGACCGCCACCCAGCATGGCGGCCAGGAGACCACGCTGTTCTCGATTATCACAAACTTGCTGCATTTCGGCATGACCGTGGTCGGCCTCAATTACGGATTTGCCGGTCAAATGAGGCTCGACGAGGTGACGGGCGGCGCGCCCTATGGCGCGACCACCATCACCGGCGGTGATGGCAGCCGCTTGCCGAGCGAGAACGAACTCGCTGGCGCGCGCTATCAAGGACGCGTGATCGCGGAGACGGCGAAGAAGCTGCATGGCTGATGTGACGGGGACGGCATTCCAAAATGGGAACGCCGTCCCATTTGTCGTCCCGGGGGCGACGGATTCTGGCCATGATCGAGCTTCTGTTAATCGCGCAGTCGCTTCGCAATCCGATCCAGGTACTCGCGCGGCGCTGGTATTGCCGCAGCCTCTTCCGCGCCACGCGCGGCACACGGCGGTGCAGGGGATGCACGGCTTCGTGAACCGGCGACCAGTGTGGTAGGCTGCACGACTTCACAATCGTCACAAGGCGGTTCCCGCATGAGCGCCTCCCCGCAATCGTCCTGGCCCGAATTGCCGACCGCAGCGTGGCGTGAAACCTACGCCACCCTCCATCTCTGGACGCAGATTGTCGGCAAGATCCGCCTCGTCCGCTCACCCTGGCTGAACCATTCCTGGCATGTGGTGCTCTATGTCACGGCGCGCGGGCTGACGACGTCGCCCATACCGGACGGCGGCAGAACCTTTCAGATCGACTTCGATTTCATCGACGACGTGTTGCGCATTACCACCAGTGACGGCAGGGAACGGCAGTTCGCGCTGGCCGGACAGTCGGTCGCAAGCTTCTACGCGACGATCCTGGCAACGCTGGCCGAGCTCGGCATTCAGCTCGCCATCGACGACATGCCGAACGAATTGCCGGAGCCGACGCGCTTCCCGCAGGACGTGGCGCATGCTTCCTACGACGGCGAGGCCGTGCGGCGTTTGCTGCAAATCCTCGTCAACACCGATCGCGTGTTCAAGCAATTCCGTACCGGCTTCCTCGGCAAGGCGAGCCCGGTGCATTTCTTCTGGGGCAGCTTTGATCTGGCCGTAACGCGCTTTTCCGGCCGCCGCGCGCCGCGCCATCCGGGTGGCGTTCCGCACTTGCCCGATAGCGTCGCGCGCGAAGCCTATTCGCACGAGGTAAGCAGCGCGGGATTCTGGCCCGGCAGCGGCGCGGTGGATTATCCTGCGTTCTATTCCTATGCGTATCCGGAACCACAGGGCTTTCGGACCGCCAAGGTGAAGCCGGCGGCCGCCTTCTTCAACAGCGACCTCGGTGAATTCGTCCTGCCTTATGATGCGGTGCGTACCGCTGACGATCCCGACGGCGCGCTGCTCGAATTCCTGCAGAGCACGTACGAGGCTGCGGCAGTGGCCGCGAAGTGGGATCGCGATGCGCTCGAATGTGGGCTGGGCGTACCGGGCGTGGTGAGGGAAATCTAGTTTTCTTCGCGCGAGGGCGGCTTGCCCAGGGCGCGCTTCAGGCGTGCCGAAAGCTGCGGATAGCGCCGTAGCTCGCGTGCGGCGCGGTCACGCAGTGCGTAAGGAAGACCGCGCCAGCTCAGGGCCGCGCCGATATCCATCAACGGGAAACGCTCGACGCCGAAACGGCGTTTGTAGGCGTAATTGCCGATGCTGAAATCGAATTCGCGCACACCATCCTTGTGCAGCGCCGCCATCGTGCGCTCGATTACCAGCCGGCCGGGCGAGCAGTTCGACCATTTTTCTCCGGCGTTGCTGATCCGGATCATGGTGTAGCGCTCGCCCTGACGGATGCCGAGCAGCGTCGCGACGATCTCTTCGCCCGCCGTCAAGGCCGAAACAACGGCATAGCCGCTGCCGAGACCACTGCGCACGAGATTGCGGTAGAACGCCGCGCAGGTCTCATCGTTGAGAATGAAATTGAGGCCGAGGCTTTCCATCCGCGCGCCCTGCTGGGCTTCGGTGGCCGACAGGATACGCAGCGCCTCCTCGCCATCCGTGACCAGGCCAAAGGCCGCGGATGCATCGCGCGTGAACACGCGCCAGCTGCGTTCCAGCTCCTTGCGCACGGTCCTTCCCAGTGTGTAGCGCCAGGCGTCGTAATCATCCCCCGTTGTCGCGACGTTGCCATTCAGCGGGCACGGGCCGGCCTCGTCCAGCAAGGTAAGCGGATTTGGCTGCCCGGCGAGTTCGACCGGCATCTTGCGCAAGCGCAGCAGGTCGGTGCCGGGTAATCCGCGCAGCGCGGCGAGCAGATCGCGCCACAGGGCCTGCGCGGTGTTCGCTTCGCGCGGCGCCGCGGGGCCAAGCAGCGGAGCGTTATAGTCGGTGAGATCGCAGTCGGCGAATTCGACGACGGCGATGCGGTTCTGGCGACGGCGGATCAGCGGCAGCAACAATGCCGGCTCGCGGGTCGCGGCATCGCTTACCTCGACGATCAGCGGCTCGACGGAGCCGGCAAAGGCCGAGTACCACGCTTTGCACCACAGCGGATGCTGGAACAGGGTCGAAGGCGAGACGTCGTCCCAGCGGTGAGCCACCTGTTTCCAATCATCGAAGAACTCGATGCGCCAGCCGGCCGCGCGGGTCGGCGCCCTCACACCAAGCTTGCCTGCCGTTTCCGCCAGAACCGACATGATGGAGACGCCGGCCTCAGGCTGCCTTCGGCAGATCGACGATCTGGCCAAGGTCGTTCTCATCGAGCCGGAAGTCGACCGGACGGCGCGCGCTGCGCTCCCTGCGCAGCCATTTGCCGTCGCGCAGCAGCTTTTGCAGCACCCTCTTCGCAAAGAAAGACGGTCCGCGCAGGCTGCGGCTCTTCGCCTGGTAGCCGAAGCGATGACGCAGCATGCCGTTGGCCAGATTCATGATCTCAGCACGACGAATGTCATCATCGCCGTAAGAGATCGTCATCGAAATGCTGAACGTGTCGAGGTTTTCAACGCGATGGGGTGCGTTCATCGGCCAGTTCAGCATCTGGCCGGGGCCAATGTCGAGCACCGTTGCGTGCGCGTCGTACCAATCCTTGTAGGGGATATCGACCTCGACGTTGAACAGCGCGATATCCTCGAGATGTTCGGGACGAATGAAAGGCGGCGTGTTCGGATAGACATAGACGCGCTTGCGGCCGGCGATCTGCACCAGTGCCTGCCCCGGCAGGTCGGCATGGTAGTAGACCTCGGCATCCGGCGAGGAGACCAGGATACCCTGCTGATGCCCCGTCGGGCGGACGAAGCCCGCAATCTTCGCCTCGAGCTCGTCGAACATCTGGTCGACCAGTTGGTGAAAGCGCGGATCCACGGAGCCGACATCGCGCATGTTCAGCCACAGACCACCGCGTGAGATCGCCTCGATCACCTGGCGGCCGCTGAGATTGCCGATCTCGCCCTCGCGCCAGACACGGCTGGGACCCTTGGCGCCGGTCTTGACCAGGCTGTATTGCTCGCGCGGATAGTTTTCGATCAGATTTTCGATCGCTTCCATCGAGAACGCCGGCGATTTATGCATCTCGTGCGCAAGGCGGATCGGCTGATGCCCCCACAGGTCGGAGTGGGTTTCATCCCATTTGGCGAAAATCTTGCTTGTCATTGTCGCGCTCCGATCATTCCCGGTCACCCGTGTCCCGATATGAGACGAGCGGATGCTATTCACGTCATGACTGGCAAGAACGGTGCCGATGGCAAAACGCGAGCGCTTACCGGAAGCTAATGTCTGGCCGATATGGCTAACGAGGGATCCCGAGTGGACCGAGATGAATTTTGAGCCGACCTATCGCGCGCTGTTCCTTGGCGCCGGGCCGCAGATGCAATGCGGCGTCGGTCAGTTCACGCGCCTCCTGCAGGAGAGGGTCGAACAGGTCGAGCCGGGCAAAAGCACAGCGTTAACCCTGACGAGATCGGAAGGGTCGTTAGGTGAGATCTGGCGCGCCGTCGGCGCAGCCAACACCGTGATCTGCAGCTTTCCCATCGTCGCCTGGAAGCCTGTGATCCTTCGGCCGCTGCTGGCACTTGCCATTGCGAAGCTGCGTGGGCGCAACATTGTCCTGATTCAGCACGAATGGGGCGGCCTCAACTGGATCCGCCGCCTCACGTACCTGCCCGCAGTCCTGTTCGCCGACACGATCATGATGTTCTCCCCCCTGGTACGGAAGGAGCTTGCGGACGATCCTGCGGTCGGATGGACCGCAAGAAAGTGCGTGCTGGCGCCGCTGCCGCCGAACATCGAGGCACCGACGGGCAGAACCGACTCGGAGTTGTGCCGGCGCCTCGCCGCCGCGCGCAGGGAAGGACGACTGGTGATTGGCCACTTCGGATCGATCTATCCCGGCAAGCAACCCAATGCGCTGCTCGACATCGCCGCCATCGTCAAGCAACGCGGGCTGAAACCGCTGGTCGTCTATATCGGCTCGTTCATCCGCGGCGTCGACAAGGTCGAGGGGAAATTCCATGCCCGCGTGGCCGAGCTTGGTCTGTCGGATGACGTGATCGTCAGCGGGTATGTCGCTTCCGACCAGGAGGTGTTCGGCCTGTTCGGCGAAGTCGATGCTTTCTGCTATCCGCTCGCTGAAGGTCTTACCGCTCGGCGTGCCAGCATCCTCACCTGCGTGCAGTCGGGCAAGCCATTGATCGTGACCGGACCGGCACTGGCAGACGAATTCGATCACCATCCGCGCTTCAGGGCGTTGATCGATCGCGGCGCGATCGTGCTCGCCGCGCGCGATGGAGGGAATGAGGCCTATGCCGACAAGATCATTTCGGCGCTGAAACAGCCGGCGGTGCAGGCGCCGTTCGATTTCGATGGCTGGTGGCGGGACGTGGCGCAGGCCATCTGGCGCTGCTGCAACGCGCTCACCTGGCGCGAAAGCGCGCCAGATAGTGCAGTCCGAACACCGCGAGCAGAAAAGTGAACCACAGCGGCTCGGCGCGGTTGAGGTAGAAACTCTCCATCGACGAGAGATACAGGCCGAACAGCCAGATTTGCAGCAGCGCCATGGTCAGCGGGCCGCCATTGCCGCCGCGATCGGCGCTCTGGAAATTGCGCAGGGGCACGATCACCAGAACGAGGATCAGCAGGGCCACCCCCGGCAAGCCCATGCCGAGCGCCGCGTCGAGATAGCCGTTGTGGCTGTGCGAGGCGAAGGCGGCCCATTCCTTGCCCTCGGGCAGGTCCTGGATTGCGCTGGAGCCCCAGAAGGCGGAAAAGCCGTAGCCCGTCGCCAGCCGCTGCTGCAGCGCCTGCACCGCAAACACCCAGATGTCGGAGCGGCCGGTAAAGGTCGTATCCAGCGGCAGCAGTTTTGCGATGTCGGCCAGCCCCTGCACCATCACGGTGCCGACGCTCAGGAGATTGAACAGCAGCAGCGGTGTCAGCAGCATCAGCGCCCGCAGCCCGAACGACGTGACGAACGACGTCATCCACGACAGCATCAGCACGAAGATGCACAGCGAGATCGCGCTCTTGCCTTCAGAGCCCGCCAGGAACAGCGCCGAGAGGCAGACGATCGCGGTGCCGGTCAACCAGGCACCCGAGCGGGCGACGTAGATGCCGAGGAACACGAACACCGCCACCACGGACGCCGCCTTGTTCTTGTGAACGAAGACGCCCCGCCATGCGCCGGCAAGCATCGGCTCCTGCGCATCCGACGGCTGATGTATCGCAAAATACGGCGCCAGGATAATGCCGATGAAGCAGAGCGCGAGGACGATCAGCGCGGCGATGGCAAACCACCGCGCCAGCTCCTCTTGCGTCTTGGGCAGCAACATGACGGCCGCGGCCGTGGTCATGACGGCGATCGTCAACGCAAACCGCTTCAGGGAAGTGGATGGGTCGAAGGATAGAACAACGGTGACGCACAGCCACGCGCCGAACAGGACGAAGGACGGCGTCAGCAGCGATTTGAGGCCCTGCCAGTCGTCGCGCATCACCAGCAGCACGCCGAGTACGGCAAATCCGCCAAAGGCCAGATAGGTGATCGTCTCGCTGCCCTCGGCTATGTTCGAGAGCTGCAGACGGCCGAGGTCGGCAAACGGATGCAGCGAGAGCCAGGCCAGCAGTAACGCCCCGATGAAGGTGGCGCCGCGAACGAGATCAAGCACCTGCTGGCGCCACACATGGGCGGCAACCGCTCGAATTCCGGGACTCGTGACGAACTGGCTCACGTCAGCTTCGAGGCCTTGTAGGGCTGAGGTTCAATGCCGAATGCGGCGAGCGCCGTGCCGACCGCGACGATCACCGGATGCAGCGCGATGATGACCTTGTGTTCGCTCAGGAGCAGGCGGCCGGCGCGAAACACCGACAGCGGGAGAATTGCCGCCATCCGCGCCAGCAGCGTCAGCCGGGACCGGACGCTGTTCGCCGCCTTGCGCTGGACATGATAATTGATCACGCCGATGCGCAGGCTGCGCATGGCCAGCCATCGCGCATGGGTCCTGTTCTCCGGCACCGTTTCGGTGATGACGGCTTCCGCCGCCCAGTGGAATCGCATGCCGATGCGATAACAGCGCAAGAAGAAGTCGTAGTCGCCGCCGCCGAGGAAATTGAAGCGCGGGTCGAACGCGGGATCGTCGAGCCGCTCGAAGACCGAACGCCGGATCAGGCAATTGCCGCAGCCGTAGATCACCCACACCGGTCCGCTCGTCTGATAGGCCGGCGCGAATGCCGGGTGACGTTTCAGGCTCCGCTTGCGTACGTCGTCAAAATTCGGGAACACCGGCCCGCCGACCAAATCGGCGCCACTGGTTTCGGCCGCGCGCAGCATCGTCTCCAGCCAGCCGGGCGAGGCGATCTCGTCGTCGTCGATCATCAGCAAATTGACGGCTTGGGGAAAGGTCTCGCGCGCGACTTCGAAGGCGGCGTTGATGGCGTGGACGTTGCCCTGGCGCGGCTCGACCACGCAGAGGCCGTGCAGACGGCCCGAGCGCAGGAAATCGCTTGCAACGGGAACGCTCTCGCATCTCGAAGCGTCGTTCTCGACAATGACGACGGCAAAGCGCCTCGAGGTACGCTGATCGGCAAGCGAGCCCAGCGTCTTGCTCAGATGTTGCGGGCGGCGGAAAGCAGGGATGCAGACCACGGTCTCGACGCTGCTGTCGAGCGCCGGCGATACCGCGACAAACGCACGGCCTTCACGCTTGCTGTCAACGGACAATTCGGACTCACTCATCGCCATTCTGCCGTGTCAAATGCAGCCGTCCCCATGCGGGATTGCGTTCCCTTTCAGGACAAGGCCGTACCGATATGATCGCCGAAGCCACAACGTTCAGACGATGCGCGTAATCGATAGCAATATATGGTCCAGCGGACACCGCCGCGGCGCTGAACTGCTGCAACGGTTAACGATTCGAGGAATTAACCCGGGTTAACACGCCGTCAGGGTCTTGCGGCAAACAGCTTGCGAAAGACGGCTTGCGACCGCGGGAACTGGCCGTTGTCGATCTGTGTCGGCCATGCGCCATCGACATCGAAATAGGCTGCATAGGCGATGCGGTCGCGGTGCCGCATGAACCAGTCATGCATTCGCTCGATGAAGAACGGATTGTCGCCAAAATTGCCGACGCCCCATTCGGGATAACTCATAGGCTTGCCGTGCCGTGCGGCAAAGTCGCGATGCCATTCCAGTCCGAACGGCGCCTTCAGGAAGAAAGCGTTCCAGCGCTCCTCGGGCGAGCCCTGATGCTTGAAGTCGTAGATGTCGAGCCCGATGTAGTCGACGACATCATCACCGGGATAAGCGAGATCAGCGGGGCTGTCCTGCGCCCCCCATCCCGGACACCAATCGAAGCGGAAGCTCGCCGAAGATTTGCGGAAGATTGCGACGATGCGCCGGAACGCCCTGACATATTCGGCCTCCTTTCCGCCTGCAAACCAGGCCATCGAAGCAAGGTTCATTTCCCAGCCGAGACGGATGATCGCCCGCGGCTGGGCTTGCGCAATCGCGCGTGCGGCCGCCTCGAACTCGGCGTCGTGCAGACCATCGGCGACATCGGCGAGCGGCGTTCCCTTCAGGGTCAGCGGCACCGACCAGACCACATTCCGGGCGGGATTGAGTTCTTTCCAGAGGCCGGGCACCCAGCTCATGGTATGGAAATCGTCCCAGGTATCCTTGCCGTAGAAATCGACGCCGAGCACCGATGAAGGTCTCTGATTCAGCCATTTTTCCCAGGCCTGCAGGGTATGTTCGCGGCCGACTGTTCCCCAGTTAACAAATGCGCCGGCGAACTTCGCGGAGGCCGGTTTTGCACTGGCGTGATTGCGCACGAGATTCGTCTGGCCCTGAGCGGCGACCGTTCCGCCGACCATGATTGTGGCGAGGAGGATCACAAGTCTTGCAAGCCTGCTCATCGCGTCAAAACATCCCTCGCACTGCCCTGCCCTTGCTGTTGCAAAAGCGGACACAACGGCCAGCACCGCTGTGCCAAAACGGGCAAACATGTCAGCTCCCGCGCCGGCCGCGAGGCAATTCGCTTCGGTTTTCACGCGTCCGTTCATTAACCAACGAGACAGGCGCTTTCGCTGCGCTCCCGTAGCAATAACCGGTCCAGCGCCCGTCCGCGCAAGCAACGGTGTCTGCGTCATGGTTATCGCGAAACTCTGCGCCATACGTGGCGTCGCAAGAGCAGGCACACCGCGATATCGCGGGCCATGTCGAAAGATCCTCGTGCGATCGGCGTGATCGCAATCCGAGCGCTTTGCATCACGTCACTGCATTAACCAGTTCATCATCGTTGCCAGCCGCTTGGCACTGATCTTGCTCAACTGTTTCGCGCGGCAGCCAGCCGTTTCAAAGCTGGCATCCGCGGGAGCAAAGCGGCAGCGACAACAACCATCGGCTTTCGAACAACCTAAATGGTAAACCAGACGATCCATTACATGATTGCGAGTATCGTCTCGGCGGCCATGGGCCTGCTGAGCGCAATCGCGTTTACGCGATTGCTGTCGCCGGCCGAATACGGCGTCTATGTCATCGGCCTCAGTACCGCCGGCATCGTCTCCGCCCTGCTGTTCACCTGGGTGCGGGTGGCCACGCTGCGGTTCCAGTCCGAGGGCGGTTCGGTTGATATCCGCCGGACCATCTTCCTCGCCTATGCCCTCTCCGCACTGGCTTCACCGATCGCGCTTGTCGTCGCGACGCTGACCACCTCGGTGTCGCTCGAGCGCAATCTCGCGGCGATCTTCTTTGCCCTGGGACTGGGTTTGTTCGAGCTGAGCCAGGAACTGCTCAAGGCGCGGCTGCAATCGCTTTCCTTCATGTTCGCCTCGATCGCGCGGGCCTGCGTCGCGTTCCTGCTGTGCCTCGGCGCCGCGCTGCTCGGCGGCGGCGGGCTGACCCAGCTCTTGATGGCGGCGATCACCTACTACGTCATTACACTGCTGTTCTCGGTTGCGGTCTGGCGCGGCCCGATCGCTCCGCTGAACGTCGCGGACCTACGCACTTTCGCCAAGTTCGGAATCCCCATCACACTGTCCGGCATCGTCTTCGCGGTTCATGCCGCGCTCGACAAGATGCTGGTGTTTCATTTCATGGGCGACCACGCGGCCGGCGACTACGGCGCCTCGGCCGATCTGGTGCGCCAGATAATCCTGATTCCGGCCGTGAGCATTGCCTCCGCCACCATCCCGCTCGCAGTCCGCACCAATACGATCGGCGGTCCGCAAGAGGCGCGCGCTCATCTGGAATTCAGCTTCGAGATCCTGCTCGGCGCCATTCTGCCCGCTGTGGCCGGCGTCGCCCTGATCAGCGAGTACATCGCCGGGATCATCCTCGGCGTCGAATTCCGTGAGACTGCAGCGCAGATCATGCCGATCCTGGCCTTTGCCTGGCTGTTTCAATCGATCTCGCAATCCTACATCCACGCCAGCTTCCATCTGGCCACCAAGCCGGCCCTGATGACGACGCAGAGCGTCTTCATGCTGTCGGTCAATCTCCTGGTGATGCCGGCCATGGTCGTCAAGCTCGGCGTGCCCGGTGCGGCGGTCGGCCTCGTCGTGACGGAAGCGCTCGGCATGTGCTTTGGCTGGTTCCTCACCCGCTGGGCGTTCCGGCTGCCGTTCAACGCTTTGCATGCGCTGCGGATCGCGGCGGCCACCGCCATCATGGCGCTGGCGCTCACGGCGCTGAAGCCGCTGCTGCCGGTCAGCACCCTCTCGTTCGTCGTCCTGGCCGTGTGCGGCTGCCTCACCTATCTGGCGGCCGCCCTGGCATTCAACATCGCCGGCATCCGCACCGCTGCCATTGCCTATGGCCAGCGCAAGGGCTTTTGGTCGGCGCCGGTTGCTGCCAGCTCCAGCGTCCTGTCCGGCGTCACCACTGGGGATCGATGATGCGCCTTGCCAGCAAGCGACAGGAATTGGTTCGCGATGGACGGCACATCATCTGCCGGCCCAATCCGGTTTCGCTCGCGGACTTTACGGATGCGCGCCGCGAGGCGACCCGCAAGCCCGCATTCCGCGGCGAGAACTTCGAGCGCGATTTCGACAGCACCACCTTGTTCTATGACGCGGTGGAAGCCGGTGACGGCAAGATCGTCCTGCTGGCGCCGCCGTTCTTCAACCTCTCGCGCGACATCGCGGCGACGGCGTTCGGCCGCGGCACGACGCGATACTCCGCCCGCGTCAAGCGTTTCGATCGCCATGCCCAGATCTGGCTCGATGCGCCGGCTCGCGGCGACGCCATTCAGGCCTTCTGTCCGTTCGGGAATTTCGAGTGCACGGTCTCCTCGAACGAGACGGAGATGTTCCGCGATCGCCGTGTCATCTTCACGATGTCGAAGAACAATCCGATCGAGTGGATTCTCGATTGGGTCCGCTTCAATCGCGACGTGCACGGCGCCGACGCCGTGCTGATCTACGACAACGGTTCGACGGCATATGACAGCGCCACGCTGAGCGCGGCCCTCGCCTCGGTCGCCGGGCTGAAGTGCTCGGTGGTCATGGAATGGCCTTTCAAATACGGACCCCAGGGCACCAACAGCTGGGATCACTGGGACTCCGATTTCTGCCAGCTCGGCGGCTGGGAACACGCGCGCTGGCGCTTCCTGCAGCACGCCCGCAGCGCGATGAATTCCGATATCGACGAGCTGGTGCTTTCGAAGGACAATCAGTCGGTATTCGAAGCTGCGGAAAATTCCTGGTTCGGCCTCGTCCGCTATGGCGGCCGCTGGATCATCGGTGTCGAAGACGGCACGCCGCGGCCTTCGCCAGAAGCGCCGGAGCGGCACTTCGACTATTCCATCCTGATGCCCCCGAGGTACCGGCGCTCGAAGTACCTGCTTATGCGCGACACCAACGCGTGCCCGTCGAAATGGACCGTGGTGCCGCACCGCGTGCCGGCGCGCGCGCAGTGGCACGTCCACTACATCTTCTTCTGGTGGGCCACCTATCTCTCCACCAGCCGGTTCTCGTTCCGGCATTTCCGCGAGATCGGCAGCAACTGGAAATACCAGCGGACCAGCCGCGTGCCGCTCAAGCCAGCGATTCACAAGACCGACCATTTGTTGCTGGAAACATTCAACCGGGTCGATTGGGACAAATAGCGCTGCGCCTGCGACACGCAGCCCTAGCGGAGTAACGACTGTGAAGACACGCGACCTCATCGGCCTCGGCGCCAAGCACGTCAGGAACGCATTCAGCGAGGAGCTGTATCTGCGAACGGGCCGCGACATCACGCGTCCGGTCTCGATCTTTGCGGAGGTGGTCGAGCGCTGCAATTACAAGTGCCGCTACTGCGACTACTGGCGCCGGCCCAACTACCGCGACGAGATGAGCATCGATGAATGGAAGGGCGCGCTGGCAAGCCTGAAGGAATTCATCGGCAGCTACCACATCGAATTCGCAGGCGGCGAGCCTTACATCAAGAAGGGCTTCATCGATCTCCTGGAGTTCTGCAACGAGCAGGACCTGCACTGGGGCGTCACCACCAACGGCGGCGCCTATCTCAACAAGAAGATCGTCGAGAAAACGGTGAAGGCGCGCCCGTTCAACATCAACATCTCGATCGACTCCAAGGACGCCGCCGTTCACGATTACTCGCGCGGCATCGAAAATTCGCTCAATGACGTCGTCGAGGGCATCCGCAACGTCGCCGCGATGCGCAAGGCCGAGGGCCAGGATTTCCCGATCATCATCAAGCCCGTCGTGCACAAGCTGAACTTCCGACAGCTGCCCGAGATGGTCGACTTCATCCAGGAGATCGGCGCGACCGCGCTGAGCTTCCAGCCCGTCGAGCAAGGCACCGCCGAGGTGGACGAGGAGCTGTGGATCGGCGAGTCCGAGATGGACGAGCTGATGGCCGTCCGCGACGAATTGCTCCGTCTCAAGCGCGCCGGCGCGCCGATCCTCAACGGTGAGCAGCTGCTCAACGCCTGGCCCGCGCATTTCCGCCGCGAGACCGCGCCGCCGGAAGTGATGCCGTGCCGGGTCGGCATGCGAAACTATTTCATCCGCTCCGACGGCCGGCTCGAGATGTGCTGGTTCTTCAAGCCGGTCGGCAACGTGCGCACCCAGGCTGCACGCGAGATCTGGTACAGCGAGGAGGCCCGCCGTCGCCGCGCCGAGACCGTCGCCTGCGACAAGCTCTGCCTGTTCACGTGCCTGGCGCAGCGCACGCTCGCCGACAAGCTCAAGATCGGACTCACCCTGCTCGCCGACAAGAAGGAACAGGCCAGGACGAGCAGGCCTGAGCCGGTTGCCGCAATGTGAACGAACATCTGCAAGATTCAGTGGTTAGGGACGAACGGCAATGAACAAGTCACTCGCGACCGATTTCGATCACGCGGCCCCCGTCACGGTCGCGACAGACAAAGCAAAGGCCCAGGCTCACGAGCATCCACAAGCGCTGCTCGAGCTGCCCCATGGCGAGGCGCGGCAGAGCCTGCTCACCGTGCACAGTATCCTCGAGGCCAAGCTGCCGCAGCGCAGGCTCGCGATTTACGAGGCCGGCGGCGGCTCGACCAGCTTCCTGCCGCTCAACGTGCTGCGCCGCGCGCATGTGACCGTAGTCGACATCGACGAGGAGCAGATCCGCAACAACACCTACGCCCAGACCACGATCCTCGGCGACATCCAGAGCTATCGTTTCGCGCCGAACAGCTTCGATCTCGTGATCTGCTACAACGTGATCGAGCACGTTCCTGACGTCGAAGCGGTGCTGCTCGGCTTCACGCGCGCGCTCAAGCCGAACGGCCTGATTTTGATCGGCGCGCCCAATCCGCGCTCGCTCTCCGGCGTGGCGACGAAATATTCGCCGCACTGGTTCCATGTCTGGTTCTATCGCTACATCCGTGGTCTCAAGAAGGCGGGCCTGCCCGGGGAGGCGCCGTTCCCGACGTATTTCCATCCGCTGGTGTCGCTGCCGAAGCTGGATGATTTCGCCTGGAAGCATGGCCTGCAGGTGATCTACAAGAAGGAGTATGAGAGCCCGCGCTATCCGGAAATGCGCCTGCGCCTGCCGAGAGTCGCTGCGATGGTCGACAGCTTCGCCAGGGCGATCAATCTGCTTTTGCCGGGCGGAAGCGACGTGCGGCGCGGCGACTATCACCTGATCCTGCGGAAACGCTGAGCGATGAAGGCAATGTGGTCCGAAGCGAAGATAAAGGTAGGCCATCGTCTGGCGATGCATCTGCGCATCGACGGCGGCTTTTTCCTGCGCAACCGGATGCCCATGGTGACCTTTACCTTCGATGATCTGCCGAAGAGCGCGGTGACGACCGCCGCACCGTTATTGGAGGAATTTGGCGCGCGCGGCACGTTCTATGTTTCCGGCGGCGAAGTCGGCGTCGACACGCCGGACTGGAAGAGCGGCAGCGCCGCCGATGTCGTGGGCCTGCACCGCCGCGGCCACGAGATCGGTTGCCACACCTTCTCCCATACCCGCACCTGCGATATCGGCATGAGCGAACTCGCCGAGGAGATTGCGCGCAATCGTGCCTGGTTCGACGCGCTCAGACAGGCGATCGCGGTCGAGACGTTTGCCTATCCCTTTGGCGTCGGATCCTTTACCCAGAAGTACCTGCTGAAGGAAAAATTCCAGACCTGCCGCAGCATCGTCCCCGGCATCAACACGGGCTGCGTCGATCTGCAGTTCCTGCGCTCGACGCCGCTGATCGAGCGCGAGATCGATTGCGACGGCATTGATCGGATGCTCGACGAGGCCGAAACCACTAACGGTTGGTTAATTTTCTATGGCCACGACGTGACCGAAAATCCCAGCCTCTATGGCTGCACGCCCGACCTGCTGCGCCATGCGCTTAAGGCCGCATCGCGCCGGAAATTCCCCGTTCTCACCATGGCGGAGGCATTGCGATGTGCCCGTCCTTAAACGGTTTCTTTGCCATTTCGGTGAATGATCCCTCATTGAGTATGGTTAATTTTTCCTGTTGCGTTTCTTCCGCGTTGCCGGTCTGCGCACGTGGCGTGACCCGAAGAGTAAACCCTCAGCCTGTTGCAGCCGTTCGAATAAAAGCTGGGGTCGATGCTTAGGTATGACCAACCGATAGGCACGGCAGAGCCGGAGCGGCGGCAGACGCCGTTGTCCGGCCTCAATGTGTTGGAGCTTGCCAGCCTGTTGTGGCGGCGGAAGGCGGCGATCATCTTCGCCGCGCTGATCTGCGCCTGCGCCGCGGTCGCGATCGGCAAGAGCCTGACCCCGAAATACACCGCCACCGCGCAACTTTACCTCGACCCACGCGACCTGCAGCTGGTGGAGCGCGAATTGACGCCCCGCCCCCAGGACCTGTCCTCGCTCACCATGGTGGTGGAAAGCCAATCGCGGCTGATCACGTCCAACAACGTGCTGCTGCAGGTGATCCGAGAAAACAACCTGACCAGGGATCCGGAATTCGGCGGCGCCGGAGATTCGGGAAGTTTCCTCGGTTCCCTGCTCGGCCTGTTCGGCTCCGAGCCGCGCCAGAGCGCGGAACAGCAGAAGGCCGGCGAGATCGCGGCGCTGGAGGCGCTTGGCCGCCACATCAACATCAAGAAGACCGACAAGAGCTTTGTCGTCGACATCGAAGTCTGGTCGAAGGATCCCGCAAAGGCGGCGATACTCGCCAACGGCATCGCGAAGGTCTACCTGGTCGAATCCGGCAAGTCGCAATCTTCCGCCGCCCGGCGCGCAACCAGCGACCTGTCGGGCCGGCTCAAGGAAATGCAGGATCGGCTGCGCAATGCCGAGAATGCGCTCGCGAGCTACAAGGCGCAGAACAACTTCGTCGGCACGGCCGATACCCTGATCTCCGACCAGCAGCTCTCCGCCAATAACCAGCGCCTTGCCGCGGCGCGTGCGTTGACGCTGGACGCCCAGGCGAAATACGACCAGATCGAGGCGAGCCGCCGCGCCTCGGGCGATGCCGGAGCCATCCCCGAAGCGCTGCAATCGGCGACCATCGCCAATCTGCGGGCCCAGTACGCCGATGCGCGCAAGCGATATGCGGAGCTGACGAGCGAGCTTGGCCCGCGTCATCCCGCACTTCGTCAGGTCGAACAGCAGGTCGCCGATCTCAAGCGCAATATCGCCGAGGAGATCGACCGCTTTGCCCTGTCGGCGAAGAATGACCTCGCCCGCGCCAGGGATTACGAGGCATCACTCAACAGCGCGCTGGAGGCGCAGAAGCGCCAGAGCGTGCAGATGAGCCAGGCGGCCGTGCGCGTGCGCGAGCTCGAGCGCGATGTCGAGGCAAGCCGCGACGTCTATCAGTCATTCCTCAAACGCTCGCGCGAGACCGAGGAACAGGAAAGCATCAACACGTTCAACGCCCGCATCTCGGGCGAGGCGACCGTGCCGCAGCGCCGCAGCTTCCCGCCGGCCATGAGCCTCCTCGCAATGGTGGGCTTCGTGCTCGGCGGGCTTGCGGCTGCGGCGTGGATCGTCGCGGTCGACCGGCTATTGCCCGGGCCCGGCGCCAGCGAGGCCCAGCCCGGGACGCCGCTGCCGCCGGAGACACGCAACGTTTCGTCGCCGCCCACGACGCCCGCCGCCGCGCCGCTCCGCGACCAACCCGCAACAGCGCCGACGCAGAAGCCCTCCATCGCGCGGCTGCAGGAATCCGATGTGGTTCGGACGTTGGGCGGAATCCTGAACACCGACGGCGTTCCCGATGTGACCCGGCTCGGCTGGCCGACGCTGCGCACCGGCGCGCCGGCAACCGACTTCCTCAACGAGATGCGCACAGCGCTCGGCGGGCATTCGACCGAAGCCGTGCCGGTGATGGCGGTGATCGGGAACGGCCCCGCCGTCGAGCGCAGCATCGCCGCGCTCAATGTGGCGCTGTCGGCCGCACGCGAGGGCATCCGGGTGCTGATGATCGACGCCGATCACGATGGGTGCACCCTGTCGGACAAGATCGGCGGCCTCTGCACGGCCGAGCCGAGCAGGCTCGGCTGGATCTCGATCGGCAGCAAGGCATCGCGCGCGATCAAGACCGTCAACGGCATTTCCATTCTGCCCGCGCTCGCCGGCTCCGCCGCCAAGGCCGCCGACGCCATCCACGGGGCGATCGCACAGGCTCGCTCGGCCGGCGGCTACGATCTCGTGATCCTCGACGGCCCGCCCATGCCCTTGGGCGAAGCCGACCGCAAGCTGATCGAAATCGCCGACGGCCTCGTCGCCGTCCTGCCGGTCAACCTCGATATCAACGATTGCATGGAAGCCATCATCGCCGGCCTCGGCGGCGCCGAGCGCAAGCTGGTCGGTGTCGTTCTCGACGAATTGAACCCAACCGTCGTCACCGGTGAGCGAGGCAAGCAATATGCATGACCGTCGCATCAATCCCATCGGGCGGACCGTCACGGCGGAAGTCCCGCGGATCACCCTCGGAGGGCTTCGGCTCGCCGTGCTCGATCTCGAACAAACCGCCGATTTCATGATCCAGATGGTGTTCCCGCGGCGACAGGCGTCGCGCCCAATCTATCTGACCTCGGCCAACGGCGAGGTGCTGGCGCGCTGCTCGACCGAGCCGATGACCGACCGCCTGTTCCGGGCTGCCGACCTGATCAATGCTGACGGCCAGCCGCTGGTCACGGTGTCGCGCTTCAAATCGAACACGCCACTGCCCGAGCGCGTTGCGACCACCGACCTGTTCCACGTGGTGGCCGGCAAGGCGCAGGCCGCCGGGCTCAGCTTCTACCTGTTCGGCGCCGACGAGGCCGAGAATGCCGTGGCGGTCGCTAACGTGCGCAAGATGTATCCGAGGCTGAAGATCGTCGGGCACCATCATGGCTATCTGCGCGGCGACGCGCTACGCGCCAAGGTGGACGAGATCAACGCGCTGGCGCCGGACTATCTCTGGGTCGCGCTGGGCGTGCCCTATGAGCAGGCCTTTGTCGAGGAGTTCACGCCGCGCCTGTCCAATGTCGGCGTGATCAAGACGTCGGGCGGGCTGTTCAACTTCCTCTCCGGCAGCCGCGCCCGCGCGCCGAAATGGATGCAGAACGCCGGCCTCGAATGGACCTGGCGCATCTGGCTGGAGCCGCGGCGACTGTTCTGGCGCTATCTCACCACGAATCCGCGCGCGCTCTATCTGCTGGTCAACAAGAGCCGGCAGACCGGCGATCATGGCGGGCACTACTGATGGCAGATCGTCCGGCGATCCTGGTGACGGGCGGCGCGGGCTATATCGGCTCGCATTGCTGCCGCGCGCTGGAGCGCGCCGGATTCCGCGCCGTCGTGTACGACAATCTCTCTACCGGCCATCGCCATTTCGTCAGCGGCCCCCTTGTGGTCGGCGACATCGCCGACAAAGCGATGCTGGCGCGCGCCTTCGCCGAGCATGACATCGTTGCGGTGATGCACTTTGCGGCGTCGAGCCTGGTCGGCGAATCCGTCGCCGATCCGCAAAAATACTACCTCAACAATCTTGCCGGCACGCTGGCCCTGCTCGATGCGATGCGCAGTGCAGGCTGCATGCGACTGGTGTTCTCCTCCACCGGCGCGGTCTATGGCAATGCCGACAGCCAGGCGCTGTCGGAAAATTATCCGTGCGCGCCGATCAACCCCTATGGCGCCTCGAAATGGATGATCGAGCGCGTGCTGGCGGACTATCGCAGCGCCTATGGCTTCTCGTCCTTTGCGCTACGCTACTTCAACGCCAGCGGCGCCGATCCCGAAGGCGGCATCGGCGAAGATCGCGAAATCGAAACCCATTTGATCCCGCGCGCGATGATGGCGCTGCAGGGCCATGTCGCCGACTTCGCGGTGTTCGGCGACGACTATGCCACGCCCGACGGCACGGCGATCCGCGACTATATCCATGTCAACGATCTCGCCTCGGCCCACGTGCTGGCGCTGAAGCTCCTGCTTGAGGGACATGGCGGCGGCGTGTTCAATCTCGGCACCGGCAAGGGATTTTCGGTGCGCCAGATCCTGGCGGCCATCGCCGCCGAGACCGGCCGCGCCGTGCCGCATACGGTCAAGCCGCGGCGAGCCGGCGACCCCACCTATCTGGTGGCGGACGGCTCGGCCGCGCGCGATGTGCTCGGCTTCGTGCCGGAGCATTCCGATCTCGCCACCATCATCCGCACTGCCTGGGCCTGGCATAAAAAGGCTCACCCGCTGAAGACGGGTGAGCCTGCGAATTCCAGCCAGCGGCGTTAGCCGGCCACCTGAGCTTACAGCGGCTTGATATAGACCTTGCGGAACTTGATCACGCCCGAGCCGTACTGAAGCGCGAACGGGCCGGCCGCGTGTTTTGAATCCCGAACGTCGACCGTCTTCTGCCCGTTCAGGACGACAGTGAGCTGCGGACCCTTCGCCGTGATCTCATAGGTATTCCACTTGCCGCCCGCTTTCGGCATCGGGTCGACCTTGGCGACATCCACGATCGCGCCGGTGCCGTAGGTCGGATCGGGCCGCTTGTCGAAGATGTTCACCTCGTAGCAGATCTTGGCGTCGATCTTGTCGCGGCCATCGCAGCGGATGAAGATGCCGCTATTGGCGGCGTCATCCGCCCAGAACTCGGCCTGGATCACGAAGTCCTTATAGGATTCCTTGGAGACGAGATAGGAGGGATCCTTGCCGTCGAGCTTGTCGGCCATCAGTGCGCCGTCCTTCAGCTCCCAATTGGCCTTGCCGACCTCGCTCCAGTCGGCGGCCTTGTAATTGCCGTCGATCAGCTTGATCCAGCCGTCGCTTTGGCCGGACGCGGCAGTCGAGAATTGCCAGGCGGCGGCGCCGATCAAGAGTCCTGCGGCAAGTGTCGGCAGATACTTCATGTAGTGGCCCTCCCTTTCGCTCTTGGTTGGCCCGCAACGTAGCATCGCGGGACGCGGCGTAAACGCGTTTTTCATGCTGCAGTTGCGTTGTAGGCGTCGCGCCGGTCACGCATGCGCGCGCCCCGCTTGCCCCCGAGGATGGACCAGCTAGCATCCGCAACCAACAGACAAGTGCTTCCGGCCCTCAGCGAAAGGGAGTAACTGATGACATCAACGTCACTCCGGTTCCGGCGTTATTCCGCGGTGGGAATCGCTTTTGCTGGCATGCTTTCCGTCTCGTCCGCAGCGGAGCTCAATTCCGCCGCCGTCACCTACAAGCTGCCGGACCAGATTCCATGGGGCCCGGTGAATGCAGCAGGCGCGCAACAGGCCGTCGTTGTCGGCGATCCCTCAAAGCCCGGCTTCTACATGGTCTACACCAAATGGACCAAGGGCAACCATTTCAGCCGGCCGCACTTCCATCCGAACGATCGCTACATCGTGGTGCTGCAAGGCACCTGGTGGGTCGGCACCGGTCCGAAATTCGATCCCGCTGCTGGCACCGTGCCGATGCCGGCCGGCAGCTTTGTGACGCATTATGGCAAGCAGGTGCACTGGGACGGCGCCAAGGATGAGGACGCCGTCTTGCTGATCATGGGCGAAGGGCCGGCGACCTCCACAGCGGCGGACGAGAAATGACACCGGCATGGCCGATCTATTTTAGATGACCGGAAGAATCTCTTGATATTGTTCCAGTGCAAAGTCCGTGGCCCGGCGACCGGTCACCGCAGCGCAGCGGCAAGGCAAAGCCGTGGGGCACCATCGGCATCGATTGCCACTGCATGGGTGAACAGGTCAGGCGAGGACGTCATCGCACACTGGCAGCACGGCCGCGAATAGTACGCAGCCATTAGACGATAGTGTTTTTCTGCCCTGACATATCCGGATCGGTGTCATCGTCAGGCTGCAGCGGCGGCGAGGCCGGTTCGACGGTGGCGCGCAGCAGTTCGGCAAGCTCGGGCGCCGGCACGGGCCTGCTGACAATGAAGCCCTGCATTTCATCGCAGGCGTGATCGCGCAGGAAGGTCTGCTGCTCGACAGTCTCCACGCCCTCGGCCACCACCGTCATGCCGAGCGCCTTGCCCATGCTGATGATGGCCTGGGCGATCGCCTGGTCCTCGGGATCTTCAGCAAGGTCACGGACGAAGGAACGGTCGATCTTGATCGTGTCGATCGGGAACTGCTTCATCAGCGACATCGAGGAATGGCCGGTGCCGAAATCGTCGATCGCGAGACGGATGCCACGGCTCTGGATCGCGTCGAGCACGCGTATGGCGCGAGAAACGTTGCGCATCACCATGCTCTCGGTGACCTCGAGCTGCAGCAGCACGGGCGACATACCGCTGGCAACCAGCGCCTCGTCGACGTCCTGCAGCAGATGGGGGTCGGCGAACTGACGCGGCGACAGGTTCACCGCCATCGACACCGGACGCAGGCCGCGGCGCTGCCAGGCCATGTTCTGCGCGCAGGCTTCCTTCAGCACCCAGCGTCCGATCGGCACGATCAGCCCGGTCTCCTCTGCGAGCGGAATGAACTGCATCGGCGACACGATGCCGAAATCGGGATGCTCCCAGCGCAGCAGCGCCTCGACGCCGGTGATCTTGCCGGTCAACATGTCAACTTTCGGCTGGTAGTGCAGCGAGAACTGGTCGCGCTCCAGGGCGCGCCGCAGCGCCGTTTCCAGCGTCAGTCGCTCGATCGACTGTACCTTGATATCGCGACTGAAGAAGCGGAAACCGTTCTTGCCGTCCTCCTTGGCGAGATACATCGCCATGTCGGCATTCTTGGTCAGGGCCTGTGCATCGCTGCCGTCAGACGGATAGATTGCGATACCGATCGAAGCCGTGGTGTGACACTCGTGACCGCTCAGCTGCACCGGCTGGCTGAGCGTTGAAAGAAGCTCGCCGGCGATCCTTTCGATATCGCCGCGCTCAACGGTCTCCTCCAGGATCACGACGAATTCATCGCCGCCAAGCCGAGCCACCACGTCGCTGGCGCGAAGCGTGCCGCGCAGGCGATGGGCCACTTCCACCAGCAGCATGTCTCCGGCCTCATGGCCGAGAGAATCATTTATGACCTTGAAGCGGTCGAGGTCGATGAACAGCAGCGAAAATTTCCGCACATGGCGCTGCGCGGCTTCAATGGTGTGGCGCAGCAGGCCATTGAACATCTCGCGATTGGGCAGACCGGTCAGGCTGTCATGCGAGGCGAGGTACTCGATGCGCTCGTCTGCCTTTCTCTTTTCGTCGGCGCGGTCGAAATTCTTCAACGCGAACGACACATTGTTGGTCATGCGCTCCAGCAGTTCGATGAATTCCGGAGTGAAGGTATCCTTCTCCGAGGAGACGAACAGCATCACGCCGATGACGCGCTCACCGACGATCAGCGGAAATGACGCGCCCGATCTTGCACCGTCCCGGCGGGCGAGGGCATGGAAGGCCTTGGTCTCTTCGTTCGCCAGATAGTCGTTGGCGATGCAGGGCTTGCCCGACCGGAACGCGTTCCCCGAAAGGCCCTGCCCTTCCGGATGGACAGCGTTGATCGAAATTTGCGCTGAGCGTGCGCTGTCGGCCGTGGGACCAGCGGCGGCCACGATCTCCATGAAATCATTGTCCGGCCGCAGCAATGCGATGTTGGTCGAGGTGAACTTGCCGCCCTGGGCGGCGGCATCGCACACCAGTTCAAACAATTGCTGGCGCGACCTGGCGCGCACGATCGCCTCGTTGGTTGCACTGAGCGCCGCGAGCATGCGGGCCAGCCGCTCCTTCTGCTCTTCGCTGCGCGCCTTTTCGTCGGCGCGATCGAAGTTGCCGAGTGCAAAGGCGACGTTGTCAGCGAGTCGCTGCAGCAATTCCGTGAACTCGGACGTGAAGGTATTCGGCTCGGAGGAGATGAACAGCATGACGCCGGCCGGACGCTCGTGCCCCTCTACGATCAACGGGAAGGCCGCGCCGGACCGGGCGCCATCGCTCTGGATCACCTGATGAAAGGCCGCGCCGCGCGGGTCACTGTGAAAATCGTTGGAGAGGCTGGCCTTGCGCGTGCGGAACGCTGTGCCGCACACCCCACGGCCGACCGCATGGTGCTCGCTCGTCGCGACCTTCAGCCGCCGGGCGTTGTGGGCCGTCGGGCCCGCCGACGCCACCATCTCGAAATACTCGCTGCCCGCCTGCGTCAGCAGGATGCTCGCCGAGTTGAACCTGCCGCCCTTGGCCGCCGCCTTGCAAACCAGCTCGTAGAGCTCGGCGCGGGACTTGGCACGCATGATCGCTTCATTGGTCGCGCTCAGCGCCGCATACATGCGTGTAAGGCTCTGCTTCTGCTCGTCGACCCTCGCCCTTTCCTTTGCGTGCTCGAAGCTGTCCAGGCCGAATGAGACGTTCTCTGCAATGCGCGAGAACAGCGCAACGATTTCCTCATCGGTCGCCCACGAGCGGCCGACGAAGAACATCAGCACGCCAATGCTCTTGCCGCCCTTGATCATGGGAACGGCCACGCAGGCCATGACGCCGCTTTCACGGCGTGCTTCCGCCCAGGCACCGCTGTTGGCGGCGATGTCGGCATTGACCGCGGATTTCTGCGTCCGGAACGCTTCCCCGGCGACGCCGCGGCCGTAAGGATTTTCGGGGTCGATCGAGAATTTCGTTCGGGTGATGAGGTCGATGGCTTCGCCGGTCCCGGCTACCGGCTTCAGCCAGGTCGAGCCCGGTTCAGCCAGCAAGGCCACGGTGGCAAAGGATTTGCCGCTATGCACGGCAGCGTCGCAGACGCGCTGGTAAAGCTCGAGTTCGGTCTTGGCGCGGAGGATCGCCTCGTTGGTGGCGCTGATGGCGCCGAACATCCGGGCCAAGCGACGCATTGCCCGCTCACTCTCGATGCGGGAGGCTTCGTGGTCGAAATTGTCGAGCGCGAACGAGACGTTTTTCGACATCCGCTCCAGCAGCGACACGATCTCCTCGCTGAGCGAGCCGGCCTCGCGCCTGGTCACGAGGAGCACGCCGACGCACCTGCCGTTGCAGGTGAGCGGCATGGCCGCGGCGGCGCCGACATGGCTGTCGGCTACACCCTTGCGCCAGGCGAGCGAGCGCACGTCGTTCATGTAATCGTTGCTGACGCAGACCTTGCCTTCGCGAAAGGCCTGGCCGCCGACGCCGGAGCCTTCCGGCGTATTGGCATCGACCGAAATTTCGATGCTGCGCAGCCGGACGGAATCCTCGCCAAGACCAGCGGCGAAACGCAACAGGTCGGTGCCGGGCTCATGCAGGAAGATGGTCGCAGCCATGAAGTCGCCGCTCGAGAAGGCTGCTTCGCAGACCTTCGCGTAGAGCTCTTCCTGCGATTTCGCGTACAGGATCGCTTCGTTCGTGGCGTTCAACGCCGCAAGCGTACGCGCAGAATCCGACTCCAGCACCCGACTTCCTCAGCCAACATACTGACCCAACGGAACTTCATGCGCGCGAGATGCCTAAATGCACGTTAGGGAGGGTTCCGAAGTTGCTGATCAGAGTAAATGTCGGGCGAACGCGCCGGGCCTGGAAACCAATTGGTTACCCTTTTCTGACCCGGGCATCGGAGCCGCGCGGCGGCCTGCCCGCCGGCGGAGCAGCGTTGCAGCCGCTGCATTGCACCCAAAAATCTGCTCGGAGGTAATTGCTAAGGCCACAGGGCTTTGAGACCATGCGTCTCCAGCAAGAAGCAAGACCCGCTGCCATCGCGGGCGGCGCCAGAGGAAACCCCGATGCCGATCGTTCAGGCCGACCGTCTCACGCGCATCGGAACGGCGCTGCTCAGGGCGGCCGGCGCCTCCGAGGAGGAGGCCAACGCGGTCGCGGTCGGTTGCGTCAACGCCAACCTCGCCGGCCATGACTCGCACGGGGTGATCGCGATCCCGACCTATATCGACCGCGTCAAGGCAGGGCATATCGTACCCGGCGCGAAATGGACCATCGTGCAGGAATCGCCGACCACGACCGTGATCGACGGCCATTGGGGCTTCGGCTTCCATGTCAACGCCAAGGCCATGGAGCTGACCATCACCAAGGCGAAGACGGCCAATGTCGCCGCCTGCACCGTGTTCCGGCAGAGCCACGTCGGCCGGCTCGCCGCCTATCCCTTGATGGCGATGCGCGAAGGGATGATCGCCATTGCCACCGCCGATTCCGGCCGCTCGCCAAAGCATGTCGCGCCGTTCGGCGGGCGGGAGGCGCGGCTTGGCACCAATCCGATCTCGATCGCCGTGCCATCCGACCTCGAAGCGCCGTTTTACCTCGACATGGCGACATCGGCAGTCGCCGCCGGCAAGATCCAGCTCGCGGTCGCCCGCGGCGAGAAAATCCCGACCGGCTGGATCATCGACGCCGAAGGACGCCACACCACCGACCCCACGCAATATCGCAAGGGCGGCGCGCTACTGCCGCTCGGCGGCACCGAAGGCTACAAGGGCAGCGGGCTCGCCGCGATGGTCGAGGTGCTGTGCGGGTTGCTGACGGGCCTGGGCTTTGGTGTCGAGCCGAGCGGGCGGCACAATGACGGCGTGTTCATGGCGGTGTTCAACGTTGCCGCTTTCCGTCCGCTCAAGGACTTCAAGAAGGAAGTCGCCGACTTTGCGCGCTATCTGAAATCGACGCCGCCGTCGGAAGGCTCGAAAGGCGTGTTCTATCCCGGCGAGGTCGAATATCTGCGCGAACAGCAGCGCCGGCGCGACGGCATCGAGATCGAGGACGCAACGTGGGAGAAACTGCGCGCTCTCGCGGGCGAGTACAAAATCGCTGGCGAGGTGGGACTGGCGTGAGAGGGAGAGCAGCATGACACGGCAAATGGCGCTGGTCGGCTTCCTGCAGGCGCAAAACTGCACCAACCTGCCCAGCTCATGGCGGCATCCGCAATCGCGCGACGATTCGATGTCGGCGGACTATTACCAGGAGATCGGCCGCATTCTCGAAGCCGGCAAGTTCCACATGGCCTTCTTCGACGACCGCCTCGCCATGCCGGACCGCTATGGCAACGATCACGCCCACACGGTCGAATACGGCATCCGCTGCGTGAAGATGGACCCGCTGGTCGTGCTGACCTGCATGGGCATGGCCACCGAAAGGCTCGGACTCGGCGCCACCGCCTCGACCACCTATTTCGAGCCGTTCGATGTGGCGCGGCGTTTCCAGACCCTCGACCTCATGACGGGCGGGCGCGCGGCATGGAACGTCGTCACGTCGCTCAACGACGGCGAGGCGCTCAACATGGGCAAGGATTCTCATCTCGCGCATGATTTCCGCTACGACCGCGCCGACGAGTTCATGGAAGTGGTGCTCGGCCATTGGGACGCCTGGGAAGACGGCGCTATTATCATGGACAAGACGAGCGGACGCTTCGCCGATCCCTCGAAGGTGAAGCGGCTCGACCACAAGGGCCAGTTCTTCAAGTCGCGCGGGCCGTTCACCGTGCCGCGTTCGCCACAGGGCCATCCCGTCGTCATCCAGGCCGGCGCGTCCGGACGTGGCCAGCGCTTCGCCGGGAGATGGGGCGAGGTGATCTTCACCGCCGCCCGCAACCTCGCCGGCGCCAGGGAAGGCTATGCCGCCGTGAAGAACGAGGCCGCCAAGGCCGGCCGCGATCCCGACCAGATGTTCCTCTGCAACCTGACCACGCCGGTTGTCGGCGCGACCAAGGCGGAAGCCGAGGACAAGATGGCGCTGATCAACAAGCTGCCGCTGCAGATCGATGCGCTGTCGCTGCTGGCGGAGGCGCTGAACTATGATTTCGCCTCGAAAGGCCTCGACGAGCCGCTGACTTCAGACGAACTGAACAGCATGCAGGGCATTTTGGGCATCCGCGACGGCGTGCTGAAGGCCTCGGGCAAGAGCAATCCGAGCGCGCGCGACTTTGTCACCTTCTCCGGCCGCGGCCAGGTCCACGATGCCATTGTCGGCGGCCCGAAGGAGATTGCCGACAGGCTGGAAGAAATGTTCGTCGAGCGCGGCTGCGACGGTTTTGTCATCGCGGCGACCATCGTACCGGGCTCCTACGCCGATTTCGTCAAGCACGTGGTGCCGGAGCTGCAGCGCCGCGGGCTGTTCCACAGGGATTACGCCGGCAAGACGCTTCGAGAGAACCTGGGCCTCAGGCGTCCGGCGGTCGGCGGATGGAAGAACCAGCCGCGCGACGCGGCTGAATAAGAACAACGGGGAAATAGGTGCATGCGCTGGTTGAAGTTCACCACTGCCGGAAAGACCTCCTGGGGCATTGTCGAGGGCGACAAGGTCTTTGCCGTCACCGGCGATCCCTTCGGTGAGTGGCAGAAGACCGCGCAGTCGCATGCGCTGAAAGATGTGAAGATCGAGCTGCCGCTTATTCCGCGCACCTTCTATTGCGTCGGGTTGAACTATCTCAAGCATCTGAAGGAGGCCGCCGACAAGGCAGGGACCGTGCCCAATGTGCCCGACCGGCCCGAGATCGGTTACCGCGCACAGAATGCGCTGATCGCCCATGACGAGGACGTGGTGATCCCGTCCTTTGCCACCGACAAGATCCACTATGAGGGCGAGCTCGCCGTCGTGATCGGCAGGAAGGCAAAGCACCTCACCGAGGCGAATGCGATGGATTGCGTGTTCGGCTACACCATCGGCAATGACGTCTCCGAGCGTACCTGGCAGAAGGCCGACCGCGGGCTTTGGCGCTCCAAGAACGCCGACACCTTCAAGCCGATGGGACCATGGATCGAGACCGACGTCGATCTCGACGCAATGGAGACGGTCATTCGGGTCAACGGCAAGGAGACCGGCCGCTTCCGCACCAACGACATGATCTTCGGCATCGTGCCGTTCCTCGTCGAGCTGACGAAATACTTCACGCTGTGGCCAGGCGACGTGATCTGGATGGGCACCGACGGCGCCTCGCCCGACATTAAGCATGGCGACATGGTCGAGATCGACATCACCGGCATCGGCACCTTGCGCAACCGCTTCGTGCGGGAGGGCCGGTAAGAAATGGCTCGCCACTCGGCCGCGCATTATTTCCTCGAAGGACTGGTCGATCTCGGGGTCGAATACATCTTCGCCAATCTCGGCACCGACCATGTGTCGCTGATCGAGGAGTTGGCGCGCTGGGACCGGCAGGGCCGCAAACATCCGGAAGTGATCCTCTGCCCGCACGAGGTGGTGGCCGTGCACATGGCCGGCGGCTATGCGCTGGCGACGGGGCGCGCGCAGGCCGTGCTGGTGCATGTCGATGCCGGCACCGCGAATGCCTGCATGGCGATCCAGAACCTGTTCCGCTACCGCCTGCCGGTGATGCTGTTTGCCGGCCGCGCGCCGCACACGCTGCATGGCGAGCTCATCGGCTCTCGCGATACCTATGTGCACTTCGTGCAGGATCCCTTTGACATCGCCAGCATCGTGCGGCCCTACGTCAAATGGGAATATTCGCTGCCATCAGGCGTGGTGGTGAAGGAAGCCTTGGCGCGCGCCGGCGCCTTCGCCCACAGCGATCCGCCCGGCCCCGTCTACATGATGCTGCCGCGCGAGACGCTGGCCGAGGAATGGGACGAGGCGGCCATGCCGTCCTATCCGCCGGCGCGCTACGGCAGCGTGCAGGCCGGCGGCATCGAGCCGGCGCGGGTGCAAGCGATTGCGGACGCGCTGATGCGCGCCGAAAATCCGGTGGCGTTTGCCGCCTATCTCGGGCGCAAGCCGCACGCGGTCGCCGCACTCGATCGCCTAGCACGGACCTGCGGCATCCGCGTCGCCGAGTTCAATTCCATCGATCTCAACATCCCGCAAGATTCGCCCTGCTTCGCCGGCTCCGACCCGGTCGCGTTGCTCGAAGGCGCCGATCTCGGGCTCTTGCTCGACACTGACGTGCCATTCGTGCCGCAGTCGGCGAAGAAGGCGGCTTCGATCAAATGGATCCAGATCGACCTTGATCCGCTGAAAGCCGACTTCCCGATGTGGGGCTTTGCCACCGACATCCGCGTGCAAGGCGACAGCAGCATCATCCTGCAGCAGCTATGTGATGCCGTCGAAGCCCGCGCCGATAGCAACTATCGCCGTCGCATTGCCGATCGCATCGCGGATTGGCAAGGCGCACGGGCCGCAGCGGCGCAGAAGCGTGCCGCGGCGAGCGCCAACAAGGGTGTTGCAGGCGCGCTCAATCCGGCCTTCGTGCTGGCCACGCTGAGCGGCAAGATTTCGCAGGACGACGTCGTGCTCAACGAGGCGATCCGCAACGGGCCGGTGCTGCAGGAGCACATCAAGCGGACGCAGCCGCAAAGCTATGTCGGCCTTGCCGGCGGCGGTCTCGGTTTTTCTGGCGGCATGGCGCTGGGGTTGAGGCTTGCGCGGCCGGATCGCCGCATCGTGCAGGTGATCGGCGATGGCGGTTTCCACTTTTCGTCGCCCGACAGCGTCTATGCGGTGGCGCAGCAGTACCAGATCCCGATCTTCACCATGGTACTCGACAATGGCGGCTGGCAGGCAGTGAAATCGGCCACGCAGCGCGTCTATCCCAAGGGGGTCGCGGCCGAGACTGATCAATTCCAGTCACGGCTGATGTCCGGCCGGCAGGGCGAGCGGCGCGACTTCAGCGAAGTCGCGAAAGCCTTCGGTGCCTATGGCGAATGCGTGACCGAGCCGGAGAAGCTTGCAGCTGCAATCGACCGTTGCCTTGCAGCGGTAGATGACGGCAAGGCCGCGGTGCTGCATGTTCATGTGACACGGCTGTGAGACGTACGGGGGCAATCCGATGAAGAGCTTGGCACGACGTTTTCTGATCGGCGCGGCGATCGCTATCCTCTCACTGTCGGCGCCGGCCGGCGCGCAGGAGTATCCGGCCAAGCCTATTCATCTCATTGTCGGCTTTGCCGCGGGGGGCGGCAACGACATCATCGCGCGGGTGTTCGGTCAGAAGCTGTCCGAAAGTCTTGGCCAGCCCGTGATCGTCGAGAACAAGCCGGGCGGCGGCGCCATCGTCGCGACCGACTACGTCGCCAAATCCGCGCCGGACGGATACACGCTCCTGATGAGCGCCAGCGGCATCTCGATCAATCCGGCGGTCTACGCCAAGCTGCCCTATGACGCCGTGAACGACTTCGTCGCGGTATCCGAGCTCGCCTCGTTTCCGCTGATCATGATCGTGGCCGCAAACTCCCCGATCAAGTCGGTGTCCGAGCTCGTCGCCTACGCCAAGGCCAACCCGGACAAGACCAACTATGGAAGCTCGTCCGCCTCCTTCCAGCTGGTCACGGAGCTGTTCAAGCAGAAGACCGGCGCGCCTATGCAGGTCATTCCCTACAAGAGCGCCAATGAATCGGTGCTGGCCGTGATTTCCGGCCAGGTCACCACGACCATTGCAGATGCAGGCCCCGTCCTCCAGCAGGTCAAGAGCGGCACCGCGCGGGCGCTGGCGGTGGCCACACCGAAGCGGATCGACGACCTTCCGGACGTACCGACGCTGAAGGAAGCCGGCGCCGACGTCGAGGCGGTGCTGTGGAGCGGCATCTTCGTGCCGAAGGGCACGCGGCCTGCGATCGTCAGGAAGCTGGAAGGCGAGTTCATGCGGATCGCAAAGTTGCCCGACGTGATCGCGCGGCTGAAGCCGATCGGCATCGATACCGTCGGCAACTCTAGCGAGGAATTCGCCAAAATCCTCAGGGACGACATCGCGCGATGGGGTGCGGTGGCGAAGGCCGCCAATATCAAGATGCAGCAGTGATTTGCGGAGCTTGTCCCCGGAAATGAGGACAAGCAGCGGAACTTGCCGCCGCTAAACTTGGAAGTGGAGAAGTCACCAAGAACCTATGGAGGGCATCATGGGTTATCGCAGGTTCCTGCTTGGTACGGCCGTCGCAAGCCTGATCGTCTCGGCCGGTTCGTCATCATCCTCCATCGCACAGCCCGCCCCTGATCTCGACCGGCTGACGGCAGCGCGGGCGGCCGCCGACATCTGCGCCGGCAAGCTCACAAGCGCGGCGCTGACCTCGGCGGCGATTGCACGCGCCAAGGCCAGTACGAAGCTCAATGCTTTCATCACCCTCGACGAAGCCGGCGCCATGAAGGCGGCGGCCGCATTCGACTCAAGCCGCAAGAAAGGACCTTGCAAGCCGCTCGGCGGCGTACCCATCGTCATCAAGGACAATATCGAAGTGGCGGGCCTGCCGAGTAGCGCCGGTACTCCCGCTCTCAAGGGCTTCATACCGAAGAAGGATGCGCCCGTGGCCGCGAAGCTGCGCGCTGCCGGCGCCATCATCATCGGCAAGACAAACATGCACGAGCTCGCATTCGGCATTTCCGGTTACAACCCAGCCTTCACGACCGGATCCGAGCCGGGTGTCCGCAATGCCTATGACGCCACGAAGATTGCGGGCGGCTCTTCCTCGGGCACCGGTGCGGCCGTCGGCGCACGCATCGTCACTGCCGGCCTCGGTACCGACACCGGCGGATCGGTCCGCGTGCCCTGTGCCGTCAACGGCTGCGCCTCGCTGCGGCCGACCGTCGGTCGTTATCCGCAAGGCGCCATCGCGCCGATCTCGCACACCCGCGATACCGCAGGCCCGATGGCCGCAACCGTTGCCGACGTCGCGATCCTTGATCGCGTCATCGCGGGCGGTGGCGCCGTGACGCCAGCCAATCTGAAGGCAATCCGGCTCGGCGTCGTCAAGAGCATGCTCGCGAACCTCGATGGCGATACAGAAAGTGCGTTCCGCGCCGCACTCGACGAGCTGAAAGCTTCCGGTGTCACCATTGTCGATGTCGAGATGCCCAAGCTCGGCGAGCTGAACGGCAAAGTCGGCTTCCCGCTCGCGCTCTATGAGGCCTATGACGACATGGTCGCCTACCTGAAGAAGAGCGGAACAGGTATCGGCATCGAGGAACTTGCCAAGGGCATTGCAAGCCCCGACGTGAAGGCCACTTACGAAGGACTCGTGATTCCGCGCAAGCTGCCGGGCCCGAACAACACCGTCGTTGACGCCAAGCCGGCCTATGACGAGGCCATGAAGACGGCACGCCCCGCCCTGCAGGCGCTCTACAAGGAAACGTTCGCGAAGAACAAGCTCGATGCGATCGTCTTCCCGACAGTGCCGAAGGTCGCCATTGCCGCGCAGCCGGACTCCTCCAGCCTGGAGAATTTCCTGCTGTTCATCCAGAACACCGATCCCGGCTCCAATGCCGGCGTTCCCGGCATCCAGATTCCGGTCGCGATCGGCGCATCCAGCAAGCTGCCTGTCGGCATGGAGCTCGACGGCCCCGCCGGAAGCGACCGGCGGTTGCTCGCGATCGGCATGGCCATGGAGAAAGTGTTCGGCCGCCTGCCGGCGCCGGCCAATCGCTAAAGCGCGATGAAGTTAGGTTGAACTGGAGCGGCAGTGGGAATTTCACCTGTCCCTTGGCAGAGGTGAACTGGTTCCGCTGGTATCGATTCGACCACAAGCCATCATGCCCTAGCGCCGCCGCGCCAGCAGGCTGGCGACGCCACTGCGGCGGCGGACACCGAGCTTGGCGAAGACACGCTTGAGATGGGTGCGCACAGTCGAGATTTCCACGCCGAGTCGCCAGGCGATCTCCTTGTCGCTGAGATCGTCCGCGATCATGCGGGCGATCTCAAGTTCGCGCACCGACAGCTTCAGCTCGGCAGACTCGCGCGGTTCTCTCCCTGCGGAAACGCCTTCGGCACGCGCGAGCGCGCTGGTGAACGCGGGTTCGATCAGGCGCAATAGCTCCAGCGTGTGAGCGTCGAAATTCCCGCGCCTGCGGCTGCGCCAGATTCTGATATCTCCGATGTTGCGGTCGCCGACATAGCTGTAGGCATTGACGCCCCAGTGCAGGCCGTCACGGGCGAGGAAATCATTGAAGAACTCGGTGCGCATCAACTCGCGCTGCGGCATCACCTGCGTGACCAGCGTGGCTTCGCGCCGCGCCTGCAGCTTGAAGGTGATGGGATCGTGATACTGGAAGTAGGAATCGTAGGCCGCAAGATTCTTCGGATCCATGTTGAGAAACACGGCCTTGTCGAAACGGCACGGCTTTTCCTGCCAGACAAAGGAGGCATAATGGTCCGCCTGCAACAGCTCTAGCAGGTCGTGCCCAACGGCTTCACGCACGTCATGCTCGCTGAGGTCTTCGGACAGGAGTCCGAAGATCCGCGACAGCACCCTGCTTTCGGCGGCGGTGACATACATGGCGGGCCACGATCTATCCCAGAACCGGATTGCTGGGAACCGGTGCGAAGGCCTGATGGGACGCGGTCGACGCTTACTCGGCCTTGATGCCGGCGTCCTGGATCACCTTGCGCCAGCGTTCCTCCTCGCCGCGGAAGTAGCGGGCGAACTCATCTGGCGGCGCGGGGACCATCACCAACCCCTCGTTCGCCGCGATCTTCCTGAAGGCCTCCGACTGGAAGGCCTTGCCCGCCGCGCGGTTCAGCCGGTCGATCACCTCAGGCGGCGTCTTGCCCGGCGCGAACAGCCCATACCAGTTCTCCAGCACATAGCCGGGAACGCTGGCCTCCGCGACCGTCGGCAATTGCGGAAAGGCCGGCGAGCGCTCGGCCGAGGTCACCGCCAGGGCACGCAACTGCCCCGCCTCGATCAGCGCGGCCGCACTCGAGACCGTCGTGAACATCACCTGGATCTGCCCGCCAAGCAGGTCGGTGATCGCGGGCGCCGATCCCTTGTAAGGCACCGCAATCATATCGACGCCGGCAAGGCGCTTGAACAGCTCTCCCCCGAGGTGTGCCGAAGTGCCCGTGCCGTAGGTGCCGAACGACAGCTTTCCGGGCTCGGCCTTTGCGGCTGCGATCAGATCGGCGATCGATTTCAGCGGCGATTTCGGGTTGACCACCACGATGTTGAAGGCACGCGCCACCAGCGCGACGGGAGCAAGATCGCGCCGCACATCATACGGCAGTTTCGCAACGAGGCTCGAATTGACTGCACTGGCGAACGTCCCCATCAGCAGGGTGTGGCCGTCCGGCTCGCTGGTCACGACCGCCTGCGTGCCGACAATGGTGCCGGCGCCCGCCTTGTTCTCGACGATGACGCTGGCGCCGAGATCCTTGGCCATCTCCTGCGCCAGCACCCGCGCGATCGCATCGGTGCCGCCGCCCGGTGCCTGCGGCACGATGATCCTGATGATGCGCTCGGGGAAGGCGGCATAGGCCGTGGCGCAGGCCAATATGACGAAGATCGCGCCGAAGATCGCGGCGCACGATGGCGGCGCCCTAAAACTTCGCGAAATCATCTGCTTCCGCCCCTCTTGTTTTTCGAGCAAAACAATACTGCAGGGACAGGTCGCGATCCACTCAAGGGCTTGCTTCCCGGTCATTCGCTTCTCACATCTCAAGGTGACGGCGGACGCCAGGAATGTGCCTTCAAAACAAGAGGAGAAGCACCATGAAGCCCCGGATGAACTACTACCAGGCCGCTCCCGACACCATCAAGGCGCTGGTTGCGGTGGAAGACCAGATCAAGGCGTCCGGCCTCGAGCCGTCGCTGATCGAACTGGTCAAGACCCGCGCCTCGCAGATCAACGGCTGCGCCTACTGCATCTACATGCACACGGCGGACGCCCGCAAGCAAGGCGAGACCGAGCAGCGACTCTATCTGCTGAATGCCTGGCGCGAGTCCCCGCTCTACACGGATCGCGAGCGCGCCGCGCTGGCCTGGACCGAGGCATTGACGCTGATATCAGAGACGCACGCTCCGGATGCCGACTATGAGGCGATGCGGGCGCAGTTCTCGGAAAGCGAGGCCGTCAACCTCACCGTGCTGATCGGCGCCATCAACGCATGGAATCGCGTGGCGATCGGCTTCCGCGCGCTCCACCCGGTGAAGGCGAAGGCGGCGGTGGCCTAAACCGCGGTCGCCCGGGCAAAGTCGACATAGATCTCGCGCAGCCGGTCGGTCATCGGGCCGGGCTTGCCGTTGCCGACCTTCTTGCCGTCGATGGAGACGACGGCCTGCACGAACACTGTGGCGCTGGTGATGAAGGCTTCCTTCGCCGCCAGCGCCTCTTCGACCGAGAACGCGCGCTCCTCGACGCGGAGCTGACGCTCCTCGGCGAGCTTCACCACCGCCTTGCGGGTGCAGCCCGGCAGGATTTCGCTGCCGTTCTGGCGCGTCACGATCACGTCGTCCTGGGTTAGGATGAAGCACGAGGACGAGCCGCCCTCGGTGACCTTGCCGTCCTCGATCATCCAGGCCTCACCCGCCTTGGCTTCGGCCGCCGCCTGCTTGGCCAGCACCTGCGCCAGCAGCGCCACGCTCTTGATGTCGCGCCGCGCCCAACGGATGTCGGGCACGGTGATGACGCCGATGCCGGTCTTTGCCGACGGCGCGTTGACGATGTCCTTGACCGAGGTGAACATCACCAGCGTCGGCTTCACGTCCGTCTTGGGAAAGGCGAAATCGCGGCCAGCGTCGGCGCCGCGCGTCACTTCCAGATAGACCATGCCGTTGACGAGGTTGTTGCGCTTGACCAGCTCCTTCTGGATTTCCTGGATGCGCTCCAGACTCTCCGGCAGCGGCAGCGCAATCTCGCCGACCGAGCGCTCCAGCCGCGCCAGATGCGAGGCATTGTCGATCAGCTTGCCGTCGAGCACGGCGGCGACTTCGTAGATGCCGTCGGCAAACAGAAAGCCGCGGTCGAGAATAGAGACCTTGGCCTCCGAGAGCGGCACAAAGGCTCCATTGACGTAAGCGATCGGTTCCAAGCGAGGTCTCCTGTGAGGAAGTGAGGCGAATTTGCCGGACAGTATAGTGCAATCGTTAAGCCTTGTTCCACCCCGGCATCATGCGCGGGCGCGAATTGCTCCGATTGCACTCGCGGCGATGACGCCTCAGTGCTTCACGCTTGTCATTCCGGGATGCTGCGCAAGCACCAGCCTCAGGTGCGCAATTGCGCACCGGGGAATCTCGAGATTCCGGGCTCGATGCTTCGCATCGCCCCGGAATGACTCTGGCTAGTGCTGCAGGATCTTCGAGAGGAATTTCTGCGCCCGCTCGCTGCGCGGCTTGCCGAAAAAATCCTCCTTCAGCGCGTCCTCGACGATCTCGCCGCGGTCCATGAAGATGACACGGTGGGCGACCTTGCTGGCGAAGCCCATCTCGTGGGTCACCACCATCATGGTCATACCCTCGCGCGCGAGGTCGACCATCACGTCCAGCACCTCGCTGATCATTTCGGGATCGAGCGCCGAAGTCGGCTCGTCGAACAGCATTGCGATCGGATCCATGGCCAGCGCCCGCGCAATCGCGACGCGCTGCTGCTGGCCGCCGGACAGCTCGGCCGGATATTTGTTGGCGTGTTCCGTAAGCCCTACCCGCTCCAGCAGCTTCTTGCCTTTCGCAAGAGCCTCGTCATGGGGCCGGCCCAGCACCTTCTCCTGCGCGAGGCAGAGATTCTCGTTGATCCTCAAGTGCGGAAACAGCTCGAAATGCTGGAACACCATGCCGACGCGCGAGCGCAGCTTTGGCAGATCGGTCTTGGGGTCATTCACCTTGACGCCGTCGAGGATGATCTCGCCGCCCTGGATCGGCTCCAGCGCATTGACGCATTTGATCAACGTGGATTTGCCTGAACCCGAGGGACCGCAGACCACCACCACCTCACCCTTGGCAACGCTGGTGCTGCAATCCTTCAGTGCCTGGAAATTCGGCCCGTACCATTTGTCGACGTGACGGAGTTCGATCATTGGGCCTCGCTAGCGGACAATGGCAATGCGCGTCTGCAGGCGGCGGACGCCCCAGGATGCGAAACAGGAAATGGTGAAGTAGACGACGGCCGCGAACAGGTACATTTCCACCAGACGACCATCGCGCTGCGCGACCTTGCTCGCTGCACCCAGGAAATCGGTGATCGAGAGCACGTAGACCAGCGAGGTATCCTGGAACAGCACGATGGTCTGCGTCAGCAGCACCGGCAGCATGTTGCGAAACGCCTGCGGCAGCACGATGTAGCGCATGGTCTGGCTGTAGGTCATGCCGAGAGCGCTGGCGGCGGCGGGTTGCCCTTTCGAGATCGACTGGATGCCGGCGCGCATGATTTCGGAGAAGTACGCCGCCTCGAACATGATGAAGGTGATCAGCGAGGAACTGAACGCGCCGACCTTGATCGGGCGCGAGGCGCCGGTCAGCCATTGCCCGATATAGGGCACGAGGAAATAGAACCAGAAGATCACCAGCACCAGCGGCAGCGAGCGCATGAAGTCGACATAGAGGCCGGCGATGGCGCCAAGCAGCCGATGGCCGGACAGCCGCATCAACGCGATCAACGTACCGAAGATCAACCCGCCGAGCGCCGACAGCGCGGTGAGGGTCAGCGTGAACGTCATCCCCTCATAGAAGAGATAGGGGAGCGCGCGGCGGATAACATCGAAATCGAAGCCTGCAAACATCGCGCTATTTCCCCGTGATGTAGCCGGGGATCGCGACCCGGCGTTCGAGGAAGCGCATGGCTGACACGACGATGAAATTGATCAGGAGATACATCACCGTCGCGGCGGTGAATGCCTCGAACACCTGGAACGAAAATTCCTGCATCGAGCGCGCCTGGCCGGTGAGCTCGATCAGGCCGATGGTGATGGCGACCGCGGTATTCTTGATGGTGTTGAGGAATTCCGACGTCAGCGGCGGCAGGATGATGCGAAATGCCATCGGCAGCAGCACATAGCGATAGGTCTGCCCCGTCGTCAGCCCGAGCGCCGTCGCCGCCTGCTTCTGTCCGCGCGGCAGGGAGGAGATACCGGCGGCGAGCTGCACGGCGACGCGCGCCGACATGAACAGGCCCACCCCGATCGATGCCGTCCAGAACGGCGCATTCGGCAGTTGCTTCAGCCAGAGACCTGCCGCGCGCGGCAGCAGTTCCGGCAGCACGAAGAACCACAGGAACAGTTGCACCAGCAGCGGCATGTTGCGGAAGAACTCGACGTAGAGGAAGCCGATCCACTGCGCCGTCTTCGACGGCAGCGTCCGCAGCACGCCGACGATCGAACCGGTGATGAGCGCGATGATCCAGGCGAGCAGCGCTGTCTCGATAGTCAGCACCAGCCCCGACAGCAGCATGTCGAGATAGGTGCCGGTACCCATCGGGTTCGGCTCGAAGAAGATGTGCCAGTTCCAGTTGTAGTTCACGGTCCCCTGCGCCGAGGCGCTCCTCACGTATCTCACGAACGCTTATGCAAATGTCCGGCCACTCCTCCACAATGGCCAGACGCTCCGCTCTTTCCCCTCATCCTGAGGAGCGGCGCGTGCGCCGCGTCTCGAAGGATGAGGCCCGTTCTGTGGCCTCATGGTTCTCCGGCGATGCGATGCATCGTCCGGAGACGCCCGCTGCGCGGGCTCCTCGCTATGAGGGGCCGACCCCTACTTGTACGAATCCGGGTCCGGCGAATCCGACGGTTTTGCGAACTCGTTCTTCAGCTCCGCGCTGATCGGCGTAGCCAGGTTCAGCCCCTTCGGTGGAATCTTCTGGGTGAACCACTTGTCGTAGATCTTCTGGCCCTCACCGCTGGTGTAAACCGCGGCGGTCGCGGCGTCGACGACCTTCTTGAAGGGGGCATCGTCCTTGCGCAGCATGATGCCGTACGGCTCCGGCTTGGAGAATGCATCCTTGGAGATGACGTAGTCACCCGGCGCCTTGGAGCCTGCGACAAGGCTCGCGAGCAGGATGTCGTCCATCACGAAGGCGACCGCGCGATCGGTCTCCACCATCAGGAAGGCCTCAGCATGGTCCTTGGCCGGGATGATGTTGATGTTCAGACCACGCGCGACGTTGGCTTCGGTGAGCTGCTTGATGTTGGTGGTGCCGGCGGTGGAGACCACCGACTTGCCCTTGAGGTCGTCGATCTTGCCGATGTTGCTCGACTTCTTCGAGACGTAGCGGCTTGCGGTGAGGAAGTGGGTGTTGGTGAACCACACCTGCTTCTGCCGCTCGGCATTGTTGGTGGTCGAGCCGCATTCGAGGTCGATGGTGCCGTTGGCCATCAGCGGAATGCGCGTTGCCGAGGTCACGGGATTGAGCTTGACCTCGAGCTTGTCGAGCTTGAGCTCCTTCTTCACGGCATCGACGATCTTGTAGCAGATGTCCATGGCGAAGCCGATCGGCTTCTGGTTGTCGTCGAGGTAAGAGAAGGGGATCGAGGAGTCGCGGAAGCCGAGCGTGATCGCGCCGGTGTCCTTGATGTTCTTCAGGGTGCCGGTGAGCTCCTGGGCATTGGCTGTGCCTGCGCCGAAGGCGGCGGCGAGCGCCAGGCCAATGATGTAACTGCGTTTCATACGTTTGCTCCTTGCTTGCTGGATAGCGATGACGTGTTGGCGATTTCGCCCAGGACGGGCGCGATGTAGCGGCGAAACTGCTTCGGATTTTCGCTCATCGGAAAATGGCCGACCTCTTCCATGATGGTGACACGGGCGCCGGGAATTGAGGCCGCGGTACGCCTGGTGTCTTCGGGCATACAGGAGAAATCATACTCGCCCGTGAGCAGATAGAGCGGGCATACTTTAGTATTGATCCTGGCGACCCGGCCGCGCAGATCGCCGTCCACCCTGTAGAAAAACAGATCGCCCTTGAACACCCCCGGCCCGCCCTGCTTGTAGGCCCACAACGTCTCGCGGCGCGCGGGTGCGGGGCTCTGCGGAGCAATGAGCCCGGACACCAGCGCGGCGCAGACCTCGCCGCCATGCACGTCGGGACGATTGAGCCAGGCCGTGTCATACCACGGCGCCTGGAAATCGGCGGCCTCCAGGCCAATCAGCGCGCGGAATTCGGCAGCATGGTCGATCGCGAGATTAAGCACGATGCGGCCGCCGATCGAGCAGCCCATCACCACGGGCCTTTCGAGCCTCAAGGCCTTGCAGAAGGCCCGGATAGTCTCGGTATAGCGCGCGGTGGTGAGCCGATATTCCTCGCCGCTCCAGCTTTCCGGTGGGTTCGACTTGCCGTGGAATGGCATGTCGAAGGCGATGACGCGAAAATCTCTCGTGAACTCATCATCCGCCAGGAGATGGCGCCATTGCCGGTTGTCGGATCCTGCGGTGTGCAGGCAGACCAATGGAATGCCCTGGCCGTTCTCCTCGAAATAGATGCGGTGCATCTCGCCGCGGATCTCGACGTGGACATAGCGGCCGATCATTGGCTCGATATGACCGGTCATGCCGGCATCACCACTCATGCCGCCGCCTGTGCGTATTGCCGCGGCAGTGCCAGCACGTCCTTGAAATACTGCAGATTGGCCATGAAGGGATGCAAATCGCCTTCCAGCACCGCCTCCCCGCGCTTGGTCAGCGCCAGCAGATCGTGCCAGCCCGGCCGCGGCATCGGCTGCCAATGCTGCGCCCACGCCGGCGAGGTCGCGCGATAGGAAAACCGCCACGAGCGCATCAGCACCGGCGCCGGCGTCATATCGACGATGCGGCCGGCGCGGATCGCAACATGAAACGGCTGCTCCACGGGGCCGAGCAGGCAATCGCAATCAAGAAATCGCCCGCGAGCAATCAGCGCCTCGCTCCGCTCGAGCCAGGCTGGGATTTTGGAAAAGGCCTCGATGACAGCGGCGTCGATGGCGACCGGAGCTGAACTCATACGCGTTCTGGGGCAAACCTTCGCAGCCATGCCGACATTGGCAATGGGATGGAACAATCCTTATGCCTCGCCGCCATGATGGCCTGAAAGGCCTGCTTGCCGCAAGGCATGGCGCTCCAAATTCCGTGGCTCGGCATACGCGTAGCCTTTTTGTCGCATGGACCCTCGCCATGCGTTTCGGCAACAAACCATTCTATCAACGCGCTTTTCTTCGCCGAAAATTTCGGGAATGATCGCGGCCAAGAAAAGAGAACAGCATCGGTGCCGGCGCTAACCGGCCCTTCAGGGAGAGATTCGAGATGTTTCAACGCAGCCATTTGAAGATCGCGCTTGCCGCCGTCGGCATGCTGGTGTCGGCGGCCGCCGGCGCGCAGGACTATCCGACCAAGCCGATCACCCTGATCGTGCCCTGGCCTGCGGGCGGGTCGACCGACATCTCGATGCGCGCGATCGCCGAGAGCGCCTCCAAGATACTGGGCCAGCCGATCGCGATCGACAACAAGGCCGGCGGCGGCGGCACGGTGGGACCCGCCACCATGGCCGCCGCGGCAAAGCCCGACGGCTACACCATCGCGCAAATCCCGATCACCGTATTCCGCCTGCCGCTGATGCAGGAGGTCTCCTGGGATCCGGCCAAGGATTTCTCCTACATTGTCCACCTCACCGGCTACACGTTCGGCGTGACAACGAGCGCGGAAGGCCCCTTCAAGACCTGGAAGGACGTGGTCGACTACGCCAAGGCCAACCCCGGCAAGGTTACCTATGCGACTCCGGGCACCGGCACCTCGCTGCACATCGGCATGGAGCAGATCGCCGCGATGGCCGGCATCAAGCTCACGCAGGTTCCATTCAAGGGTGGCGCCGAGACCAACGCCGCGGTGCTCGGCCAGCACACCATGCTGCAGGCGGATTCCACCGGCTGGAAGCCGCTGGTCGATGCCGGCAAGCTGCGCCTCCTGATGGTGTGGACCGCCTCGCGCTCGCCGAACTACCCGAACACGCCGACCCTGAAGGAGCTCGGCTATCCCATGGTCTATGACTCGCCGTTCGGCGTCGCCGGCCCGAAGGGCATGGACCCGAAGATCGTCGCCAAGCTGCACGACGCCTTCAAGAAGGCGATCGAGGATCCGGCCGTGATCGCGACGCTCGCCAAATACGACATGGTGCCGAACTACAAGAACACCGAGGACTACAAGAAGTTCGTGGTCGAGGTCACCGAGTCCGAGCGCAAGGTGATCGACTCGCTCGGGCTTGCCAAGAAGACGAACTGACCGCGCTCGTGTCCCGGACGCGGTGCAGCGTGCAACGCTGCGCCGCAGAGCCGGGACCCACGCCGCCATATGGACCCCGGATCTGCAACGCATCACCATCGTAAATCGACGACGCGCGTAAACGCGCTTATGGTGCCGCGCAGCGTCCCGGGGAACGACTGAGGGAAGTCGATGAGCGATAGCAGCAACGTCAAGTTCCGCCTCAACAACTCCGAACTCTGGGGCGGACTGATCGGGCTCGCGCTCGGCATCTTCGTGATCCGGTCCGGCTTGAAGCTCAAGCTCGGCACCATCAACGATCCCGGTTCGGGCTATGTGCTGTTCTACACGGGCATCCTGATGTGCGTGTTCGCGGTGACGATCATCGTTGCCGCGGTCACGGAGGGTGGGCCGACCTTCGGCTCGCGCTGGAAGGATGCGCGCTGGACCAAGCCGGTCATCGTCATCGCCTGCCTCACCGCCTTTGCCTTCGCGCTCGATCCGCTCGGCTTCCTGCTGTCCTCGATCCCCCTGATGATACTGCTGATGCGCCTGATCGATCCGGTGCGCTGGGAGCTCGCGATCCCGGTCTCGCTGATTGTCCCGACCGGCATGTGGTGGCTGCTCAAGCACGTGCTGGGCATCCAGCTTCCGTCCGGCATGTTCGGCATCGGCTGAGCGCGCGCCATGGATACACTGATCAATGTCGCGCATGGGTTCGGCGTCGCGCTGGCGCCGGTCAACCTGCTGTATTGCTTCATCGGCGTCTTCATCGGCACACTGGTCGGCGTTTTGCCCGGCATCGGTCCGATCTCGGCGATGTCGCTGCTGCTGCCGGTGACGCTGTCGGGAACGCCGGAATCCGGCATCATCATGATGGCCGGCATCTATTACGGCTCGATGTATGGCGGCTCAACCACCTCGATCCTGGTCAACATCCCCGGCGAAGCGGCTTCCGTCGTCACCTGTATCGACGGCCACCAGATGGCCAAGCAAGGCCGCGCCGGCCCGGCGCTGGGCATCTCCGCCTTTGGCTCCTTCATTGCCGGCACCTTTGCCCTCATCGCGCTGATGCTGGTGGCGCCGAAGCTTGCGAGCGTCGCCATTGCCTTCGGCCCCGCCGAATATTTCAGCCTCATGGTGCTCGGCCTCGTGGTGCTGACCTTCCTGACGCAGGGCTCGATGGCCAAGGCGCTGCTGATGGCCTGCATCGGCGTGGTGCTTGGACTCATTGGCCTCGACAGCATCACGGCGCAGCCGCGCCTGACCTTCGGCCGCATGGAGCTGATCGACGGCATCGGCCTCGTGCCCGTCGTGATGGGCCTGTTCGGCGTCGCCGAGGTGCTGCTCAACACCGAACAGGTGATCAAGCGCGACATCATCAACGCGAAGATCACCCATTTGCTTCCCAGCAGGGAGGACTGGAAGGCCAGTGCCGGCCCAATGGGCCGCGGCACCATCCTCGGCTTCTTCCTCGGCATTTTGCCCGGCGGCGGCGCTGTCGTGGCCTCCTTTGCCTCCTACGCGCTGGAGAAGCGGCTGTCGAAGACGCCCGAGCGCTTCGGCAACGGCGCGATCGAGGGCGTCGCGGGGCCGGAGGCGGCCAACAATGCCGCGGCGGGCGGCGCCTTCATTCCGCTGATGACGCTCGGCATCCCGCCGAATGTGGTGATGGCGCTGCTGCTCGGCGCCTTCGTGATTCACGGCCTGCAACCCGGGCCCTTGATGATCACGCAAAACCCCGGACTGTTCTGGGGCATCGTCGCCAGCATGTATATCGGCAATGTCATGCTGCTGGTGCTGAACCTGCCGATGATCGGCATGTGGGTGCAGCTGTTGAAGCTGCCGTACAATATTCTTTTCCCTCTCATCATCCTCTTCACCATCATCGGCGTCTATTGCTCGAGCAACAATGTGTTCGACGTTTACGTCATGATCGCCTTCGGCGTGATCGGCTACTTCATGCGCAAGCTCGGCTACGAACCGGCGCCGCTGGTGCTGGCCTTCGTGCTGGGGCCGATGATGGAGAACAATTTGCGCAAGTCGCTGATCCTCTCGCAGGGCGATCTCTCCACCTTCGTGACCCGGCCGATCTCCGCGGCGTGCCTGGTGCTCGCCGTGGTGCTGTTGATCGGACCGCTGCTGCCGGCACTGCGCAGGAAGCGCGAGCTGGTGGCGCTGGACGAGGGGGCGTGAAACTCAGGCGCGCTTTCCTTTCTCGCCGAGGTCCCAGAACAGCCCCGCCATGATGGCGAGCGCCTCTTCCGTTACGGGCATCAGGATATGCTCGTTCGGCGCGTGCTGCGAGCAGCCGGGATAGGAATGCGGCACCCAGATCGTCGGCAGCCCCAGCCCTTCCGAGAACACGTCGTTCGGCAGCGAGCCGCCGAAATTCGGCAGGATCGCGGGCGCCTTGCCCGTGGTCTGCCGGATCGATTCTGCCGCCCAATTGATCCAGGGGCTGTCGAAATCGGTGCGCGAGGCGGCGAAGCTCTGCGCGGCCTTCACCTCGACCATCGGAAATCCGTTGGCGTGCAGATGTTTTCGTACGGCATCGACGGCCTGCTCGATCCTCGTGCCGACCACGAAACGGAGCTGCAGCACCGCGTGCGCCTCGCCCGGAATGGCATTGGCGGGGCTTGCGATATTGCCCGACGACATCGCCAGCACCTCCAGCGTGTTCCAGGCGTAAAGCCGTTCGGCGGGTGATAGCCCCTCCTCGCCCCAGTTCGGCGACAGTGCCGGCTCGTCGGCCGTCGGCTCGATCTTGACGTCGGCCAGCACGTTGCGGATCGCATTGGAGATCCGCGGCGGCTTCAAGGCCTCGAGCTGCATCTGCCCCTTCTCGTTGACGAGAAAAGCAATCGCGTTCGACAGGATGGTTGCGGCATTGGCGAGCACACCACCCCAATTGCCGGAATGATGCCCGCCGTCGCGCAAATTGACGTCGAGATGGATGCGCAGGCCGCCGCGGCAGCCGAGAAAGATGGTCGGCCGCTCCGCCGACAGCCGCGGCCCGTCGGAGGCGACGAACAGGTCGGCCTTGAGCTCCTCGCGATGGCTTTCGCAGACCTGACGCAGATCGGGCGAGCCGATCTCCTCCCCGGTCTCGATGATGAATTTGGCGTTGAAGCCGAGCTTGCCGCCGCGTGCCTCGCGCACCATGCGCAGCGCCGACATGTTGATGCTGTGCTGGCCCTTGTTGTCGGCGGTGCCGCGGCCGTAGACGCGCTCGCCCTTGATGGTGGTGCGCCAGGGATCGAGATTGTCGCGCCACTCGCCCGCCATGCCGTCGACCACGTCGCCATGCCCGTAGGTCAGCACCGTGGGCAACGCGGCATCCTCGCGATAGTCGGCCAGCAGATACGGCCCCCTGCCGCTCGGCGACTCGATCAGGCGCGTGGTGAAATCGAGCTCGGCAAAGGCCGGCTGCAATTCATCGGTGAGATAGGCGCGCAGCGCCTCGCCCGAGTTCGGCTGCTGGCTTTCGGTGCGATAGCCGATCCGGCGGTCCAATATCTTGAGGAACTCGCCGGACTGAAAATGTTTCCGCGCCCGGGCGATCGCGTCGGCTCTGCTCATTCTCTTCTTTCCTTTCGCAACAGGCCATTTTTCCTTGAGCCTAGCAGAGCCGATTTGGCCTTGCTAATCCCGGTCCAGATGCAACAATTTCCCGATCCGCTCATCGACCACGACGCGTTGCAACAATGACAAAACAAATCCGCCTCAACGCCTTTGCCATGAACTGCGTGGCGCACCAGTCGCCGGGGCTGTGGACGCATCCGCGCGACCGCACGCTGGAGTATAACCGCCTGCCCTACTGGCTCGATCTGGCCAAGGCGCTGGAGCGCGGCCGCTTCGACGGGCTGTTCCTCGCCGACGTGCTCGGCGTCTACGACGTGTATGGCAACAGCCCCGATGCCGCCTTGCGCCATGCGACGCAAACGCCGGCCAACGAGCCGTTGATGCTGATCCCGGCGATGGCGGCGGTGACCAAGCATCTCGGTTTTGGCGTCACCTCCAACCTCTCCTTCGAACCGCCCTACCCCTTTGCCCGGAGAATGTCGACGCTCGACCATCTCACCGAGGGGCGCGTCGGCTGGAACGTGGTCACCGGCTATCTCGACAGCGCCGCGCGCGGCGCCGGCAAGGACAAGCAGACCGCGCATGACGACCGCTACGATGTTGCGGACGAATATATGGAGCTGGTCTACAAGCTCTGGGAAGGCAGCTGGGAGGACGATGCCGTGCTGCGCGACCGCGCGCGCGGCATCTTTGCCGATCCTTCGAAAGTTCATCCCGTTTCGCATGAGGGGAGGAACTATCGCCTCAACGCCATTCATCTTGCCGAGCCCTCGCCGCAGCGCACGCCGGTGCTGTACCAGGCCGGCACCTCGCCGCGCGGTCGGCAATTCGCGGCGCAGCACGCCGAATGCGTGTTCATGTCGGGACCGTCGGCCAAGGTGATCGCGCCGCGGGTTGCCGCCATTCGCGAGCTCGCGGCGGCCGCCGGGCGCGATCCCAGGGAAATCCTGATGTTCTCCATGTTCACGGTGATCCTGGGACGGACGGAGGCGGAAGCGCAGGCGAAGTACGAGGACTATCGCCGGCATATCAGCCCCGAGGGCGCGCTGACGCTGATGTCGGGCTGGACCGGCGTCGATTTCTCGCAGATGGCGCTCGACCAGGAAGTCCGTCATGTCACCAACGACGCCGGCCGCACCGCGATGGACAATGTCACCCGCGCCGATCCCGACCGGGTGTGGACCGTGCGTGAGGTGGCGCAGCATGTCGGCATCGGCGGCATCGGGCCTGTGGTCGTCGGCACGCCGGAGCGAGTGGCCGACGAGATCGAGGCGTGGTTCGAGGCGACCGATGTCGACGGACTCAACATGCCCTTTGCGGTCTCGCCCGGCGATTTCGAGGATATCGCCGACATGCTGGTGCCGGAGCTGACCCGCCGCGGCCGCTACAAGAAAGACTATGCGCCGGGCACGCTGCGGGAGAAACTGTTCGGCGCCGGCCGCGCGCGGCTCGACGCGCAGCATCCGGCAGCGCGGTATCGGCCGGGCGTCGCGGCCAAGGCGGCGGAGTAGCGGCCGCTCCATCAACGCGTCGCCCCGGCGAAGGCCGAGGCCCATAACCACGAATGCGCATGGTTGGGCGAGGCTGGAGCCTCAGCTCGTTTCAACAATCGACATCGGTGGCTATGGGTCCCGGCTTTCGCCGGGACGACAGTGGGAATCAATTCACCGAATTGCTCACCACCACCTCGATCAACTTGGTGCCGGGGCGGCTGAAGGCGGAGGAGAGCACCGGCTTCAACTGACGGGGATCGCTGACCTTGATTGCCTCGAGGCCCAGCGCTTTCGCCATGCCGGTGAAATCCACCGGCGGATCGACGAAATCCATGCCGATGTAATTGTCATCGCCGTGGAAGGCGAGCAGGCGCTGCTTGATGATGCGGTAACCGCCATTGTTGACGATGACGGAATTGAGCGGGAGCTTGTGGTTGGCCGCGGTCCACAGCGACTGGATCGAATACATCGAGGAGCCGTCGCCTGAGAAGCACACCACGGGGCGATCGGGATGGGCGAGGCTGACGCCGACCGACGCCGGCAGGCCCCAGCCGATGCCGCCGGAGGCCAGCGCATGATAGCCGTAGCGGTCGCGATGCGCTCGCAACGCAGTAACCTGGCGGGACGACGTGAGGCCCTCGTCGACGAGGATGGCGTTATCGGGCATCGCCTCCACCAGCTGCAGCGCCAACCAGTCCGGATCGATCGGCGATCTGTCCCTGGCTTTCGAGATCTGCTCGATGATGACCTTGCGCTTCGCGCTCCAGTTCTTGGCAGCGAGCTCGGCGATGCCCTGCTTCGCACGCGCCTCCAGCGCCGCCCCGCCGGTCGCTTTCAGCGCCGGCACCAGCGCGCGCAGCGTTTCCCGGACGTCGGCCTTCACCGCGATCTCCGCGCCATAGTTTTTCGCCAGATCCCAGTCGACCAGCCCGACCTGCACCATCGACAAGCCATCCGGCATCGGATCGACTTCGCTGTAGACCGACATACGCAAGGGATCGGCGCCGAGCACGATCATGAGATCGTAAGGAGCGAGCGTCTCGCGCACCTGCTTCTGCAGGCGCGTCAGCGCGCCCATGAAGCACGGGTTCTCGGAAAGAAAATGCGCGCCATAGGGCGTCGAGCATTGATAGACCGGCGCGCCCAGCGTCTCGGCGAAGGCGGCCGCCTCCTTCAGCGCATCGCTTTTGACGATCTCATCGCCCGTGACGATCACCGGCCGCTCGGCCCTGAGGATGCGCGCCGCCAGCGCCTGCAGGGATTCATCGGACGGGCGGACGCGGGTATCGATCCGGGTGGCGCGGCCGAGCTCGATGCCGGCTTCGGCATTGAGGATGTCGCCGGGCAGCGAGATGAACACGGGGCCGGTCGGCGGCGTGGTCGCGATCTTGGCGGCACGGCGCACGATGCGCGGCAAATCTTCCAGCCGCGTCACCTCGACCGCCCATTTGACCAGCGGCTCGGCCATCTGCACCAGCGGGCCATACAGCACCGGCTCCATCAGCCCGTGGCCCTGCTCCTGCTGGCCGGCGGTGAGGATCATCGGCGTGCCGGTGAAGGCGGCGTTGAACAGCGAGCCCATTGCATTGCCGAGGCCGGGCGCGACGTGGACGTTGCAGGCGACGAGCTTGCCGGAGGCGCGGGAAAAACCGTCGGCGATGGCGACCACCAGGCTCTCCTGCATCGCCATCACGTAAGTGAGATCGGGATGATCCTTCAGCGCATGCATGATCGGCAGTTCGGTGGTGCCGGGATTGCCGAACAGATGCGTGATGCCCTCGTCCTTGAGCAGCGCAAGAAAAGCCGAGCGCCCCGTGATGCGATTTTTCATGCGTTCCCTCCGGCCCCGCGGGTTCGTCGCCCGGCGGGAATGGCGGGCATCATGGACGATCGAGCGCAAAGAGATCAATGGACGGCGGTCATGGCTGCCCTGCATCCACAAGCGCGGCTGCGCTATTGTGCCGCCTGTCGATTGATTGTTAGTCGTTGCGGCGCGGCCAAGCGGTCCGCTGGAGCATTTTCCTCAAGATGTTGGAAAAGACGAGTTCGGCGACGCGGCCGCCAGCGCCCGATGGCCTGCCCCCCGAGCGGAGGCGCTGGGCGATCCTGGCAATCTTCACCGCGCTTGCCGTGGCTTCGCTCGACACCGCCATCGTCAATATCGCCCTGCCCGCCATCGCCGCCGATCTGCATGTCAGCCCGGCCGACGTCATCTGGGTCGTCAATGTCTCCCAGATCGCGCTGGTGGCAACACTGCTGCCGCTCGGTGCGCTCGGCGAGATCGTCGGGCACGAGCGTGTTTATCTCGTGGGGCTGACGCTGTTCACCCTGGCATCGCTCGCCAGCGCCTGCGCGTGGTCGCTGGAAAGCCTGCTGGTGGCGCGCACGCTGCAAGGGCTCGGCGCCAGTGGAATGATGAGCGTCAACGGCGCACTGATAGGCTTCGTCTATCCGCGCCACCTGCTCGGCCGCGGCTTCGGGTACAACGCGCTCGTGGTGGCGACCGCGACCACCGCCGGTCCAACCGTGGCCGCCGCCATCCTTGCGCTCGGCCCCTGGCCGTGGCTGTTTGCCATCAACGTTCCGATCGGGGTGCTCGCCCTCGCCATCGGACTGAAGACGCTGCCGCAGACGCCGCGGGCGACCCATCGCTTCGACCTGATCGGCGCGGCCCTGGCCAGCGGCGGCCTCGGCTTCTTCATCATCGGCATCAGCAGCGCGGCGCATCACGCCCATATCGGTGTGGTCGTCATTCAGCTCGTGGCAGCGTTCATCTTCGGCTGGCTTGCGATGCGGCGGCATGCCGGCCATCCCGCGCCGATGCTGCCGATCGACCTGTTCCGACGGCCGCTGTTCGCGCTCTCGGCAGCGACCGCCGTCTGCTCGTTCACCGTGCAAAGCCTCGCTTTCGTCGCGCTGCCGTTCTATTTCCAGAACGTGCTGCACCGATCGCAGGTCGAGACGGGATTGTTCATGACGCCATGGCCGCTGGTGGTCGGCTTCATGGCGCCGATCGCCGGACGGCTGTCAGACCGGCATGCGCCCGGACTTCTCGGCGGCATCGGGCTCCTGATCCTCGGCGTCGGCATGGCCCTGCTGGCGACGTTGCCGGCTGCGCCCGGCGTTGTTGACATCGTGTGGCGCTTGGTGGTGTGCGGCGCCGGCTTCGGCTTCTTCCAGGCGCCGAACCTGAAGGCGCTGATGTCGAGCGCGCCGGCCGGCCGCAGCGGCAGCGCCAGCAGCATCATCGCCACCGCGCGGCTCACCGGGCAGACCTTCGGCGCGGCGTTGACCGCGCTGTGCTTCGGTCTTGCCGGCACCGACGGCGCGACGGCAGCGCTGGCGCTCGGCGCGGGATTTGCCGCACTCGGCAGCCTGATGAGTTTCCTGCGCCTGACGGTCGGCCGCAGCTAGTTTAGATATCGCCGCGGGCGAGTTCGAACGGATCGTCACCGGCGCGCTTCTTCTTTTTCGAGCGCTGCCAGACCCAGCCGGGAAAGCCCTTCAGTGGCACCAGAGGTGCGCCAGTATAGGCCCAGTCCTGAAACTCCTCGATGGCGCTATGATAGAGCGGTTCACGGCCGGTGCGGCTCGAGAACAGCGCGCGTGGGATGTTGACCATGTGCGGCGAGCGGGCGCGCTCGTAGGTGACGGGTGTGCCGCAGGCGGAGCAAAAACTGCGCGTGGATTTCGTCTTCGCGTCCTCGTAGCGCGTGAGTGCGGTCTTTCCCTTGGTGATGCGAAAGCGCTTGCGCCAGCTGCCGACATAGGTGGCGTAGGCCGCGCCATGGGCGCGGCGGCTGGCCGCGCCGTGATCATGCCAAGCCCAGCGCGCGGGCACGTCGATCTCGAAGGCGACCTTGCCGCACAGGCACTGGCCGGCGGCCGGCTTGCCGGCGGAAATGGCCTTGGATTTTTTCTTCGGGAGTTCTTCGTCGTCGAACATGGCGGCCTCGTAAAGCGTCGGTGTGCCCACCTTCACGATCGCGTCGTCGAAGGTGGGCACGGCGCTATCGCGCCTTTGCCACCCTACAATATCTCACGCCTCTGCAATTCGGCCAGCTGCGCATTCGGATCCCACTGGGGCGGTGGCTTGCGGCCTTTGCTCCACCAACGCATTCCTTCAGAGGTCCAGCGACGGCGCCACTCGATATATATCGCGCGCCGTTTCGCAGCATCGCCCCCAGCACCATCGTCGTAACCAAACTGGATTCCGCAACAAGGGCAGATTTCATCGCTTGGCAACAGGTCACGCCACGACGGGTATCCGAGAGAGAACCCGCAGACTGGGCACACGTGGTGGCTCATGCAGGGACTAACCTACGCCTTCTCCAGCTCGTCGTGCTCGGGATAGTCCGTGTAGCCCGCCGCCTCGCCGCCGTAGAAGGTAGCGCGGTTGTATGGCGTCAAGGGATAGCCGCGCTGCAGGCGGCGCGGCAGGTCAGGGTTGGAGATGAAGATGCGGCCGAAGGCGACCGCATCGGCATGGCCTTGCGCGATTGCATCGTCCGCGGCCTGGCCGCCGAAGCCGCCAGCGGCGATCAATTTGCCCTTCCAGATCGGGCGGAACAGCACCATTGCCGACGGCACGTTCTGCCAATTGACCTCGGCGCGGCCGGCACCGCTCGAACGCGGCTCGATAAGGTGCAGATAGGCAAGGCCAAGCGGATTGAGCTTTTCAACGACATGGGTGTAGAGCGGCATCGGTTCCGGCTCGCCGGAATCATTGGCGATGCCGTAGGGCGAGAGCCGCACGCCGACGCGGTCCGCGCCCCAGACGTCGGCCACGGCTTGCGTCACTTCCAGCAAGAGCCGCGCGCGGTTCTCGATCGAGCCGCCATATTGGTCGGTGCGCTGGTTGCTGCGCGACTGCAGGAATTGCTCGAGCAGATAGCCGTTGGCGCCGTGCACCTCGACGCCGTCGAAGCCGGCGGCGAGCGCGTTCTTCGCGGCCTGGCGGAAGGCGTCGATGATGCCTGGCATCTCCGACGCCTCCAGCGCGCGCGGCGTCTCATAGGTGGTGACCTTGCCGTCGGCGGTAGCGGTCTTCAGCTCCGGCGAGATCGCGACCGCTGAGGGCGCGACCGGCAGCGCGCCGCCGGGCTGGAATGACGAATGCGAGACGCGGCCGACATGCCAGAGCTGCAGGAAGATGATGCCGCCCCGCGCATGCACGGCATCGACGACGCTGCGCCAGCCGGCGACCTGATCCTCCGTGTAGATGCCGGGCACGCCGGGGTTGCCGAAGGCGGTGGCTGCGACGGGCGAGGCTTCGGCGATCAGCAGGCCGCCAGGCGTCGCACGCTGCGCATAATATTCGGCGTTGAGAGGCCGCGGCGCCAGGGACGGCTTTGCGGCGCGCATGCGCGTCAGCGGCGCCAGCGCGAGGCGATGCTCGAGCCGATACGGCCCGATCTGGACCGGCGAGAAGAGATGCGGAAAATTCATGCCCTGCCCTGGATGCTTCTTCATTGATATCCGGCTATCTAGCCGGATCGCCGCAGCGGTGGCAATGCGACCGATCAAGCGCGCAAGGCAGGCCTTCCATGCGGGACGCTACAGCGTCTCCTGCTTGTGCCCGCAATTCTTGCAGGCGAATTTCACGCGGGTCTGGCCCCGCGCCGCCTGCACGCGGTTGGGGGCACCGCATTTGCCGCAGACCGCCTCGATGCGGGTATTGCCCTCTTTGACGACGACGGTCTTCTTCTCCATCGCCTCGCGGATCATGCGCTCGGCCTCCTCGCGCATCGATTGCTTCGACATGAAATCCCTGATCCATTCTGAGAATACCGGGCAGGCTATAGCACGCCGATATCACGTTGTTGAAGCAACGTCAGGCTGATTCCGGCGTCAGCGCCAAGAGCCGCCGCACTAGCGCGAGGGCGGTTTCGCTGGCGGGGTCGGCGAGCATGACGGGAACCGCGAGCACGAAGAGATCGGCCGGATCGGACGAGAGGACGACGACATGGGTGGCGCTGCTCGCCGCCAGCAGCGAGGCCACGCGCTCGACCGCGGGATCGGCCGGCGCAAATCCCCAGGGCGCATCGGCGCGGCGCAGCACCGGCCGCGAGGCCAGGAGATCACGCAGCAAGGGCGGATCGTAGGCGGCAAGGTCCTGCTCGCGGAAACGGCGGGCGCTCTCGAACAGCGGTTGGCGCATCAGCTCCGGGATCAGCTGCTCGCGCGTCATGACTGACGATGTTGCGACCGAGTTGAGCATGCCCGGCGCCTGCGCCTCGAACCAGGCGCGCAGCGTGTCGGTCATCAGGCCGATGGTGAGCACGCCGGCGACCGCCACCGCCGCGAAGCGCATGATCTGGGCGGCATCGAGATCGTCAGCGATGAACGCGGCGGCGGCTCCAAGCAAGGCGGCGCTGGACACGCGCAGCACCGCAAGCGCGGTACCCTGGCGCCGCGTCTCGCCGCCGCTTCCCTCGATCAGGACGGCGGTGACGACGAGAAGCGCACCAAGTGCGCCGAGGCGCACTGGCATGTCCGGCGCCAGCGCGTGAAAGTCGGTAACAATAAATGGAATGACCAAAAGCGCGCCGACGGCGAGGCGACCGATGCTGCGGTTTTCTGATGCAAGCAGCTGGCTGCGGTCACGCAAGGCGAGCAGCAAGGCGCAGGTGATGAAGCCGGCGAGCTGGAACAGCGACAGCGCGATCGCATAGGGCGCGGCCCACGCTTCCAGCCCCAGCGCGCCGCCGATGCCGAGCAGCACGGCGCCCCACACGGCGACCCGCTTTGCGACACGCGGCGCATGGCGGCGCAAAATACCTTCGGTGACGATGAGGGCGCCAAGCGGTACCATCGCCGCCGGAATCAACGACAGACGATCGAGCCACGCGCTATCATTCCACCATGCGAGCCCGCGGACGAAGAATAGCGCCGCTACCACACCGAGCAGGAACAGCAGCCGCCTGGTGAAGGGACCGCCGGGATCCCTGCGATCAAGCGCGAGCATGGCGACCGCAAGCCCAATGGCGCCGCAGAGATTGACGATGGAATCGGCGACCACGGATGGCATCATGGCTCGCCTCCGCGGCGCGGGCGCAGAATTCCGTAAGTGCGGCTGTCATCCATCCAGTGCAAGACCGGCAGGATCAGGCGTTGCAGAGCCAGTACGGCGGAGGCGGCGAGCAGCGCAGGCATCGAACCGGCCGGCACTTCGCTCGTCAGATAACGCCCCGCAGCGGCGAGATCGATGCGGCCGATCTGCAGGAGGTCGTCACCCCTGACATAATCGAGGTCGCGTGCGCAGAAGGCGTTGTATTGCTCGTCGCGGTGTTTTGGCGCGGCGTCGAAAGATTTCTTCAGCGCGTCGGAACCGCCGGTATAGGCATCGGTGATTACGAAGCGCGCTTCGTCAAAACCTGCCTCCTCGCCGACGCCGAACACGGCGCGGTGAGAACGCATGATGCCTCGTGCGAGTTGCAGATGCGCAAAGCTGGCGCGGCTGCCGGCCTGCGGCGACGGGAAGACGTCCGAAAACGTCTCGCACACCATGCCGCAGACTGCCGGCACCTGGGTGACGTTGGAGATCCATTTTGGCCGCAGGCCGCCGCGGATGAAGAGGACCAGCGTGGTGAGGCCGTAAAGCACCCAGGACAGCCCCTTCCCATGCACGTCGGGGTCGACGATGACGAGGCCGAGATGGGTGACCTCCGTGGGCGTGCCGTCGAGCTCGACGGACATCACCGAGAGCGCATTGAAGGCGACCGGGCGGCCGCTCGCTTCCTCAGAGATCAGCGTGACGATGGCGCGCGCGAGGCGCTCACGTTCGCCGGAGAAGATGCCATAGGTGAGATCGCCCGCCGGCAGCGTCTTGCCGGCGACGACGCGTAACTGCGCCACCAGCCGTTCGAGTTCGTCTTCGGAGAGTGTCCTGCCCGGGCTTTCGACGATCCGCGTCGTCAGGCCTTCATGGGTACGCAGCGTCAGGTCGATGGTGGGTTGGGTAAACGCCTTCAGCCAGAAGGCGGCATGGCCGCGCAGCTTTCCGGCCGCCGATCGAATCTGTGTCGTGACAGATGCCATGCCACTTGCCCATGATCGGGGAAGATATGCGCATGATCTATCTTAAGCAGCCTTGAGCAAAACGGAATGGGTCTTGGAAGGGTAAAGGATGTCTGAACGGCGGGAGTTACCTTCAGGGCATGGCAACTCCGATCGTTCACCGCGATCTGTCGAATTGGCAGCCCATTAGAACTGAAAGCAGCAGTGGTGGAAAAAGGGCAAGGTGCGTCGTGATAAGCTGCTGTCCAAACAGCGACTGAAACAAGCCTCCAAGGGTCGGACCAAAGCACACTATTGCGACAACGATTGTGGCTACCTCGGTCAGGGCAACGCTTGCCGGCCAAGTCCGCACACGAGCGCCAATCAGAGCGCCGGGTAGAATCGTGAAGACAAATATTGCGGGCCAGAGGAGTGCGTACGAGAAGCCCAGCAGGTACCAGCTGCCGCCTCCTTCAAGGAGGGCACACAGGCCAAAGTACACCAGTGCCGCCACGAGGCACAGAAGCCACTCAATCCCTCTTGGCGGCCAGCTCATCTCAGGCCTCCACCGAATCGGCGAACCGTTGCCGACCGCATTCGTTCGCGAGCAGCGAACATGCGCCCATGCAGGCGGCTCCACCGAACGCGAAATAGGCCCATATTGGCGACGCGAACAACCAACCGAACAGGACGAAGGCCAAGGCGCTGGCAACGAACGCGCCGACACCTGCAGTCAGGGCCGCCCGCAAGGAGGCGGGCGCGTCATTCAGGACGCCGTCGACGCATCCGGCAATCGCCGATACCGGCAAGGTGAAGAAGAACACGGCGATTGCGAATATTTTTGCGAAACCATGAGCCGAACCGCCCGCCTGCGCCATGGCCAGAAAGGCTGTGGAGGCGGCCAGTGTCGGACCGAACACGAGGAATGCAATGGCTCTCTTCATTGTCGTCACCTTCGGTCACGCTGGGATTGCGAGTTGGTCGGAGCTGGAGGCACGCGGCGGGCATTGCCGCCCGCCGCGCCGCTGCTCACCTCCCTTCGTCTTCACGCCGCGCGCGCGTTGCGCTCGACTTCCATCAAGAGGCGCTCGGCCTTGGCGTCCTCGATGCGGTTGACCAGCTTGCCGCTCTCGTGGTTGTCGCGCATCGTCTTGGTCATGGTGATGCAGGACTGCACCAGCATCAGAAAGCCCATGGTGAGGTAGCCCTTGATCGACAAGTCCAGCGGCAGCAGCCAGATGCCGATGCCGACCATGAAGGCCGAGGCACCGAACGAGATGTAGGTGAAGGCGACCCAGGCGGGGCTGTGCTGAGCGGCGACGGGGTGGTTGTTCATGGCAATTCTCCTTGTTGAAGTGGGTTTGAGGTTTCAGTTCAGTTCGACAGCTTGGTGGTTCAGGTGGTGGTCTGCGTGCGTTTGGCGTTCAGCCGCGCGAGCACGTCGTCCGCGGTTGAC
>Ga0187815_10000021_pt1 | contig 74257 bp, 74 predicted proteins | sample NC_S_5_FD_132962 | JGI IMG/M metagenome (GOLD analysis project Ga0187815, IMG submission 132962) | Wetland sediment microbial communities from Neuse River Estuary, North Carolina, USA - ASW-S_5 | ecosystem: Environmental > Aquatic > Freshwater > Wetlands > Sediment | place: USA: North Carolina... | reverse complement strand
TGGTTGATCGAGCCGCCATAGAGCTTTCGCGCGGCGATGAACTCGTCGCCCGGCATCAGCAATTGCTGCAGCACCACCACCTGCGCGGCGTGGCCGGAGGCGACCGCGAGCGCCGCGGTGCCGCCCTCTAGCGCTGCGACGCGCTCCTCCAGCACGGCGTTGGTGGGGTTGCCGATGCGGGTATAGATGTTGCCGAACGACTGCAGGCCGAACAGCGAGGCGGCATGGTCGGCGTCGTTGAAGACAAAGGACGTGGTCTGATAGATCGGCGTCGCCCGCGCGCCGGTGGTGGGATCGGGCTGCGCGCCCGCGTGCACGGCAAGCGTTGAAAATCCGGGCTCACGATCGGTCATTATGTTTCCTGCAGTTGGTTGCTACGTGGTGCGTGATTGGTCGGAAAACCGGTATCCATTTTTCCGGATCATGCGCGATGGGTCAAAATCGCGCGGCATGCTGATGGCGGATGCGCCTGCCGTCAAGCCGCGCGTCGAGGGCAATCGGCGTTTGGAATGCGCGTGCTTCGTATTGCCGCGTGGCGAGGACGATTGTTCTGATAGTCGCCTCAGCTGAGTTCAGTCTTGCTTTTGGCGACGCGGTCGGAGGCCGACGTCGAGCCGCCGCCGACGCTGACCCGGTTGAGCGACAGCCGCATGCCCTGCACCGGAATCGGTGCGCGCTTGGAGCTGAGCGTGCGCGAGTTGACGCCCATCCAGGCGATTTCCGACGACAGCCTGCCGTATTCGATCTTCGGGCAGCGGTTCATCACGACCTTGATCCCCGCGGCCTCGGCCTTTGCCGCCGCCGCATCGTCGCGCGCGCCAAGCTGCATCCAGATCACCTTCGGGGGCGTCGGCAGTTTGAGCGCTTGCTCGACGACGGGCATGATGTGGCTCGAATTGCGGAAAATGTCGATCATGTCGACGGGCCGGCCGATCTCGGCGAGCGAGCCGACAAAGGGTTTGCCGAGCAGTTCCTTGCCGACATGGCCGGGATTGATGGGGATCATGTCATAGCCGCGCTGCACGAGGTATTTGAACGCAAAATAGCTCGGCCGCACATTGACCGGCGAGGCGCCGACCATCGCGATGGATTTCACGCTGTTGAGGATGCCGCGGATGTAGTTGTCGTCGTATTGGTCGTGGTTCATTTCATCTTTCCCAGATCCTCATCCTGAGGAGCCGCGAAGCGGCGTCTCGAAGGATGAAGGCCCGTCTGTGGCCTCATGGTTCGCCCGGCGATGCGGAGCATCGTCCGGAAACGCGCTTCGCGCTCCTCACCATGAGGGTCATCTATCGATCCTGCCATTTCGGCTCGCGCTTCTCGATGAAGGCGCCGATGCCTTCCTCGGCGTCGCGCGCCATCATGTTCTCGGTCATCACCTCGGCGGCGTAGCGGTAGGCCTCGGCAAGGCTCATCTCGGCCTGGCGGTAAAATGCTTCCTTGCCGAGCTTGACGGTGTAGGCCGATTTCAGCGCGACCTTCTGCGCCAGTGCAATTGCGGCCTCACGCTCGGTGCCCACAGGCACCACGCGGTTGACGAGCCCGATGGCCTGCGCGGTCACCGCCGGCACAGGCTCGCCGGTGAGCAGCATCTCCATGGCCTGCTTGCGCGGCACGTTGCGCGACAAGGCGACCATCGGCGTCGAGCAGAACAGGCCGATATCGACGCCCGGCGTGGCAAAGCTTGCGGCCTCCGATGCGACCGCAAGATCGCAGCTGGCGACGAGCTGGCAACCGGCTGCCGTCGCAATGCCCTGCACCGATGCGACCACGGGTTTTGGCAGATGCACGATGGCCTGCATCATCGCGCTGCAGGCGTTCATGATCTGAGCGAAGTACGCGCGGCCGCGATCCGGATCGCTGCGCCGCGCCGTCAATTCCTTCATGTCGTGGCCGGCGGAGAAGGCCGGGCCATTGGCCGCGATCACCACGCCGCGCACGCTCTTGTCGTCGCCGATTTTGTTCAGTGCTGCGTGCAGCTCGCCGATCAGGCCTTCCGACAGGCTGTTGCGTGCCGCAGGGCGGTTGAGCGTGAGCACGGCAATGCTGCCGACATGCTCGCGGAGCAGGATCGGCTGACTTGGCTGGGCTGCGCGGGCGGTCTGGGGCATCTCGGACTTCTTGCTTGAGCGAATACCAACTTAATGTAAGAGACCGGCTGAAGCGAGGGCAGGGAGCCGATCCGGGAGCGCATGGCAGTTGCGAAAATGAGCGTGGCGGAGCTCGAGGAGTTCCTGCGGCGCGAATTCCCCCAGGCCTTTGGTGCCGGCACCAGTGTCAAGATCGAGCGCGCCGACGGCGAAACCTGCCTGGTGCGCGAGCCGTTCAGCGAGCGCATGCTGCGGCCAGGCGGCACGGTGTCGGGGCCGACGCTGATGGCGCTCGCCGATTGCGCGATGTATGTGGTGCTGCTCTCAGCCATCGGCCCGGTCGGGCTCGCGGTGACCACCAACCTCAACATCAACTTCCTGCGCAAGGGCGCGCCGGGACAGGACGTGCTGGCCGAAGCCAGACTGCTCAAGCTCGGCAAGCGGCTGGCTGTCGGCGAAGTGACGCTCCTGTCCGCGAATTCTCCGGATCCGATCGCCCATGTGACGGCGACCTATTCCATTCCAACTAAATAGGGTTTTCTAGGGTATTAAAATACCATATTTCTAACTATTTGTTTTGTATGGACTTATTTCACGCGACGGGCATTGACGCCCGCACGCGGCTTCTCTAGAAAGCCGCCCAGTTCGGCGCCCGGGGGCGCCGATTTCCATTTTCGCGGAATCCTCACCATGAAAACCTTTTCGGCAAAGCCCGCCGAGGTGCAGAAGAAGTGGGTCGTGATCGACGCCAAGGGTCTGGTCGTCGGTCGCCTCGCCACGCTCGTCGCCATGCGCCTGCGCGGCAAGCATCTTCCGACCTACACCCCGCATGTCGATTGCGGCGACAACGTCATCATCATCAACGCCGCGCATGTCGTGCTCACCGGCCGCAAGCGCGACCAGAAGGTGTACTACAAGCACACCGGCTTCATCGGCGGCATCAAGGAGCGTTCCGCCAAGCAGATCCTCGAGGGCCGTTTCCCCGAGCGCGTGGTGGAGAAGGCGATCGAGCGCATGATCCCGCGCGGTCCGCTCGGCCGCGTGCAGATGGGCAATCTGCGCGTCTATCCCGGCGCCGAGCACCCGCATGAAGCGCAGAACCCCGAGAAGGTCGATATCGCCTCGATGAACCGCAAGAACATGAGGGCCGCATAACAATGTCCGACACCATGCAGTCTCTCGATCAGCTCTCGCAGCTGAAGCCGGCGGCTCCCGAAGCGCCGAAATATGTCAAGAAGATCGACAAGTACGGCCGCGCCTATGCCACCGGCAAGCGCAAGGACGCGGTCGCTCGCGTCTGGGTCAAGCCGGGCAGCGGCAAGATCTCTGTCAATACCCGCGACGTCGAGGTCTACTTCGCCCGCCCGGTGCTGCGCATGATGATTCAGCAGCCGCTGGTCGCAGCCGCCCGCGCCGGCCAGTATGACGTGATCTGCACCGTCACCGGCGGCGGCCTTTCCGGCCAGGCCGGCGCGGTCCGTCACGGCCTGTCCAAGGCGCTGACCAATTTCGAGCCCGAGCTGCGCAGCGTGCTCAAGAAGGGCGGCTTCCTCACCCGCGACTCCCGCGTGGTCGAGCGCAAGAAGTACGGCAAGGCGAAGGCCCGCCGTTCGTTCCAGTTCTCGAAGCGCTAATTGTTTCGCTAAAATTTGCAGCAGCTGCTGCATCGGAAAGGACGAAAGGGGCGCCGAAAGGCGCCCCTTTCTGCGTTGCAGTTACAGTTTAATTAATCCAGTTTTTCGTGAAAACTTTCCGGTGGGTGACAACGGATTGCCAAGGCGGGCCGCTTACGCTGGCAAATGGCGCTCCATGGGAAAAGTTGCCCGGCGCGCCCGCATCACAATCGGCCGGTGACCACATGTCATTCGATACTTCGACCCTTTATCTCATCGCGACCATGCTCGCGGCCATGCTTGGCGGCATGCTCGTGCTCTTCGGAAGGCAGGAGAACATCGCCGCGCTGAAGTGGTGGGGTGCCGCCTATCTGTTGGGCTCGGCTGCGGTGGCGATCTGGACGATCTGGGGTGCGACGCTCGGCCCGCTGGCCTCACTGGTATTGACCTCGATCGGTTTCTTCGCCTGCGGCATGGTCTGGAACGCCTCGCGCGTGTTCCACGGCCGCAAGCTGCTGTGGCCCGGCCTGGTGCTGGGCCCGCTGGTCTGGATCGCGACCATGATGACGCTGGCGCCGCGCGATGCCTCGATCCGGCTCAGCATGGGAGCGGCGATCGTTGCGATCTATGCGGCGTTGACGGCTTCCGAATTGTGGAGCGAGCGCCGCCGCGACATGCAGCGGCGCTGGCCGACGATCGCAATTCCGGTCCTGCACGGCTTCGTGCTGATGCTGCCGATTTTACTGGGCGTGTATCTGCGTCCGTATGACGTGAATTTCTCCAACAGCATCTGGGTGACGGTCTTCTCGGTCGAGCTCGTGCTGTACGCGATCTGCACCGTGTTCGTGATCTTCATGCTGGTGTCGGACCGCACCGTGGCCGCGCACAAGAGCGCGGCATCGACCGACCCCCTGACCGGCCTGTTCAACCGCCGCGGTTTTGCCGAGGCGTGCGCGCGGGTGATCGAGCGCGAGGCCAAGGCCGGGCGGCCGGTAACGGTCATGATTTTCGACATCGACCATTTCAAGTCGATCAACGACCGCTTCGGCCATCCGGCCGGCGACGAGATCCTCAAGCTGTTTGCGATCGTGGTGAGCAGCAATCTGCGCCTCAGCGACCTGTCGGGACGGATCGGCGGCGAGGAGTTCGCCGCGCTTCTGCCCTGCTCGCTGGAGGAGGGCGTGCTTGTCGCCGACCGGATGCGCCAGGCGTTCGAAGCCTCGAACATCGTGTGTGACGAGGGGCCGGTCGATACCACCGTCAGCATTGGCGTGGCGGGCGGTCCGGCCGGCACTGAGCTCGAAGTGCTGCTGGCGGCGGCCGACACCGCGCTCTATCAGGCCAAGCGCAGCGGCCGCAACCGCGTCGAGGCGGCGGAAGAACTGCCGCTGTCGCTGGAAAACTGGCGGCGCAAGAGCGCGGGAATCGCAGAATCCGCGCGGGCCAAGCCAGCGACCGCATAAGGCCGTCGCGTCCCGGGCGAGGATTCTGCGGCTTGCTCATCCCTCGCCAGGCCGGCCGTATCGCTTCATCGTCTGCGCATGCATGCTTCGATATAGCCTTTTAGCGCGCCGCCGCCGCCGTGGGGACGAAGGCCCATGTTTTCGGCTTCCTGTTTGCAGCGCCCGCGTTTCGCCAGCATTGCGTCCTTTTTGCCGAGACACCTGGCCTGAGCGGGTCCGGCGGGGTAGCTCATGCAATCCTGAGCACTCGCAGCGGAGGGGAGCCACCATGCGAGCAGTGCAAATGCGACGTATTTCATCCTGTCATTCCTCGTCGGCACGAAATCCAGCCTAGCGTCGGCGCCGCTGCCACAAGGTACGGTCGCCAGTTTTGGGAAGTAACCTTCCGTTTACCATTCGGTCCATATCATATTGTCTATGGACTCATACCGTCGACGAAACCCTCAGGCTGCGCTGATGGCTCTTGAAGCTGCAGCGGCCTCGGCGCGCGGCGGATTTGCCTGCATGTTCTCCTCCTCGGACGAATACGAAAGCGCGCTGATCACGGAGCGGCGCGCGCAGGGGCTCTACAGCGGACAGAAGCGCCACTGGCCTGTCATGATGTTCCTGGGTGGCTCGCTGCTGGTTGCCGGCACGGTGCTGCTGTTCGGCTGAACAACCGTCACGACGGGATTGAAGGGGCGCCGGCAGGCGCCTTTTTCTTTTGTGCCGGCCGCGGTAGAGACGAAGCCTTCGCGTTGAGGAAAGGCTCCCATGATTACCGAAATCGCACAGATCGACGTCAAGCCCGGCACCGAGAAGGATTTTGAGGCCGCAGTCGCCAAGGCCAGGGCTGCATTCGGCCGTTCCAAGGGCTTTCACGGCTTTGAGCTGCACCGCTCGATCGAAAAGCCGCAGCGCTACCGCCTGATGGTGAAATGGGAGACGCTGGAGAACCACACCGTGGACTTCCGCGGGTCGGAGAATTTCACGGAGTGGCGCGGGCTGGTCGGCCAGTATTTTGCCGCGCCGCCCGATGTCGAGCACACCAATACGGTGGTGACGACCTGACACTTCTCGCTCTGCGCGCGCTTGCCGGAGACGTAAAAAGGCGGATCACGCCGCAACCGTCTCCGGCGGTGCCGGCTCGGTCTTGAAGTGATCGATCATCACCTTGGCGATCGCCATCAGCGGCAGCGCCAGTGCCAGCCCCCAGATGCCGAAGACGACACCGAGCAGGATCTGGAACCCAAACAGCGTGGCCGGCGGGATGTCGAGCGCCTGGCGCTGGATGATCGGCGTGAGCACGTAGCTTTCCAGCGCGTGCACGCCGAGGAACAGGATGAAGGCGCTGAGGCCGGCGACCCAGCCCGAGGCCAGGCTCGCCAGCACCACGATCAAGCCGCCCAGGATCGCGCCGACGGTCGGGATGAAGGCGAGGAGGCCTGCCTGGATGCCCAGGATGAAGGAGCTTGGGATGCCGATGACGGCAAGGCCGATCCAGGTGACCAGAAATACGGCGGCCATGGTGATGATCTGCGCGATCAGCCAGCGCTCCAGCGTATAGCCGATGCGGTCGATGATGAGGGTGGCGCGGGCGCGGTGCTTTGCCGGCGCCATGAACACGAGGCCGTTGCGGTAGACGCTGGGCTGCACCGCAAAGGCCAATCCCAGAAACAGCACGATGAAGAAGTTGCCGACCGCACTCACGGTGCCGAGCAGCACCTTGAAGGTCTGGCCGAGGATCGCGCCTCCGCCGGAGGCGATCGCGCTGGCGCTGGGCAGATTGTGCGGCGTGGCCGTTGCGGGCGCCTGTGTCTCTGACGAACCCGGTGCGGCGGTGAAGGAGTTGATATCGAAGAAGCTGGTATCGACACCGTGACTCTCCAGGAACGCCTTTACGTTCACGAGCTGCGACTTGATGGTGTTGCTCAGGATGGTCGCCTGCTGCGCGATCGTGGTGCCGCCGAGGAAAACGATTCCCGACAGCATCGCCGCCAGCGCGAGGCAAACGATGGTGAGCCGCACCGGCTGCGGCAGCGGGACCACGCGGCCGAGCAGTCCGGTCATGGCGTTCAGCGCCACCCCGAGCAGCATGCCGGCAAAGATCAGGAACAGGGTGGCGGCGAAATGCCAGGCGAAGATCAACAGCGCGATGAACAGGGCAACGCCGGTGCCCCCGACCGCTATCGACCAGGCCAGGTCGCTGCGGGCCTGAAGACGCTCCTCGGTCGAAACTGACATGACGATCCCTTCCTGCTGCCGCCTGGGCGGGACACTCATTCGACAAAATGCGGCCGGGATCAAGTCGCCGCGCGCCGGTTTGACGCTGGCGGCGAGCTTGTGCGAAGCGAAGCGGCGAAGCCGATTCGCGGATAAGGGCCGGGTGAGATGCGTTTCAAATGGTTCGGGCCGCTGGCGCTGCTTGCCGTGCTCCTCGTCGGGGACCAGATCAGGATCAACCGGCCCGGTCACAAATACCGCATGACGGTCGAGGTCGAGACGCCGGCCGGCGTGAAGTCGGCGGCGGGAATCGTCGCGGTCACTCCCTACCGCGGCTACAACTCCGGCGGCAATACGCGCACCTCGGGCGAGGCGGTATTCGTCGATCTCGGTGGCGGCAAGAACCTCGTCGCGCTGCTCGCCCATCTCGACAAGACGCTCGATCTCGACGGCATCAACTATGTCGCGCTGCGCGCCTATCCGATGGCCACGGGCAAGCGCGTGAACTTCAACGATATGAGCAAGCAGGGCGGCGTCGTGCCGGTCGGGGGTGCGCTGATCCCGGTACTGCTGACGTTTGCCGATCCCGCCAATCCCGGCAGTGCCAGGGTGGTTTCCCCCGACGGCACCGAGGCCGTGCTGGGCAAGAGCTTTCGCCTGCGCGGCATCACGGCGGAGGTGGTGCCGAACGGCTTCTGGCCGGTCGATCTCGGTGGTGCGCTTGGCGAGCCCGTCACGCGCGGCATCTCGGGCAAGCTGCCATGGCTCGATGGGACGGACGCATCGGCTGCCGCCGCGACGGCCTTGAAGGCCGCCGGCCTTCCGGGCGCCGAGAGCGTCGATGCCATGGGGGCGTTTACCCGTAGATGAAGGGGGCTGAAATTATTGCAGGGGTATGGTGCGCCGGGAGCAGGGAACACATATTGATCCCGCGCAGGGCGGGAGGCATGATCGTCCTCGGAATCGTGGCCCAATGAGAAAAGAATTCCTGCGCGAGACGCTTTTACTATGAGACGGCCCGTCGTCGGCATTATCGGCAATTCACAGCGCGTTGAAGATCGTTTTGCGGTTCAGGCAGTCGGCGAGCGCAACCTGCGCGCGGTCGCGGAAGTGTCGGGCGCGATCCCGCTGATGTTTCCCTCCATCCCCGAGATCACCGATGTCGGCGCCTTGCTCGATGTGGTCGACGGCATCGTGCTGACCGGCGCGCGCGCCAATGTCCATCCGACGCGTTTCAACGTCGATCCCTGCGAGACGTACGAGCCGTACGACGTCCACCGCGACCATGTGGCGCTCGAAGTGGCGGCGGCCTGCGTTGCCCGCGGCGTGCCGCTGTTCGGCATCTGCCGCGGCCTGCAGGAGATGAACGTCGCCTTCGGGGGCTCGCTGCATCCGGAGATTCGCGAATTGCCGGGCCGCATAAACCACCGCATGCCGCGGCTGGAGAACGGCGATATCCATCCCGACCCCACGGTGATCTTCGCCGATCGTCATGAAGTCCGCCTGACGCCGGGCGGCGCATTCGCCAGGATTTTGGGCTGCGAGATCATCCGCGTGAACTCGCTGCACGGCCAGGGCATCCTTGAGCCCGGCGGGCGCGTCGTGATCGAGGGCATCGCCGAGGACGGCACGATCGAGGCGATCCGCATTGCGGATGCCCCGGGCTTTGCGCTCGGGGTGCAGTGGCACGCCGAATACGACCCGCAGCAGAACCCGGTCAACCGGGCACTGTTCGAGGCGTTCGGCCAGGCCCTGGTCGAGCACAGGCGGGCGAGCTAGCGGGCAACTGCAAATCCAAATTGCGAGCGATTTCGTGGGCGCACACGCCGCTGGAGCTGTGTGCGATGACACTTTCTCGCCTTGATTGCGGGGGCAGCCCGTAATCTTGCGGGGTCGAAAATTGACGACCGATCGGCTGAAGCCGGGTATCCATCAATAGCTGTCTGACAGCACCGCACCTCCACCGCCGCAGGAGCGCTTGGGACTATGACATTAGGGAGCCGCCTGGCGCTCGCGATGGCGTTGCTCGTTGTGCTGATGGTGGCCGCCCTCGGCCTGCTTGCGAGCTATTTTGGCAGCATTGAAGTCAAGGTTCTGCTGGCCGCCGGCGCGGCCGGCATGTTGCTGGCACTCGTTCTCGCGCGATGGATCGAACGATCGATGTCGCGCCATCTTGCCGCCGACGCTGCGCGGCAGGAAGAGGCGCGCCGGGCGCTGGTGGAGAGCGAGCAAAATGCGCAGGCCATCATCAGGACCGCGCTCGACGCCTTCTTTCAGACCGATCTGGACGGCGTCATTCTCGAATGGGGCCCGCAGGCCGAAGCCCTGACCGGCTGGACCCGGGTAGAGGCGATCGGCGCCAATGTGGTGGAACTGCTCGTGCCGGAGCGGCTTCGCGAAGCGCACCGTCAGCGGCGAAAGAAGATGCTGAGTGAAGAGCTCGGGGCTTCTGCCGGCGTCCGGTTCGAGGCGAGCGCGATGCACAGGGACGGCCGCGAATTTCCTGTCGAGGTCTCGGCCACCGCGCTTCGCCGCGGCGACGGCTATGTGCTCAACAACTTCATGAGAGATATCAGCCGCAAGCGCCTCACCGAGGAGCAATTGATCGAGGCGCAGAAGATGGAAGCGGTCGGCCAGCTCACCGGTGGAATCGCGCACGAGTTCAACAACATGCTCACGGTGATCACGGGAACGATCGACATCCTCGCTGACGGGGTCAAGGACAAGCCCGATCTTGCGGCCATCGTGAAAATGATCGGCGAAGCGGCCGATCGTGGCGCACGATTGACGTCAAGCTTGCTCGCATTCGCGAGGAAGCAGCCGCTGCAGCCCGTCGAGATCGATGTCAACGGTCTCATCGACGAAGTCGTCGAGCTGCTGTCATTGAGCTTCGGCCAGCAGATTGCCGTCGTCACGAAGCTCGCTGATGACGCGTGGCCGGCCCTGGTCGACCGGGCGCAGCTGAGTTCGGCGCTGGTCGATCTTGCCATCAATGCCCGGGATGCCATGGAAGGCAGCGGCACGCTGACCCTCGCCACGAGCAATGTCGTGTTCGGCGTTCGTGATGCGATCGCCGTCGGCGTCGAGGGGGCCGGCGACTATGTCGTCATCGAGGTCAGCGATACCGGGCCGGGTATCCCGCCAGCCATCCGCGACAGGATCTTCGATCCGTTCTTTTCGACCAAGGAAGTGGGGAAGGGCACCGGGCTGGGCCTCAGCATGGTGTTCGGCTTCGTCAAGCAGTCCGGCGGCAGCATCGAAGTGAGCGGCGAGGAAGGACAGGGGGCGACGTTCCGGATCTACCTGCCAAAGGCCGACGCGCGTGCACTTCCTTCTGCAGATGACGACGAGCGGCCGGTCGTCGGCGGCCACGAAAACATCCTCTGCGTCGAGGACGACCGCGAGGTCAGGCAATTCGTGACCATCCAGCTGGAGAGCCTCGGCTACAGGACGATCATCGCGGCCGACGCGGCCGAGGCCCTTGCCATTGCCGGCCGCGGCACCCCGTTCGACCTGCTCTTCACCGATATCGTGATGTCCGGAAGCATGAACGGCCGGCAACTGGCCGAGCGGATGCTGGCGGAACGGCCGTCGCTGCGGGTTCTCTTCACGTCGGGATTTGCCTATGGCGCGGTCCATGCGCCAGGCCGCGCAGGGCAGGGCATCCCGATGCTGGCAAAGCCCTACCGCAGGTCCGAACTGGCGCGCATGTTGCGCCGCTGTCTCGATCCAGCCGTCGACCCCGCGGGCGATCCGATCCCGCTGCCATATTCCGTCCAGCCTGAGCTTGACCGCTTCCTGCGCAAGAATTCGCAATAGCGTGCCGGCCTTCTCGCGGCACGGCGGTTTTCCGCTTATAATTCTCCGCGTGAGATGAGGAGGCGGCGATGCGGTTCCGTCGATGGTCGAGGCGCGATCTTCTCAAAACATCCGCGGCATCGGTTGCAGGCGCGCTGTTCGCGCAGCCGTTGCGGGCGGCGCCGCCGGCGGCCTCGGGCGTGACGCCCGCCTTGATCGAGGCGGCGCGCAAGGAGGGCAAGGTCTCCTTTTACAGCGCGCTGGAGCTGAACGTCGCCGAGCGCGTGGCGCGGACGTTTGAGTCGAAGTATCCCGGCATCGCCGTGCGCGTGGAGCGTTCCGGGGCGGAGCGGATTTTCCAGCGCATCGCGCAGGAACAGGGCAGCGGCATCAAGGCGGTCGACGTCGCCAACTCCACCGATGCCGCGCACTATCTCGACTGGAAGAAGAGCGACTGGCTGGAGCCGTATCTGCCGGAAGAGGTCGCAAGGCATTTTCCGACGGACCAGGTCGATCCCGACGGCACCTACGCCACCGTGTGCGCCTGGCTGGAGGCCATCGGCTACAACACGGATCTCGTCAAGCGCGAGGACGCGCCAAAAGCGTATGCCGACCTGCTCGATCCCAGATGGCGCGGCAAGATCGTCAAGGCGCATCCCGGCTACAGCGGCGCGATCCTGACCACGACCTACATTCTTTCGCGCGATCTCGGCTGGGGCTTCTTTGAAAAGCTCGCCCAGCAGAAGGTGATGCAGGTGCAGTCGGCAGCCGATCCGCCGAAAAAGATCCTGCTCGGCGAGCGCGCCGTGATGGCCGACGGCAACGACTACAATCTGGTGCTGCTGAAAGACCAGGGCAAGCCGGTGGAGGTCGTGTACCCGGCCGAAGGCTCGCCGCTGATCATCGTCTGCTCCGGCATCTTCCGCGGCGCGCCCAATCCCAATGCAGCAAAGCTGTTCCAGAGCTTCTTCTTCAGTGCGGAGACCCAGCAGATGCTGGTCGACGCCTATGCCCATCGTTCCTTCCACGCCCAGGTGAAGGAGAAGGGCGGGCATGTGCCGCTATCGGCACTGAAGCTCCTGAAATCCGATCCGGCCGCTGTGCAGGAGCACAGCGAGGCCATCAAGGCGCGCTACGCAAAGCTGTTCGGGGTGTGAATACCGAAGTTTGTCCCGCAGGTGCGATGAGAGGATGGGTAGAGCGAAGCGAAACCCATCCTGCAAAAAAGGCGCCCCGTGGGGCGCCTTTCGCATTGCCGTGATCCTCGGGGATCACTGCGAATAGTACATGTCGAATTCGACCGGGTGCGGGGTCATCTCGAAGCGCTCGACCTCGGTCATCTTCAGCTCGATATAGCTGTCGATGAAGTCGTCGTCGAACACACCGCCGTGCTTGAGGAACGCGCGGTCCTTGTCGAGATTCTCCAGCGCCTCGCGGAGCGAACCGCAGACGGTCGGGATCTGCTTCAACTCCTCCTTCGGCAGGTCGTAGAGGTCCTTGTCCATCGCTGGACCCGGATCGATCTTGTTCTTGATGCCGTCGAGGCCCGCCATCAGCATCGCGGCGAAGCCGAGATACGGATTGGCCATCGGGTCGGGGAAACGCACCTCGACGCGCTTGGCCTTCGGGTTGGAGGTGTAGGGGATGCGGCAGGAGGCCGAGCGGTTGCGCGCGGAGTAGGCGAGCAGCACCGGCGCCTCATAGCCGGGAACCAGACGCTTGTAGGAGTTGGTCGAGGGGTTGGTGAAGGCGTTGATCGCCTTGGCGTGCTTGATGATGCCGCCGATGTAGTGGAGGCAGGACTCCGACAGGTCGGCATACTTGTTGCCGGCGAAAGTCGGCTTGCCGTCCTTCCAGATCGACTGGTGGACGTGCATGCCCGAGCCGTTGTCGCCGTAGACCGGCTTCGGCATGAAGGTGGCAGTCTTGCCGTAGATGTGGGCGACCTGGTGGATGCAGTATTTGTAGATCTGCATCTGGTCGGCCATCAGCGTCAGCGTGTCGAACTTCATGCCGAGCTCGTGCTGGGCCGAAGCGACTTCATGATGATGCTTCTCGACCTTGACGCCCATCTTGGCCATGGCCCCGAGCATTTCCGAGCGCATGTCCTGCACCGAGTCCTGCGGCGGCACCGGGAAGTAGCCGCCCTTGATGCGGATGCGATGACCGAGATTGCCGCCTTCATACTCGGTGTCCGAGTTGGTCGGCAGCTCCGAAGAGTCGAGCTTGAAGCCGGTGTTGTAGGGCGTTGCCGAGAAGCGCACGTCGTCGAACACGAAGAACTCGGCTTCGGGGCCGACGAACACGGTGTCGCCGACGCCCATCGACTTCACCATCGCCTCCGCCTTCTTGGCCATGCCGCGCGGATCGCGGTTGTAGGGCTCGCCGGTGGTCGGTTCCAGCACGTCGCAGATGATGACCATGGTGGTCTCGGCGAAGAACGGATCGATCGTCGCGGTGACGGGATCTGGCATCAGGCACATGTCGGATTCGTTGATTGCCTTCCAGCCGGCAATCGAGGAGCCGTCGAACATCTGGCCTTCGGCGAACGTATCCTCTTCGATCATGGAAACGTCGAAGGTCACGTGCTGCCACTTGCCGCGCGGATCGGTGAAGCGCAGGTCGACGTATTTGACGTCGTTGTCCTTGATCGATTTCAGGACGTCTTTGGCGGTCTTCATGAATTCCCCTTATCTCTTGCGGGTAGGTTTCCTGGAGTGAACGGCGAATGAGTCGCAAACGAAACCAGGCTGCCAAAACAGCCCGTTCTTGTTGTTTTTCCCGGCGAAATTGCGGATAGCATCGGGCTCAGATAGCGTCCAGCCCGGACTCGCCGGTCCGGATGCGGATCGCTTCCTCGATGTTGGATACGAAGATCTTGCCGTCGCCGATGCGCCCGGTCTGGGCGGCGCGGCGGATCGCGTCGATGGCCTTCTCCACCAGATCGTCGCCGATCACGATCTCGATTTTGACCTTGGGCAGGAAGTCGACGATGTACTCTGCGCCGCGATACAGCTCCGCGTGGCCCTTCTGCCGCCCAAAGCCCTTGGCTTCGGTGACGGTGATGCCCTGCAGTCCGACTTCCTGAAGCGCCTCCTTCACCTCGTCGAGCTTGAACGGCTTGATGATGGCCTCGATCTTCTTCACTGACTTTGTCTCCCGGCGTTTACTAGATTCCAAACCTGCGCGTTCTCTATGGTTGTGCCGACGCGCGGCTCGTTCGATGCTGTGATCCGGCGAACTGCCGGAAAATACTCGCGATTGCTCACCTCCTCAGCCGGCTTCCTCGAAAGCAGGGTCTATGCCAAGTTGTTAAGAGGTCTGATTTGGGAATGTTATCAGACTTTTAAGGTGCAGCCGGGTGGAGTCCGAGGCAACGTGTCCATGATACGTCAGCCTACAAAATAGGCAAACAGGTCAATTCGTGTGCAGAGGGTGGCCTGTTTTTCGTTCAAGCCGGGAATGGATGTGCCTCAGTAAAAGGCGTTTGGGTCAGGAATTGGCATGGAAGTTCTCACCACATCCGAGATGGAACGCGCCGATCACCTGACAATCGCGGCGGGCAGGCCCGGCTTCGCGCTGATGCTGAGCGCGGGCCAGGCGGTGGCGGAAGCGGCGATGGATCTGGCCGAGGAGGGGCCCATCGTCGTGGTTGCTGGCCGCGGCAACAATGGCGGCGACGGCTTTGTTGCGGCCGCCGAGCTCGCCGCTCGCGGCCGCGAGGTTTCGGTGGTGCTGCTGTGCGAGCGCGACAGCCTGCAGGGCGATGCGGCTTCGGCTGCGCGGGGCTGGAAATATCCGGTGCTGCCGTTCAACCCGCAGGCGCTCGGCAAGCCTGCGCTGATCATCGATGCGCTGTTCGGTGCGGGGCTGAACCGTGCGGTGAAGGGCGAACCGCAAGAGATGATCGAGGCGATCAACGCCAATGGCGCGCCGGTGCTGGCGGTCGACCTGCCAAGCGGCATCAACGGCACCACGGGGTTCGTGATGGGCGTGGCGGTGCGTGCCACCGAAACCGTGACCTTCTTCCGCCGCAAGCCGGCGCATCTGCTGTTGCCGGGCCGCATGCATTGCGGCCGCGTTCGCCTTGCCGACATCGGCATTTCGAGCAGCGTGCTCGGCGAGATCGAGCCGCAGACGTTCGAAAACGTTCCTGACACCTGGCAGGCATCGTTTCCGGTGCCGCGCGTCGACGGGCACAAATATGCCCGCGGGCATGCCGTGGTTGTATCCGGCGAGATGGCATCAACTGGTGCGGCACGTCTGGCGGCGCGCGGCGCGCTGCGTGCGGGGGCGGGCCTCGTGACGGTTGCTTCGCCGCGCGAGGCGCTGGCGGTGAATGCAGCGTCGTTGACGGCAGTGATGGTACGCGCGGTGGATACGCCGATCGAATTCGGCGAGCTCATGGCTGACCGGCGCTTCAACGCCTGTGTGATCGGGCCGGGCGCCGGGATCGGCGATCGCACCCGCGACTTCGTGCATACGGCGCTGGCGGCGCAAAAGCATCTGGTGCTGGATGCGGACGCGCTGACGAGCTTTGCAGAGGCGCCGGACCGATTGTTCGAATCGATCAAGGCTTCAGAAGGTCCGCAGGTCGTTCTGACCCCGCATGAAGGCGAGTTTCCACGCCTGTTCAGCGACATGAGCAACAAGAATCCCGGCCGCTCCAAGCTGGAACGCGTTCGCGACGCTGCGCAGCGCTCCGGAGCCGTGGTGCTGCTCAAGGGCGCCGACACGGTGGTGGCGGCGCCTGACGGCCGCGCGACGATCGCGTCCAACGCGCCGCCGTGGCTCGCCACCGCCGGGGCCGGCGACGTGCTCTCCGGCATCGTTGCCGCGATGCTGGCACAGGGCGTGCCGGCCTTCGAGGCCGCCAGCATCGGCGTGTGGATGCATGGCGAAGGCGCACGCGAAGCGGGACCCGGCCTGATCGCGGAAGATCTGCCCGAGGTGATGCCGGCGGTGTTCCGTCGGCTCTATGACGAGTTCGGGATCGAGTACTAGTAGGGCGTGTACTCATAAATCTTCGTCGATGTCCGGTTCGCCCCGACACCGACCGCCTTTGTGCAACCGCAGCAGATGTCGCGATGGGCCAAGAAGAAACTCATGCGCTGCAGCAAACAAGGCCACTATTCGTTCGCCTCCTCGGCGCGGGCAAGCAATATTGAGGGAGGATGATGCCGATCCCCTTTGCAGTCTAGAAGTTCGCGACCATCTCGCTTGGCCGACGTTTGAACCGCAACGAGGGATGCTGGCCCATATCTACAATATTTTTGGGTAGCGGGCCGTTACGGATTATCGATCATGTGCTGCAGCTCAATGGCGCGCGCTTCGTTCATCTTGATCAGGCACTGGTCCCAATAGACGCTAAAACCCGATCCCCCTTTCGACTCGTAGGTATCGACGCGACAGGCTGCCTCGCGCCAGACCAGCCACGCTCGCTGCGCCTTGGTCATCAACCGATGCAAATCAGGTTCGTCCTTGCTGTGGCGCTCAGTCAGCACGCGCAGCCTTCGTGCAAGCTCCGCCTCCGACTTCTTGAATTCCTCGCGCCAGCAGGCCGTGAACGCCGGATCCTTCTGGACGTTCTGGCATGGGTTCTCCGCTGCAGCGGCCGGCCACGCCAGAGCTGCGAACAAAATCGGAAACACCGAGCGGATCATATCTTGGCCTTTCAGCGCATTTGCCGACACGCACGCGCTGTCCAAATGAGCGGGTTGTCCGTGCGCAGGCTTTAACTGGGCGACAGCATCGCAGTTGCCCAAACGACTCTTTGTTAGCAGTCTGAAATCAGCTTCGCTACTGCAGCATTAGGCGCTGGCCGATGTCCGCTTTGGGTCATTTTCGACGGATTCATCAGGGATTGTCGGCAGGTTGATGTCCGCTTGTGCAGGTAAGCGCCGACCCGAGGCCGAGCCAGAAGCGTTGCGTTTGGCCAGACTCCAGTGATTCAAACTCCCAAGCTGGGGGCTCGACCCATGCGCTACGAACTCGCCGACTATGAATGGACTGCCATAAGGCCGATGCTGCCGAACAAGCCGCGTGGCGTTCCTCGGGTGAACGACCGACGTGTCCTCAATGGCATCTTCTGTCCGCTGAATTCGGTACGTCTAGCGGCCTCGGATTCAGTCCGCTGACAACTTCGTTAAGGTCAAAGGCCAAGGCGGCACCGCGTGAGGAAAATCACACAGCGCGAAGGCGCCTTGCATACCTGTATGCGGCTCACCCGCTGGGAACGCGCTCCGCCCGCCCGGCGATCTGCGCAATCGAACCGTGGGCGGTCAAAGTGTGACCTACCTCAAAGAGGTCGGTGAAGGGATTCCAGTATCTGCAACGGGATCGTTTTCATGGATTGGAAGCACTCCCGTGAAGAACCATTTTCCCATGCTGGATCCGCTGCGCTTCGGGGCTGCCCTCGGCGTCGCCATTTTTCACCAGATGTTCTGGTCCTGGGCCTGGGTTTCGATTGGCGTCCCGGGTTTCGAGCGCTACGTCGCCGCCGATGTCCTATACCCGTCCGCCGCGCCCTTCACATGGTTCGGCTGGGTGGGTGTTGAAATATTCTTTGTTATTTCTGGTTTCGTCATAGCGAATTCCGCGAGCAAGTCTTCCCCGACAGAGTTTCTTCTTGGCCGCGCTCTCCGGCTTTACCCGGCGGTCTGGGTTTGCGCCACCGCGACCCTCCTCGTTCTGGTCCTCTTTGGCACTGGTAAAGCGTCCGAATTCATCTTGCCCTACATCCACGCCATGCTGCTCGTTCCCAAGGGAGTCACGGGTGAATGGCTCGACGGCGTCTATTGGACACTGGCCGCCGAGATAGCGTTTTATGGGCTCGTGTTTTGCGCGATGCTCACGAAGAAAATCACCCTGCGGCACCTGGCTTTCGGCCTCACCATCTACAGCGCCGTGTTCAACGCGATCGCGTTGCTGGTGCTGTCATGCACCACGCCGTCCGATTTGCCCTATCTCGTTATTCTGATGTTCCGGGTGCCGTGCGCGGCATTCCTCTTGACCCATGGCTGCTTCTTTGCGCTGGGTATCTGGCTGTTCATTTCCGCAAACAGGGAATTGACCGCGCTCGAAAGGGTCGCCGTCGCCGTCACCTGTCTTTCGGGGGCCGCCGAAATCTACTTTTTTGCCTCCTTCTTTTTGACGTCCATACCCGCCATCTCGGGTCAGTCAGCCCTTGTGCCGATCATGGTTTGGGCGGCGGCGGTGTGCCTCATTGCCTATTGCGCGAACAGGAACAAGCGCTCTGCAGCCACCGCGTCGCCTGAAGCGCCGGCTTACTGGAGAACGCTCGGGCTGATCACCTATCCGCTCTATCTCACCCACAACATCATTGGCACAGCGACTATTCGCGTCCTGGTCGATGCTGGTCTCGATGCCACCTCGGCCGTGTGGGTCCAGCTAGGCATTCTTGTCCTGGTCTGCTGGTTTATTTGCGCGAAGGTCGAGCCGGCTATCAGAGGTGCGATGACACAAACCATCGCATATTTCGGGCAGCTACCGGAAAAACTGCCGGCACACAGGCGCCCGAGATTTTCTCGGGGGCTGGGCCTTCGGTCGCCCGTCCCGGCAAAGATGATCGCCACGGCGCAATAGCCGGTGGCCTGCTAGACTAGCTTCCTGAGCTTGTTGCATCTGCTCTGGGTCAAAGGGCGTACTTCGACCGACACTCATCGGATGGGAGAAGTTCCGCGAGTCAAGGCAGAAAGTGTCGGATGAAGGTCACCAGGGACATGGTGGATAAGGACTTGCGCGGCGCATACGCCGTTGGGCGGATCATCGCACGTTCTTTTCACATGCGATGGTTCTCTCTGCTCGTGTTCCGTTCCAGTGGGGCCGTCTTGCGGGGAAAAAACATCAGGGGACTTGTCTGCCGAGAGCAGCACATTCCGAGCAGAAATGGCGGGTCGCCTATTCGTGTGAGAATCTATCGGCCAACCGCGGCAGTTGGAGCACTGCCGATCATGCTCTACTTGCATGGTGGCGGGTACGTTTACGGGGTGCCCGAGCAGTTCGGCTCAATCATCAAGGACTTCATCGAGACAGAGCCATGCATCATCGTCGCGCCGGACTATAGAAAGGCCGTTGAATCGCCGTACCCGGCCGCATTCAACGACTGCTACGACACCCTGCTATGGATAAGGGATCACGCGGCCTCCCTCGGCGGAAGACCTGACAGATTCATCGTGTCAGGCCATAGCGCAGGCGGAGGGCTTGCGGCGGCCGTCTCTCTCAAGGCTACCGATAACGACGATGCAAAAATAGCCTTTCAAATGCCGCTATATCCAATGATTGACGACCGGCAAAACAGCGCCTCTGCCACGGGAAACAACGCGCCCGTATGGGATGAAAAAGCCAACAGGCTGGCGTGGTCCCGTTATCTCGCTGGCGTGGAGAACGTTACGCCTTACGCGGCTGCGGCACGCTGCACAGACTATACGAAATTGCCGCCGACGATCACATTTGTTGGCAGCCTTGAGCCATTTCGGGATGAAACGAAAATCTACGTCGAGAACCTCCGTCGAGCCAACATTCCGGTTGAGTTCGAGATATTCGACGGCGCATTTCACGGTTTTGACTTGATGGTGCCAACTGCTCCAATCAGCAGGCGAGCAAATCAATTTCTAATGGAAAATTTCCAAAAGTTTGCTCAGCGGTATTTCTCCTAGGCTCTCTCTCCCTACTCGACGGCGTACCATCGCACGAGCCGCGGCGCCGCCCAATCGGTGGCTGCGGATTCAATCAGCCAGCGGCCGGCGTACTCGGCAGCAAACGCGATGCGCTGCGTCTGGCCCGGCTCGATGGCGAGCGTGTCGAGCCAGAACGGCTTCCAGCCGTCGTCGAGCTTGTCGAGCAGGCGGAAGTGATGGCCGTGGAGATGGAAGACGGTGGCAATGTCGGCGCGGTTGGTCAGCGCCAGCACGACAATGCGTCCGGCCTTGGCGCGGAACGCCGGCTGTGCGGAGGCACCAAAGCGCGCAGGGACGATCCAGTCTTGCCCATTCAGCGCAAGATCGACGCGCAGCGCGCTCCTGAGATCGAACCGCGCGGGCAAGCCGTTGGATGGCAGTGGCGGGGCGGGTGGCCGCGGCGCGGTGCGGACCGGCGGGTCATTGGTGACGACGAGGCGGCCGACCGGGCGCACTTCCTTTCCGTCATGCAGGAGGATCGGGAGCACTGTGCCACCGGGGGCGGTCGCATCAACAAAGGCGTCGACACGGCCGCCCGGCGCGAGCACCAGCGCGCCGTTGCGGGCAACGAAAGGTTCGGCCGGCTGGCTGTCGATGGCCATGACCCGGAGTTCGACCTGATCGATTTTGACCGCGATCACACTACGTTGGCTGGCGTTGATGAAACGCAGCCTCAGCCGCTCGTTCACGCGGCACATGAAGTCCGGCGCGAGCGCCCCGTTGACCGTATAGACCGCAACCGCGTCCTTGGGAGCGGAGCCGGCAGCCATCGCGGAGCCATCAGGCAGGAGCTGCCCGTCTTCGATAAGCAACACCTCGTCGCGATCGACGGGCACCGGCTCGCCTTCCTGCACCACCACCGCTTGTGCGCGCGACGGCCGCGCGGCGCCATCGCCGAGCAGGTTGATGTCACACAGCAGCGTTCCGGCATGGCGCAGTGGAATCGCGACGCTTTCCTTCGCGCTGGCGGCGAGCGGCGGCCGTCCGGTCAGGGGAGCAGCGGCAGGAACGCCGTCGAGGCCGCGCCAATTTAGGGCAATCGGGACTGGCAGCTCATTGCTGACGTCCAGTTGAACCGTCTCGCCGCGGCGGAAGCGGAATTCTTGGTTGCCGAGCGACCAGATCGGGGTTTCCGATCCGCCCGGACGCAGCGCGATCCTGGCAGGCCTCGCCTGCACGACCATCCGGGTCTGCGCCCATGCAGGCACCAAACCGGTCAGGGCGGAGGCGCCAAATCCGGCCAGAAGATTGCGCCGGGTGAGGTGGAAAATCGGTCTTGCCATCAGGCCGATCCGGACCATTTTTAAGGTGGAATGTCCAGTTGCGGCGGTTTGGCCCAATGTGGCCAAGTCGGGCCATTTTTTTGCTGCGAAGGGACGGCCTCATGTTATAAGCCGCCGCCCGCGGGCATCGCGGCCGGACCTATGATGCACTTCACGCGGGCGTGGCGGAACTGGTAGACGCGCTGGATTTAGGTTCCAGTGACGAAAGTTGTGGGGGTTCGAGTCCCTCCGCCCGCACCAAGCGCTTTCAGGCGTTTGCCCGACGAATTTCGAACCTTTTCCCGCATGGGATTTTGGTTCGCCAAACCACTGGCGCGAGGCCATTTGGCCGGGCGCCGAACATTTTGACAATCTCCGGCCCGATGAGGGCCGGACGAACGTGGAAGAAGACGACGCCATGCAGGTCACCGAAACCCTCTCCGAGGGATTGAAGCACGAATTCAAGGTCAGCGTTCCCGCGACCGATCTCGACGCCAAGGCCGATGCGCGCCTGGTCGACCTCAAGGACAAGGTCCGTATCAACGGCTTCCGCCCCGGCAAGGTGCCGGTGGCGCACCTGAAGAAGCTTTACGGCCGCTCGGTGATGGCCGACACGATCGACGAGACCATTCGCGACACCAACACCAAGATCTTCACCGAACGCGGCTTCCGCCTGGCGACCGAGCCGAAGGTGACGATGCCGACCGAACAGAAGGATGTCGAAGAGCTCCTCTCCGGCAAGACCGATCTCACCTACACCGTCGCGATCGAAGTCGTTCCCCCGATCACGCTTGCCGATTTCAAGAGCTTCAACGTCGAGAAGCCGGTGGTCGAGGTCAGCGACAGCGACGTCGATGAATCGATCAAGCGCATCGCCGACCAGAGCCGTCCCTATTCGGCGAAGGCCGAGGGCGCCAAGGCCGAGCAGGGCGACCGCGTCACCATCAACTTCAAGGGCACCATCGACGGCGTGCCCTTCGACGGCGGCACCGGCGAGGGCATCCAGCTCGTCATCGGTTCCGGTCAGTTCATCCCCGGTTTCGAGGATCAAGTGATCGGCGTCGGCGTGGGCGAGACGCGTACGCTCAAGGTTTCCTTCCCCAAGAACTATGCCAGCGAAAAGCTCGCGGGCCAGGCGGCCGAGTTCGAGACCACGGCGACCGCGATCGAAGCGCCGGGCGAGACTGTCATCGATGACGAGTTTGCCAAGTCGCTTGGGCTGGAATCGCTCGACAAGCTGAAGGAGGCCGCACGCGAGCGGCTGAAGGCGGAATTCGCAGGTGCGACTCGCCAGCGCGTCAAGCGCGCGCTGCTCGACCGCCTCGACGAGAGCCACAAGTTCGAGGCGCCGCCGTCGCTGGTTGGAGAAGAGTTCAATCTGATGTGGAACTCGATCAAGGCCGAGATGGAATCGAGCGGCAAGACCTTTGCCGACGAGAACACGACCGAAGAGGCGGCCAAGGAAGAGTACCGCAAGATCGCCGACCGCCGCGTTCGTCTCGGGCTCGTGCTCTCCGAGATCGGCGAGAAGAACAAGATCACCGTTTCCGACGACGAGGTCAGCCGCGCCGTGATCGAGCGCGCCCGCTCGATGCCCGGCCGCGAGAAGGAAGTCTGGGACTATTATCGCAACAATGCCAATGCGCTCGCCCAGCTTCGTGCACCGATCTATGAGGACAAGGTGGTCGACTTCCTGCTGGAGCTCGCCAACGTGACCGAGAAGAAGGTCACCCGCGAGGAACTCTTCAAGGACGAGGAAGACGAGAAAACTGCCGCCTGATCGCGACAGTTATCGTTAAGGATGAACGGCAAAACCGGCCCGGCGGCAGCATCCGCCGCTAGGCCGGCAGTTCCGAATCAGCTTGAACTAGCCTGCGTACGGGGCTGATGCCCCGGCCTTGCCGGCCGGGCATTCGGCCCATATCTGTGCGAACAGTCCTTCCTGCATCACGAGGTGCCCCATGCGCGATCCCGTTGAAACCTACATGAACCTCGTGCCGATGGTCGTCGAGCAGACCAATCGCGGTGAACGCGCTTACGACATTTTCTCGCGCCTCTTGAAAGAGCGCATCATCTTCGTGACCGGTCCGGTCGAGGACGGCATGTCGACGCTGATCGTCGCGCAACTGCTGTTCCTCGAGGCCGAGAACCCGAAGAAGGAAATCTCGATGTACATCAACTCGCCGGGCGGCGTGGTGACATCGGGTCTTGCGATCTACGACACCATGCAGTTCATCCGCCCGCCGGTGTCGACGCTGTGCACGGGGCAGGCGGCCTCGATGGGTTCGCTCCTGCTCGCCGCCGGCGAAAAGGACATGCGCTTCACGCTGCCGAACTCGCGCATCATGGTGCATCAGCCCTCCGGCGGCTTCCAGGGGCAGGCCACCGACATCATGCTGCACGCGCAGGAGATCCTGAATCTCAAGAAGCGCCTCAACGAAATCTACGTGAAGCACACCGGCCAGACCTACAAGGCGATCGAGGACGCGCTGGAGCGCGACAAGTTCCTCACCGCCGATGACGCCAAGTCGTTCGGCCTCGTCGACAAGGTGATCGACAAGCGTCCGGACGACCCAGCGGCGGCAAAGGCTGCGTAAGACAACGAGTGGTTGCGGGCGGTATGCCTTGCCTGCGGCACGCGGTCGCGGTGCCCTCTGATGTGATCGAGATGTGTCCCGGCGCGGTGCTTTACTGCGCCGGATTGTTTGTCCTCAATTGGCCCGATATTCTCAATTGGCCCGATATTGAAATGCACGATTTTTGACGCGGGGGCTTTTGATGCGCGTTGGAAGAATTGCCGGTGCAGCCATTTTCCTGGTCGCCGCCGTTCCTGCATTTGCCGCCAATCCCAAGCAACTGATCGAAGGCTGCCGCAACAGCGTCGGCAAGCGTATCGTCATGGCGTGCATGCGCGCGGGCGGCGGAAGCGTGGAGGCTTGCCGCGAAAAGGCAAAACCCCAGGTGATGGCCTGCGTGCAGGCAGCCATGGAAAAGGCGCTGCCCAAGGAGGCGGCTCCGAAGGCGGGGGAGGCACCTACCGCAGCTGACATTGCCAAGGTCGCGCCGACCAGCCTGGTGGCACCGCCACGTACCGTTTCCGACGTGACGGCGATCCTCGACCAGCAGAAGCCCGATCCCTCACGCACCGAGCAATTGCAGGCCGCCGCAGATGCGGCGGTGCCGGACAATCTGAAGGGACTTCAACTCGCCGACTTCTATTACAAGCGCGGTCAGGCGAGGGCGCAGCTCGGGCGTAGCGAGGAAGCGCTGGCCGATGCGGAACTCGCTGTGAGCAACGGCAAGGGCGCCGATTACGCCACCGTCGGCAGCCGCTACGAACAGTTCTTGCTGCGCCGGCTCCGCGAAGCCGGCCAGAACAGGCGCGCGCAGGAAATCGTCACGCGGCAGGTGGCGACCTTCTCCGCCAAGGGCAAAGGCCGCCTGTTCGGTCTCAACTACATCTCCCTCAATGCCGCGATCCGCAGCGGCGACATCAATGCGGCGGAAGGCTACGCCGCGCGTAACCGGACCTTGCTTGCGGAAGCCAGACGCTGGCCGCACTTCCCCCTCTATGGCGCGAACTGGCAGGCTTTTGTCGAGGATGGCGATGGGCGGGTTGCCGAGGCGCGAGGTCTCTATGCCGACGCAGAGACCAATTTCCGCAAGGCTTCGCAGTCCTACATGGCGGCGCTGAAATACTTCGCGCAGTGGGAAAGCAAGCCGCCGGAAGGCGAGTTGGAGCGCTCCGCCGATTGGACGCTCGCGCTGGAAGGCCGCGTCAAGGTCAAGCAGGGCCGGGTGGGCGAGGGGGAAGCCGACGTTCGCCGCGCGCTGCTCAGCCGTCTCAGCAAGTCAGGCAAGTATCACGTCGATACTGCCGGCGTTCTCGGCGTTCTCGTCTACGTCGTGCAGGAGCAGGGCCGCTATCAGGAGGCCGAGCAGCTGCAGCGTCAGGTGATCGATATCTACCAGGGCCTCGGCTATCCCGCGGAATCAGGCATCATGGTCGGAGCGCAGTCGTTCCTCGCGCAAATTCTCAATCTGGAACGGCGCTACGACGATGCCAGCAAGCTTTACGACCAGATCGACGTCTGGACCGCCAAGTGGGATCCGAAGCGGCGCGAAGCGATCAGCAGCGGACTTTCGCGGATTTCGATCATGCTGGTCCAGGGCGATGCCGCCAATGCACTCGAGGTCGCGCAACGAACGCTCGAGCGGGAGCGCAACCGGTCGGGTGAAAAGAGCCTCAACACGGCGGTTGCGCGCGGCTATTACGCGATTGCGCTCGCCCGCAGCTCGAAACCGGCGGAGGCGTTGCAGGCTTTCAAGGAATCGATCCCGGTTCTGTTGACCACGACGGGCAGCAGCGACGATGACAGCGGATCAACGGCCGCGGCCCGAGAGGGGCGCATGCGCTTCATCATGGAAGGCTATTTGCGCGTGCTTGCACTCAATCCCTCGCTCGCGCCGGCCAATGTAGCCGAGGAAACCTTCGGCTATGCCGACCTGCTGCGCGGACAATCGGTGCAGCGGGCGCTGCAGGCCTCATCGGCGCGCTCGGCGACCGACAATCCGGAACTCGCCAATCTCATCCGCGCCTCGCAGGACGGCGAAAAGAGGACCGGTGCGGCCGTCGCTGCGCTGAACAACCTGCTGTCGTCGCCGCCGGAAGAGCGCGACGAGAAGTCCGTCAAGGCGATCCAGGCAGAGATCGTGTCGCTGCAGAATGCGCGGACGAAGGCGCTCAAGGATATCGCGCAGAAATTCCCGCAATACGGCAACCTCGTGAACCCGCCGCCGCCGGCAGTCGCCGATCTGCAGAAGCAACTCGCCGACGACGAGGCGATGCTGTCGTTCTTTTTCGGCCGCCTGGACAGCTTCGTGTGGGTGGCGAGAAAGGACAGCCCCGTCAAGTTCGTGCGCCTCAATACGACGCTCGGCGATCTCAACGCCAAGGTCACCAAATTGCGCGAGGCGCTCGAGCCGAAGGCGGCGATGGTCTCGGACATTCCGCCGTTCGATGTGAAACTGGCTTCCGAACTCTATGACCTCCTGCTCAAGGACAGCGAGAGCGACTGGAAGCCGGCGAAGAACCTGATCGTCGTCACCAACGGGGCGCTCGGCCTGTTGCCGCTGTCGCTGCTGCCGACGGCCCCGGCCGAGATCAAGGCCGACGACGATCCGCTGTTCTCGAGCTATCGCAACGTGCCGTGGCTGGCCCGCACCCACGCCGTCACCATGGTGCCGTCCGTCTCCGCGCTGCAGACGCTGCGCAAGCTGCCGCCGGGCAAGACGACGCGGCAGGAGTTCATCGCGTTCGGCGATCCCTACTTCAACAAGGAGCAGGTGGACGACGCCGGCAAGGTTCAGGTCGCAGACGCCTCCGCCGCGACACGCGGTGTGCCGCTGAAGCGGCGGAGCAGCCCGCAGCTCGACGATGCCGACAAGGCCGACATCGGTTTGCTGCCGCGATTGCCCGACACTGCGGAGGAGTTGAAATCGATCGCGCTGGCGCTGCAGGCCGATCCGACCAAGGTGCTCAACCTCGGCAAGGACGCCAACGAGAAGGCGGTGAAGTCGGCAAACCTGTCCGGCTTCAAGATCGTGGCGTTCGCCACCCACGGCCTGGTGCCCGGCGAGCTCGACGGGTTGACGCAACCGGCGCTGGCGCTGTCGGCGCCTTCCGTATCCGGCGGCGAGGGCGACGGGCTGCTGACGATGGAGGAGATTCTCTCGCTCAAGCTCGATGCCGACTGGGTCGTGCTGTCGGCCTGCAACACCGGCGCGGGGGCCGGCGCGGGCGCGGAAGCCGCCTCGGGTCTTGGTCGCGCCTTCTTCTATGCGGGCACGCGCGCGCTGCTGGTCACCAACTGGTCGGTGCACTCGCAGTCCGCCAAGGACCTGATCACCGACCTGTTCAAGCGGCAGGCCGACGATTCCACCCTGACGCGCGGCGAGGCGCTGCGCCAGGCCATGGTGGCGCTGATGGACGGCAAGGGCTTTCTCGATGCGTCGGGGAATACCGAGTTCACCTACGCGCATCCGCTGTTCTGGGCGCCATACACCATCATCGGCGACGGTGGGCGTCGTTGACCGCACAAACTCATGTTCATACTCTGCAAATCAATGAGCGAGCATCGCGATGTTCAATAACCCGGCAAGACTTTTCCGCACCGCATTTCTGGTAACCGTGATCGCCCTGCCGGCTTCGGCGCACGCGGCGACGCTGATCACCCCCGAGGAAGCCGGGCTTCCGGCGATGAAGGGCGCCGTGGCGAATTCGAACCGCGGCATCACCCGCGGTCCGAAGATCACGGTGACGGACGACAGCGCCGCCAAGTCGCCGATCCGATTTCAGGTCAAGTTCCAGCCGCTGGGCGGTTCGACCATCGACGTCGATGGGGTGAAGGTCATCTATCTCAAGCAGCCCAATGTCGATCTCACGCCGCGTGTGAAACCGTTTATGCAGGCGACCGGAATCGATATGCCGGATGCCCAGCTGCCGGCGGGCGACCATCTGGTGCGGATCGATGTGAAGGATTCGGAAGGCCGCGTGTCGACCACCAGTTTCGTGCTCAAGATCGCCCCCTGATGCAGTGTCCGTTCTGCCACTCGGAAAAGGACGAGCAGGCGCCGGTCTGTCCGAGCTGCGGTCGCGACACTGCCGTGCCCGACGGGTTGCTCACCGAACGAGCGGATTTGTTGCAGAAGCGCGATAGGTTGCGCGCCGAGCTCGAGAACGCGCAGGCGCGGCTCTCGGCCAAGCGTGCGCGCCTGTCGCGCTCGCGCCGGACATAGCCGCAATGGAATGCCCATTCTGCGCCGAGACGATCAAGGACGAGGCCACCGTTTGCCAGCATTGCGGCCGGGATCTTCGCCTTGCCCTTCCGGTCATCCACGAGATTCACGAGATCGTGGCGGAGCTCGACCGGCTGCAGCGGCGGCTGGACCACGTCAACACGTCGCTGGCGCTGTTCGACCGGCCGGTGCGGTTCTTGTTCCTCAACGGCGGCATCTATGTCGTGCTGCCGGCATTGCTGCTGCTCGCGGCGCACAATCTCGTGGTGATGCAGTTCGATTGGCCACAGCTGTATCTGCGGATCGCATCGGTGATCATCCCGCTGCCGTTCGGCATGGCGGCGTATGCGTTTAGCAGAATAGGTTATCGCGGCGCGTTCGGGCTAGGCGCCCTGACGGCCGCGCTCAGCGTGCTTGGAATGCTCGCCGTGGTATCCTATGTAGACGGGACCCCGATCGTGCCGGCCAGCTTTCGCGAGTGGCGGGAAACGATCGAATACGGGCTGAGCATCGCGCTGAGCTTCCTCACCGGCAACATCCTGGTGATTTTGGTGCTTTGGCTGCTGCCGAGCACCATCGCGTCAGGCGGAAAACCGAGCGCAGCTGCGTACCGCGCCGCACGCATGCTGGGACGGCATGTCGGAGAACTCACCGTGCGCAAACGGGCGCGCCGCATCCAGGATCTGATGCAAACCGTTGGTCCGCTTGCAGGTGTCGCCGCGACTGCGGCGGGATCGATCTATACCGGCCTGAAGGGGATGATTGGTCCCTGAAATGGGAGGAAAGTTCCGGTTTCGGTCCCATTTTCGTGGTAAACGCGCAACGCTTACGTGATTTCGACAAAACCGGCCGAAAACCGGGTGCAAATCACGGTATTGTCACGCTGTTCGGTCAGCGGCCGATTAGCGAATTCTTGATAGTCGGGTGTCAGCATGGTTGGCTATGTCGGATCAGATATGATCGGCGGGGGATTCGAATAAACCGTGATTCGCACGGGTGTACTGCGTGGGGCCTTTTTTGGTACGAGAATTGCTCTATCTAACCCAGGAAGCCCGGCCTGTGCCGGAAAGGGCCGATCGGGCAAGTGCTCGAACGGCGGACGGAGACAAGAATGAGTAAGGTCGGCACGAGCGACTCGAAGAATACGTTGTACTGCTCGTTCTGCGGCAAGAGTCAGCATGAAGTCCGCAAACTGATTGCAGGCCCCACAGTTTTCATCTGCGATGAGTGCGTCGAACTCTGCATGGACATCATCCGCGAGGAGAACAAATCCTCGCTGGTCAAGTCGCGCGACGGAATTCCGACCCCGAAGGAAATCTGCAAGGTGCTGGACGATTACGTGATCGGCCAGAGCCATGCCAAGAAGGTGCTGTCGGTCGCCGTCCACAATCACTACAAGCGGCTCAACCACCAGACCAAGCACAACGACGTCGAACTGGCGAAGTCCAACATCCTGCTGATCGGTCCTACCGGCTCGGGCAAGACGCTGCTGGCGCAGACACTGGCGCGCATCCTCGACGTGCCGTTCACGATGGCGGATGCGACGACGCTGACCGAGGCCGGCTACGTCGGTGAGGACGTCGAAAACATCATCCTGAAGCTGCTGCAGGCCGCCGACTACAATGTCGAGCGCGCGCAGCGCGGCATCGTCTATATCGACGAAATCGACAAGATCAGCCGCAAGTCGGATAACCCCTCGATCACCCGCGACGTATCGGGCGAGGGCGTGCAGCAGGCGCTTCTGAAGATCATGGAAGGAACCGTGGCGTCGGTCCCGCCCCAGGGCGGCCGCAAGCATCCGCAGCAGGAATTCCTGCAGGTGGACACCACGAACATCCTGTTTATCTGCGGCGGCGCCTTCTCGGGGCTCGAGAAGATCATCTCCGCGCGCGGTCGTTCGACCTCGATCGGCTTCGCCGCGCAGGTGCTGGCGCCGGAAGACCGTCGCACCGGCGAAATCTTCCGCCATGTCGAGCCCGAGGATCTCCTGAAATACGGCCTGATCCCGGAATTCGTCGGCCGTCTGCCCGTCGTTGCAACGCTGGAAGACCTCGACGAGACCTCGCTGAAGAAGATCTTGACCGATCCCAAGAACGCGCTGGTCAAGCAGTACCAGCGGCTGTTCGAAATGGAGAACATCGACCTCACCTTCGCCGATGAGGCGCTTGGTGCGGTCGCCCGCAAGGCGATCGAACGCAAGACCGGTGCGCGAGGCCTGCGCTCCATCCTGGAGAGCATCCTGCTCGAGACCATGTTCGATCTCCCGGGCCTGGAAGGCGTCGAGGAAGTCGTGATCTCGCGCGAAGTGGTCGAGGGAACCGCGCGTCCGCTCTACATCTATGCGGACCGTTCCGACCGCGCGGTGGAGAGTTCGGCGAGCGCCTGATCGAGGCGCCGCTGAAGCTGCGGATTCCAACTTCAAAAACGGTGCTGCGGGTAGTTCCCGCAGCCGGTACCAACGTAAGCGTTGCGGCGCGTTTGGCCGCAATTTGCGGGCTTTTTTCAGTGACTTGACACCCCTATACCCGATAGCCACCTAATGCAGTGGTGGCGAAGCTCGCAGCTTGAGATTCGTCAACAAGACGACCCGGACATGAGGTTCTCTAGGGGCCGAAATGAACCGGAAATCCGGCACCTTGTGGCGGTTGCGCGAAGCGGACTGCGTGCAAGGGGGCACAACAAAAGGAACAGGCCATGACGACCTCCAAACCCCGGCCAACTATCGTCCACGGCGAAACGCACGCCTATCCCGTGCTGCCGCTGCGCGACATCGTCGTTTTCCCGCACAATATCGTGCCGCTGTTTGTCGGCCGCGAGAAATCGATCCGCGCCCTCGAAGAGGTGATGAAGAACGATGCGCTGGTCATGCTCGCGACGCAGAAGAATGCGTCCGATGACGATCCGGCACCGGACGCCATTTACGAGACCGGAACGCTCGCCAGCGTGCTGCAGCTTCTGAAGCTTCCCGACGGCACCGTGAAGGTGCTGGTCGAAGGACTGGCGCGCGCCCGCGTCGAGAAATACACGGAACGCTCCGAATACTACGAGGCGACTGCGGTCGCGCTCGCCGATACTGATGCCAGCTCCGTCGAAGCGGAGGCCCTGGCGCGCTCGGTCGTGTCCGATTTCGAAAGCTACGTGAAGCTGAACAAGAAGATCTCCGCTGAAGTTGTCGGCGTGGTGCAGTCGATCACCGACTTCGGCAAGCTCGGCGACACCGTGGCCTCGCATCTTGCGGTGAAGATCGCCGACCGCCAGGGCATCCTGGAGACGCTGTCGGTCACCCAGCGCCTGGAGAAGGTGCTCGGGCTGATGGAGAGCGAGATCTCGGTGCTGCAGGTCGAGAAGCGCATCCGCTCGCGCGTCAAGCGCCAGATGGAGAAGACCCAGCGCGAGTATTACCTCAACGAGCAGATGAAGGCGATCCAGAAGGAACTCGGCGACGACGAGGGCCGGGACGAACTCGCCGATCTCGAAGAGAAGATCAACAAGACCAAGCTGTCCAAGGAAGCGCGCGAGAAGGCGCAGCATGAGCTGAAGAAGCTGCGCCAGATGTCGCCGATGTCCGCGGAAGCGACCGTCGTGCGCAACTATCTCGACTGGCTGCTGTCGATCCCGTGGAACAAGAAGTCCAAGGTCAAGAAGGACCTCGAGGCTGCCCAAGCGGTGCTCGACAGCGATCACTATGGCCTGGAGAAGGTCAAGGACCGCATCATCGAGTACCTGGCGGTGCAGTCGCGCGCCAACAAGCTGACCGGGCCGATCCTGTGCCTGGTCGGGCCTCCCGGCGTCGGCAAGACCTCGCTCGGCAAGTCCATCGCGAAGGCGACGGGGCGCGAATTCGTGCGCGTCTCGCTCGGCGGCGTGCGCGACGAGGCCGAGATCCGCGGTCACCGCCGCACCTATATCGGCTCGATGCCCGGCAAAATCATCCAGTCGATGCGCAAGGCCAAGACCTCGAACCCGCTGTTCCTGCTGGACGAGATCGACAAGATGGGCGCCGATTTCCGCGGCGATCCGTCCTCGGCGCTGCTTGAGGTCCTGGACCCCGAGCAGAACTCGACCTTCAACGACCACTATCTCGAGGTCGACTACGACCTGTCCAACGTGATGTTCATCACGACCGCGAATACGCTGAATATTCCGGGGCCGCTGATGGACCGCATGGAGATCATCCGGATCGCCGGCTACACCGAGAACGAGAAGGTCGAGATCGCGCGCAAGCACCTGATCCCGAACGCCGTCTCCAAGCACGGTCTGGACTCCAAGGAGTTCTCGATCGACGACGACGCCTTGTTGCTGATGATCCGCCGCTACACCCGCGAAGCGGGCGTGCGAAACCTGGAGCGTGAGCTCTCCACACTCGCCCGCAAGGCGGTGAAGGAGCTGATGATCTCCAAGAAGAAGTCGGTGAAGGTGACCGAGAAAACTCTGGAAGAGTTCCTCGGCGTGCCGAAGTACCGCTACGGCGAGATCGAGAGCGACGACCAGGTCGGCATCGTCACGGGCCTGGCCTGGACCGATGTCGGCGGCGAGCTGCTCACGATTGAAGGCGTCATGATGCCCGGCAAGGGCAAGATGACGGTCACCGGCAATCTGCGCGACGTCATGAAGGAATCGATCTCGGCGGCGGCGTCCTTCGTCCGCTCCCGCGCGATCACCTATGGCATCGAGCCGCCGATGTTCGACCGGCGCGATATCCACGTGCACGTGCCGGAGGGCGCAACCCCGAAGGACGGCCCGTCCGCGGGTGTCGCCATGGCCACCGCGATCATCTCGGTCATGACCGGCATTCCGGTCCGCCATGATGTCGCGATGACGGGCGAGATCACGCTGCGTGGACGCGTGCTGCCGATCGGCGGCCTCAAGGAGAAGCTGCTGGCTGCTGCCCGCGGCGGCATCAAGACGGTGCTGATCCCCGAGGACAACGCCAAGGATCTCACGGAGATTTCCGATGCGATCAAGGGCGGCCTGGAGATCATCCCGGTCTCGCGCCTCGACGAGGTGGTCGCGAAGGCGCTGGTCCGGGTGCCCGCGCCGATCGTCTGGGAAGAGGACACCAAGGTGCCCGTCAAAACGGACAGCGGCGAGGAAGCAGCCGGCGGCCTGAGAGCGCACTAGGCCACAAAACGACGCAAATATGACGGAAGCGGCGCCCTGCGGGGCGCCGCTTTTGCGTTGGCGGCTTGGCACGCTTGCACATGCCAGCGCGACAGCGCTAAAGAGTAGGCGAGGGCGGCTAGCTCAGCTGGTTAGAGCATCTCGTTTACACCGAGAGGGTCTGCGGTTCGAATCCGTAGCCGCCCACCAGCCTTCGCCCTGCGGGTTACGGCTCGGCGAGCCGGGCCCGCAGGGCGAAGGCTGTCGCGCCGAAGTCGCGTAGCGACGAAGGCGGACTGTCCCATGGCGCTCGCGCTCTGTGAGGCACGCGCGACGGAGCAGAATGAAACATCGGGGAGCACGCGCATGAGAGTTGTCGCCGTTGCAGTGATCGCCGCCTTCCTGGCCGGCCCGGCATTCGCCCAGCAACAAAAGCCAATTCCCAGATACGGCGAGGAGGACAAGGCGAAGACGACCGAGGAAAAGCAGCAAGAGCGGGACGCTGAGAAGGCTTACCGCCGCTCGCTCGGCAACATCCCCGAGCAGAAGCCGGTCGATCCCTGGGGCAATGTGCGCAGCGACGCAAAGCCCGAAGCCAAGGCTCCCGCCGCCAAGAAGACCAAGACGGGAACGAGTTCGAATTGAGCGCCGTCAGTTCGCCAGCCGGCCATGATCGCAACGCCGATCAGATCGCATTCTGGAACGGGGTCGCCGGCCGGCACTGGACCGACCGGCAGTCCGTGCAGGACACCCTGCTTGCGCCGGTCACGGAGAGGCTGATTGCGCGCATCGACGCGCAAGCCGGTCAGCGCATCCTCGACATCGGCTGCGGCACGGGCGCAATTGCGATTGAACTTGCACGGCAGGTCGGTCCGTCAGGCCATGTGCTCGGCATCGACATTTCCGTACCCATGCTGGAACGCGCGCGCCAGTTGACGCCGAAGGATTTGCCGGCCGACTACGTGCTGGCCGACGCCACGGTCTATCCCTTCGACCCCGCAAGCTTTGATCTCCTGGTATCGCGCTTCGGCGTGATGTTCTTTGCCGATCCCGTGCTGTCGTTCCGGAATTTGCGCACCGCGTTGCGGCCGAAGGGCAGGCTCGTCTTCGCGTGCTGGCGCGAGCCGCGCGAGAATAGCTGGATGATGGCGCCGCTGATGGCGGTCTACAAGCACGTGCCGAAATTGCCGCAGCTCGGTCCGGAAGACCCCGGGCCGTTCTCGTTCGCCGATGAAGCGCGGGTGAAGCACATCCTCTCCGAGGCCGGCTTCGTCGACGTCGCGATGGAGGCGTGCCCGCTCACCTTCGACGTCGCTGCGGGCAAGGGCCTGGAAGCCGCGGTACAGGGTGCCCTGGAGATCGGACCGGCCAGCCGTGCGCTGGAGGGGTATCCGCCGGACGTGGTTGGCGCCGCTATTAGGTCGATGCGCGAGGCGCTCGCGCCGTTCGCCAAGGGGGAGGCAGTGCTGTTGCCAGGAGCGATCTGGATCGTCACTGCGCGCGCTTCCTGAGCCCCATTCTACTTTGCATGGGGTTGTTTTCGCGATTTTGTGTTTGACACTGTGTCGCTCAGGTCTCTGGGGTCACGCCCGCTCTTCCCAGATCATCGCCAGATGCACGATCGTCTCGGCGGCCTTCTCCATGTCCTGCCGGCTCACCCATTCCAGCCGCGAATGAAAGGCGTGCTCGCCGGCAAAGATGTTGGGGCAGGGCAGGCCCATGAAGGACAGGCGCGAGCCGTCAGTGCCGCCGCGGATCGATGCTTTCGCCGGCGTCAGCCCGGCGCGGCGGACCGCCTCAACGGCGTACTCCACGATTTCCGGGTGGCGGTCGATCACCTCTTTCATGTTGCGGTATTGCGGCCGGACGTCGATCCGGTAGGTCGAGCGCGGATAATCCTTCATCACGTCCTGGACGATGGATTCCAGCAGCGCTTCCTTTTGCTTTAGGCCCTGCTCGGTGAAGTCGCGCACGATGAGATCGATCGTCGCGCTCTCCAGCGCGCCCTCGATGCCGGTCGGGTGCAGAAAGCCTTCCCGGCCTTCGGTGGTCTCCGGCGAGCAGGTGTCTTTCGGCAGGCGGTCGACGATGCCGGCGGCAATCTTGATCGCATGCTCCATCCTTCCCTTGGCAAAGCCGGGATGGGCGCTGACGCCCTGGATGGTGATGGTGGCGCCATCGGCGGAAAATGTCTCGTCCTCGATGGTGCCGGCGGTCTCGCCGTCCATGGTGTAGGCGAAGTCGGCGCCGAGCTTCTTCAGATCGACCTTGTCGACGCCGCGGCCGATCTCTTCGTCCGGGGTGAACAGGATCTTGATGGTGCCATGCCTGATCTGCGGGTTGCTGATCAGGAATTCGGCGGCGTCCATGATCTCGGCAAGGCCGGCCTTGTTGTCGGCGCCGAGCAGGGTGGTTCCGTCGGTCGTGATGATGTCGTTGCCGATCTGGTTGGCGAGCTCGGGATGCTCGGCGACGCGGATCACCTGGGTCGAATCGGCCGGCAGGACGATATCGCCGCCGCGGTAGCTCTTGACGATCTGCGGCTTGACGTTGGCGCCGGTGCAGTCGGGGGAAGTGTCCATGTGCGAGCAGAAGCAGATCACCGGCACCTTCTTCGATGTGGTCGCCGGGATGGTCGCGTAGACATAGCCGTGCTCATCGAGATGGGCGTCGGCAAGTCCCATGGCCTTCAGCTCCGCGGCAAGCAGGCGGCCGAGGTCTTTCTGCTTCTCGGTCGAAGGGCAGGTGGGGGATGACGGGTCCGACTGGGTGTCGATCACGACATAGCGCAGGAAGCGCTCGGTGACCTTGTGCTTGAACTCGAGGGCCATGGAATCCGTATTGCAGGTGGGAGCAAGGAGCCGGGCCTGTATAGCAAAACAGCGTCGTTCCAGGGCCGGAATGCAAGCCGGAAAGATGCTGCCTTGAAGCCGTCGGCTCAGATCGCTTCGGCCAGTTCCTTGGCCGGCCGGAACGCGACTTTCTTGCTGGCCTTGATCGGGACGGGCTCGCCGGTGGCGGGGTTGCGCCCCATGCGTGCGGCGCGCCTGCGCACCCTGAGAATGCCGAGGCCGACGATGCGGATGCGCTCGCCTCGCTTCAAATGCCTTGCGATCCGGGCGACCAGGTCGGTGAGGACCGCCTCGGCCTGCTTCTTCGACATGTCCTGGCCGTCGGCAATCTCCGCCGCCAGATGCTTCAGCGTGACTGTGGTTGGGCTTGCTGCCTTTTTCGCCATGTCGGCCTTCCATCAGGACGGTGGCCTGTAGCGTCATCAGTCCGGACGGAACAGGCTTTAGGAAACCAGGACAAAATCAGGCCATATTTGATTCGGGGCTGGGCTGACCATGCTGTTTCCGCCTGAAAAGCCGGCTCCTCTCACGCGGCAAATACTTAAACCCTGTTCATGCGCAGGTATTTGCAACTTGCCTTGACTAAAAGGGGGGAGGCCTTTATGCCCTCGGTCCTGCGCGGATCTAGCTGATTTCGGCAATTCGCGGGAGTAGCTCAGTTGGTTAGAGCGCCGCCCTGTCACGGCGGAGGCCGCGGGTTCGAGTCCCGTCTCTCGCGCCAGTCCTTCAAGGCTTAGTCCGGTCTCCGTACAGATTGCCCAAACAAAAAGCCGCCCGAAGGCGGCCGTTTTCGTTATGCGACAAGGGCGTGCGTCTTATTGGACCTTGGAAATGTCCGAGCTGGTGACCACCACCGGCTTGCCGGCCTTCACGACGTGGGCGGTCTGGGAATAATCGGCATTGGTACGGGCGGAAATACCGATCGCGGCCACCGCAATAGCAGCCACGAGCGCGACAACCACGATCTTCAGGTGGGTCGCCTTATCAGCTGAATGAATGGAGTGGTTCATCTAAGCCTCCCGGCGGACTGTGCCGCCTCTATGGCGCAGAGACGTACTCCCCATCTGTTTCAAGATGGTTTCGCGGTTCCAGCAAAATGGTTTCATCCGGGCGGTTTTTGGCCCGTTTTTCCGGATTTTCGACGTGGTTCGGTCTGGGGGCGGCCGCTGGATACCGTTTTTGGCTCAGGTCGCCCGCTTGATGTCTTCCCGGATCCAGCGCGCCGCCACGACGAAGAGCAACGCGCCCAGCATCGTCGTGACGGCTGTCGAGAGCAGCGAATAGCGCACGGCGGCGGCGCCGAAATCGGCCTTCAGGACGTCATTGAGGACACCCACGACGAGCGGACCGACGCCCTGGCCGAAGCAGGTTGCGGACAGCAGGATGATCGCCGAGGCCAGCGCCCGCATGCTCGGCTTTGCCACCGTCTGGGCAATCGCAAAGATCGGTCCGAGGTGGAAGCCCACCAGGAACGAGCCGAGCGCGAGCACTGTGACCATCGCGGCGAAGCTGCTCGTGAGGAAGCACAGCGCGAATACGGGACCGGCGAGACCCGACATGATCGCCGGTGCCCACAGCTTCCAGCGGTCGTCGCGTTTGCTGATCTGTGCGACCACGAGGCCGCCGATCAAGGTGCCGGCCATGCCGCATAATCCCTTGAAGGTGCCGGCATAGGTGCCGATTTCCGCGCTGCTCAGATGATGGACGCGGGCAAGGAAGGGCGGGATCCATACAGCGGTCGCGTAGTTCGTGAAGGTCGTGAGCCAGAAGCCGATCAACACGACGAGAAAGGTGCGCGATGTCAGGAGAAAGCGCAGCGTGGGTCCGAGCGTTTCCGGCGTGAAGGTCTCGGCCTGCGCGCCCCGCTTGGGCTCCGACACCGTTAGCCATAGCACGCCGGCGAGCACGACGCCGGGCAGGCCGGCGGCGAAGAACGCCATTCGCCAGCCGTAGTGCTGGTTGACATAGCCGCCGATGAAATAGCCGAGGAACACGCCCAGATAAGTGCCGATGGCATAGATGCCGAGCGCGCGCGGGCGTTCGTTCTTGTTGAAGAGATCGGCGATGATCGATTGCGAGGCGGGGGTCCCCGCGGATTCGCCGATCCCGACGCCAATGCGCGCCAGCGTCATCATGGTGACGTTCTGCGCCATGCCGCAAAGGCAGGTCATCGCGCTCCAGAAGGCGAGGGCGACGGTGACGATGTTGAGGCGGTTGATGCGGTCGGCGATGCGCGCGATCGGGATGCCGCAGATCGAGTAGAACAGCACGAAGCCGAAGCCCGCAAGCAGGCCCATCATGGTGTCGCTGAGCGAAAATTCCTTTTTGATGGGCTCGATCAGGACATTGAAGATGGTGCGGTCCAGGAAGTTGAGGGCATAGACGATGGTGAGCAGCCCCAGCACGTAATAGCGCGCGGACGAGGGCCTTGCGGCGGCCTCGGTTCGGGTGACAGCCTGCGGCGCGACATCGACCATGGTTTCCCCCAAGAGATATTGTTTTTCAGTGTGCGGGCCTCGTTACGCTTCGCGAATGAAATTCCCCGCTTCGAATTCGACCGGCGCGGCGTTCGTATCGAAGGACACGCCGATCGGATCGCGGCCGGCGGCCAGCGCCTCGAGCTGGTCCTTCAGCATGCGGCGGATCATCACGATGCCGCGGTCGCTCTGGCCGAAATGCTCTTCCGAATGAATGGTCACCGCGCCCTGGCCGACCTGCGCCTCGTAGTCGCCGGGAAACCGCTGGTGCTCGGCTTCCGTCATGTCCCACCAGAATTTGCCGTTGAATTTCGAGCGCATCCGGCCGATGTCGCCGGCGTTGCGGACGCGGCCAGCGACATAGATGCGGAACGAGGTGTCGTCGATCGGCAAGGTCCAGCCGATCGATTCCACGCGGGCGAACTGCGCCACGCGCGGATTGGGCACCACGCGGAGCGTGGGGAGGGCGGCCTCGGTGACGCGGTAGAAAACCTTGCCGTCGTCCTGGCGGCGGATCGAGCGCACGGTGACGCCGCGCGGCGACATTTCGAATTTCACCTCGGGCATCGAGGCCATCATGTTGGTGAATTGCGGGCCGCTGAACGAGCCATGCAGGACCGGCACGTGGTAGGGATCGACCACGTTCTCGAAATGCTGCAGCCAGTTGCAGGGGATGATGGCGGGTCCGCCGCCACCGATCGAGGAATCGTCGGCTTCGACAAACTCGTCTTCGTCCATGGTCTCCAGGCAGTCGTAGCGCGGCAGGGCCGGCTTTTTCTCGACTGGGCCCATATAGGCGAAGATCAGCCCGTAGCGCTCCTCGAGGGGATACCAGGGCTGGCGGACCTTGTCCTTGAACAGACCGCCTTCAGGCTCGCAGGGCTGCTCCAGGCAGTTGCCTTCGGTGTCGAATTTCCAGCCGTGGTAGCAGCAGCGGATGCCGTCATCCTCGACCTTGCCATAGTAGAGCGTGGTGCCGCGGTGGCAGCAGCGCGCGTGCAGCAGGCCGGGGTGGCCCTTGCGGTCGCGAAAGAGGATGAGATCCTCGCCAAGGACGCGCACTTTTCTGGGGATATCAGTGGCGTCAGTCGCAAGTCCCACGGGGTGCCAGTAGCGCCGCATCAGCTCGCCCATCGGCGTACCGCGGCCGACCGAGGTCAGCTCGGTCCTGGTCGAGGGCTCGCGCAGGGCATAGGCGGTGCCGAGGTCGCGATCACGCTGGGTGATGGTCATGGCATTCCTCCCCGCCGCGGTCTGGCGCCGCGGCCCTTGTTTCGGGCAGCAAACTTTAGATCGATGACAAAGTCAACGATATCGTTGAGGCTTGGCAGGCGCGCGCTTTGTTGGCAGAGCTTTGGCTTATGGGCCGCAAGCAGAAACAGACCGACCTCCCGCAGGGAAGGCCGGAGCCGGACGGGGAACTCGCGCCGATCACCGCGATGATGTCGTCGCGCCTGATGGTGCTCGCCAACCTGCTGAAGCGCGGGGCGGTGCTGCGCTACAAGCGCACCGCGGGCCTTTCCTCGGTGGAATATGGTCTCGTCGCCAATCTGGGCAGGCATCCGTCGATGAGCGTGGTGCGGCTTGCCGAGGCGGTCGGCCTCGACAAGGGGCAGATCAGCCGGGCGCTCGCCGAATTAGTATCGCGCAAGCTGGTCGCCAAGGCGGTCAATCCGCGCGACAATCGCGAAGTGCTGGTGTCTCTGACCAAGGCCGGTTTGGCAGCCCACGATGCCATCGTGGCGGGCGGACAGGAGCGCAACCGGCGCCTTCTGGCCGAGCTCAGCGAGGCCGAGGTCGAGATGCTGCTCAGCCACATCGACCGGCTGACGGAACAGGCCGCCCGGATGCTGGCCGATGAGAAGGATTTGAGCTGAGGTCAGCCGCCGATCAAGGCACCGGATGGTGGCCCATGCGTTGGGCCGGTGAGGCCGGGAGAGTGCCGCCGCAGTGGTCGATGCGACCCCTTGAGAGGCGGGCAGGAACGTGAAAATTGCTTGCCTTGCGCGCCCTGTTGCGCTGCGCTAAAGCCTCAGAACAATTCCAATCAACGAATCTGCGGCCATGGCGCTGGCCGCGGGAAAAGGCGTGGCCGATGACCGGCATCCTTCAAGATTATCTTCCTCTTGTGGTGTTCATCGGGGTCGCGAGCCTGATCGGGCTGGCGCTTCTGATCGCCCCGTTCCTGGTTGCCTATCAGCAGCCGGACCCGGAAAAACTCTCTGCCTATGAATGCGGATTCAACGCTTTTGACGATGCCCGCATGAAGTTCGACGTCCGCTTCTATCTGGTGGCGATCCTCTTCATCATCTTCGACCTTGAAGTGGCCTTCCTGTTCCCGTGGGCCGTCGCGTTCGGAAAGCTGGGTGCGACCGGATTCTGGTCGATGTTCGTGTTCCTCGCCGTCCTCACCGTCGGCTTTGCCTATGAATGGAAGAAAGGCGCGCTCGAATGGGATTGAGCCCGACCGCCACGTCCTCTCCGGTGATTGCCCCGGCGCCGAAGGGCATTCTCGATCCTGCGACCGGCAAGCCGGTCGGCGCGCACGATCCGTTTTTCCTCGAGGTCAATCACGAACTGTCCGACAAGGGCTTCTTCGTCGCTGCGGCGGACGATCTCATCACCTGGGCACGCACCGGCTCGCTGATGTGGATGACCTTCGGTCTCGCCTGCTGCGCGGTCGAGATGATGCAGGTGTCGATGCCGCGTTATGACGTCGAGCGCTTCGGCTTTGCCCCGCGTGCCTCGCCCCGGCAGTCCGACGTGATGATCGTTGCGGGCACGCTGACCAACAAAATGGCGCCGGCGCTACGCAAGGTCTACGACCAGATGCCCGAGCCGCGCTACGTCATCTCGATGGGCTCCTGCGCCAATGGCGGCGGCTACTACCACTATTCCTACTCGGTGGTGCGCGGCTGTGACCGCATCGTGCCCATCGACGTCTACGTGCCCGGTTGTCCGCCGACCGCGGAGGCGCTGCTGTATGGCGTGCTGCTGCTGCAGAAGAAGATCCGGCGCATCGGCACCATCGAACGCTAAGGTTTTTAGTCATGGACGACGGCAAGCTCGACGCCCTTGGGCAGACGATTGTTAGCGCGCTTGGCGGCGCTGCCACCGGCCATTCGGTGGCGTTCAACCAGCTCACCATCGAGGTGAAGGTGGAGAAGATCGTCGAGGTCGTGAAATTCCTGCGCGACGACCAGGCCTGCCGCTTCGTCAATATCACCGACGTGACGGCGGTCGATTATCCCAGCCGCGAGAAGCGTTTCGACGTCGTCTATCACCTGCTGTCGCCGACGCTGAACACCCGCATCCGCCTGCGCGCCGAAGCCGACGAGGCCACGCAGGTGCCATCGATCATCGACGTTTTCCCAGGCGCGGACTGGTTCGAGCGCGAGACCTACGATCTCTACGGCGTGATCTTCACCGGCCATCCCGATATGCGCCGCCTTCTCACCGACTACGGTTTCGAAGGCCATCCGCTGCGCAAGGACTTTCCGCTCACCGGCTTTGTCGAGGTGCGTTACGACGATCAGGAGAAGCGGGTGCTGTACGAGCCGGTGCGGCTCAACCAGGAATTCCGCAAGTTCGATTTCCTCTCGCCCTGGGAAGGCGCGGACTATCCGCTGCCGGGCGATGAGAAAGCGGAGCCGAAGGCCTGACCATGAATGAACAGCCTCAGAATCTGCGCAACTTCACGATTAACTTCGGGCCTCAGCATCCCGCGGCACACGGCGTGCTTCGCCTGGTGCTTGAACTGGACGGCGAAGTCGTCGCGCGCGTCGATCCTCATATCGGCCTGCTTCACCGCGGCACCGAGAAGCTGATCGAGCAGAAGACCTACCTGCAGGCCATCCCTTATTTCGACCGGCTCGACTATGTCGCGCCGATGAACCAGGAGCACGCTTTCTGCCTGGCAGCCGAAAAGCTGCTCGGCATCAAGGTGCCGCGCCGCGGGCAATTGATCCGCGTGCTCTATTGCGAGATCGGTCGCATTCTGTCGCATCTGCTCAACGTCACCACGCAGGCGATGGACGTCGGCGCGCTCACCCCGCCGCTTTGGGGTTTCGAGGAGCGCGAAAAGCTGATGGTGTTTTACGAGCGTGCTTCCGGCTCGCGCATGCACGCGGCGTTTTTCCGCGTCGGCGGCGTGCATCAGGACCTGCCGCCGAAGCTGATCGACGACATCGAAGCGTGGTGCGATCCGTTCCTGCAGGTGGTCGCCGACCTCGAGACGCTGCTCACCGGCAACCGCATCTTCAAGCAACGCAACGTCGACATCGGTGTGGTGACGCTGAAGGAGGCCTGGGACTGGGGGTTCTCGGGCGTCATGGTGCGCGGCTCGGGCGCGGCATGGGACCTGCGCAAGGCGCAGCCTTACGAATGCTATGACGAGATGGATTTCGACATCCCGATCGGCAAGAACGGCGACTGCTACGATCGCTACTGCATCCGCATGGAAGAGATGCGCCAGTCCGTGCGCATCATGAAGCAGTGCATCCAGAAGCTGCGCGAGCCGGAGGGGCAGGGGCCCGTCGTGGTCGAGGACAACAAGATCGCGCCGCCCCGGCGCGGCGAGATGAAGCGCTCGATGGAAGCGCTGATCCATCATTTCAAGCTCTACACCGAGGGTGTCCATGTGCCGGCCGGCGAGGTCTATGCCGCGGTGGAAGCGCCCAAGGGCGAGTTCGGGGTCTATCTGGTCTCCGACGGCACTAACAAGCCTTACAAGTGCAAGATCCGCGCGCCGGGATTCGCGCATCTGCAGGCGATGGACCACATCTGCAAAGGTCATCTGCTCGCCGACGTCTCCGCCATCCTCGGCTCCCTCGACATCGTGTTCGGAGAGGTCGATCGGTGATGGCGACCCCGCCCATCCAGTTTGATCGGGCTTCGGGCGTGCTGCAAGGCGCGAGCTCGTGGGAGCGGCTCGCCGCCGTCGCGCTGACGCTGGGATCGAAGGTGGCGTCGAATTTTTCCCACCGCGGCTATAACCGCTGTGCCAATCTGCTGCGCAAGACGCTTCCCGAGCGCAACATCGAGATCAAGCTGAGCGAGGGGGCGACGTTCGCCTTTCCCTATGGCGACGGCTACTGGAGCAAACTGCTCAACCGCGACTTCGCCTACGAAGTCGAGCTCGACCTCCTGTTCAAGATGTCGGCCGACATCGACTATACGCTGCTCGATTGCGGCGCCAATTACGGCTACTGGTCGGTGCTGGTGTCGAGCAAGCCCTACGGTGCGCACAGGGCGATTGCTATCGAGCCATCGGGAGCAAATTTCCCGAAACTCGCCAATAACGCCAGGATCAACAACAATCGCTTCGAGGTGATGAAGTGCGCGATTGGCGCCGGTCGCGGCACTGCCCGTCTCTCGGGCACCAAGCACGAGGCGTTCAGCATCGCAGGTAGCCAGGACGATGGTGAGGAAGTGCCGGTCATCGCGCTCGACAATCTGCTCGACGACGGCAAGATTGCAGCCGGCGGCAAGTTCCTGATCAAGCTCGACGTCGAAGGCGTCGAGATCGAGGCCATCAAGGGTGGCGCGCGGCTCCTCAAGGAAGACAGCGTGATCCTGTGCGAGGAGCACGGCAATGACCCCTCGCACACCGTCTCGCGCTTTATTCTGGAACAAACTCCGCTGAAGCTGATCGTCTATGATCCGCGCAGCAATCGCATGGAAACCGTGACTGAGCTGTCGATCCTCGACCGCATCAAGGTTTCCACCCATGTCGGCTACAACGTGTTCGGTACCGCAAGTGCGTTCTGGCAGGACCGCATCAGCGCGCTGAACGCTCGTTTGCAATGAAAGACTGAACGATGTCCGTCCGCCGCCTTGCCCCGAAGGAAGTGCAGCCCGCGAGCTTTACGTTCACGGACGAGAATCTTGCCTTTGCGAAGCGCGAGATCGCCAAGTATCCGCCGGGCCGGCAGGCCTCGGCCGTGATCGCGATCTTGTGGCGCGTGCAGGAGCAGCACGAGGGCTGGGTGTCGGAAGCCGCGATCCGCGCCGTCGCTGACCTCCTCGATATGCCCTACATCCGTGTGCTGGAGGTCGCGACCTTCTACACGATGTTCCAGCTCGCTCCTGTGGGCAAGAAAGCGCATGTTCAGGTTTGCGGCACCACCCCGTGCCGGTTGCGCGGCGCGGGCGATATCATCGAGGTCTGCAAGAGCCGGATCCATCACGAGCCCTTCCATTTGTCGAAGGACGGCAATTTCAGTTGGGAAGAGGTCGAGTGCCTCGGCGCCTGCGTGAATGCGCCGATGGTGTTGATCTGGAAGGACACCTACGAGGACCTGACCAAGGAAAGCTTCGGCAAGGTGCTGGACGGATTTGCCTCGGGCAACCCGCCAAAGCCCGGCCCTCAGATCGATCGTCAGCTTTCGGCACCGGTGGGCGGACCGACGACGCTGAAGGAAGTGACATGAAACGCGTACGTGCGGTTGCGGTGAATCGGATCGCGGAGGTCGGCACGATGAAGAACTTGCGCTACATCGCCCTGCATGCGGTGGCGGCCGCGGCATTCATCTTCCTGCTGCAGCGATACGCCCTCAGCAACTCGCTGGAATCGAGCCTGTTGTGGGCGCTGACCTTCGGCGGATGCGCCGCGGGCCTCGCCTACTCCCAGGTCAACCGTTGATGTTCGGAAAGCTCTAGGCATGCTCGAGGACAAGGACCGCATCTTCAAGAACCTCTACGGCCTCCACGACTGGGGGCTCGAGGGCGCGCGGCGCCGTGGCGCCTGGGACGGCACCAAATCGATCATCGACAAGGGGCGCGACTGGATCATCAACGAGATGAAAGCCTCCGGCCTGCGCGGCCGCGGCGGCGCCGGATTCCCGACCGGCATGAAGTGGTCGTTCATGCCCAAGGAGTCCAAGGACGGCAGGCCGAGCTATCTCGTGGTCAATGCCGACGAGTCCGAGCCCGGCACCTGCAAGGACCGCGAGATCATGCGGCATGATCCGCATCTGCTGGTCGAGGGCTGCCTGCTTGCGAGCTTCGCGATGGGCGCGCACACCTGCTACATCTATATCCGCGGCGAGTTCATCCGCGAGCGCGAGCGTTTGCAGGCGGCGATCGATCAGGCCTATGAGGCAAAGCTGATCGGCAAGGACAACGTCAACGGCTGGCCGTTCGACCTCTATGTCGCGCACGGCGCCGGCGCCTATATTTGCGGCGAGGAAACCGCGCTGCTCGAGAGCCTCGAGGGCAAGAAGGGCCAGCCGCGGCTGAAGCCGCCGTTCCCGGCCAATGTCGGTCTCTACGGCTGCCCGACCACCGTCAACAATGTTGAGTCGATCGCAGTCGCGCCCGATATCCTCCGCCGCGGCGCGGCGTGGTTCTCGGCGATCGGCCGGCCGAACAATGTCGGCACCAAACTGTTCTGCGTCTCCGGCCATGTCGAGCGGCCCTGCAACGTCGAAGAGGCGATGGGGCTGCCGTTCCGCGAGCTGATCGAGCGGCATTGCGGCGGCATCCGCGGCGGCTGGGGCAACCTCAAGGCCGTCATCCCCGGCGGCTCGTCGGTGCGCATGGTGCCGGCCGAGCAGATCATCGACACGCCGATGGATTTCGACAGCCTGAGCAAGCTGCGTTCGGGCCTGGGCACCGCCGCCGTGATCGTGATGGACAAGTCCACCGATCTGATCCGGGCGATCGCGCGCATCTCCTATTTCTACAAGCATGAGAGCTGCGGCCAGTGCACGCCGTGCCGCGAGGGCACGGGGTGGATGTGGCGCGTGCTCACCCGCATGGCCGAGGGCCGCGCCCACAAGCGCGAGATCGACATGCTGCTCGAGGTGACCAAGCAGGTCGAGGGCCACACCATCTGTGCGCTCGGCGATGCCGCGGCTTGGCCGATCCAGGGCTTGATCGCGCATTTCCGACACGAGATCGAGGAGCGCATCGCGCAATATTCGCACAAGGCCGATATCGACGATGTCGGTGTCCTCGACCCGGCTCATATGGTCGCGGCGGAGTAAGACCATGACCAAACTGATTATCGACGGCAAAGAGATCGATGTCCCGCCGGAGTACACGCTGCTGCAGGCGTGCGAGGCGGCAGGCGCCGAAATCCCGCGCTTCTGCTACCATGAGCGGCTGTCGATCGCCGGCAATTGCCGCATGTGCCTGGTCGAGGTGAAGGGTGGCCCGAAGCCGGTGGCGAGCTGCGCGTGGGGCGTGCGCGATTGCCGCCCCGGCCCCAAGGGCGAGCCGCCGGAAATCTCCACCCGCTCGCCGATGGTGAGGAAGGCGCGCGAAGGCGTGATGGAGTTCCTGCTGATCAACCATCCGCTGGATTGTCCGATCTGCGACCAGGGCGGCGAGTGCGACCTGCAGGACCAGGCGATGGGCTATGGCGTCGATACCAGCCGCTTCGCCGAGAACAAGCGCGCGGTCGAGGACAAGTATCTCGGCGCGCTGGTCAAGACCTCGATGAACCGCTGCATCCAGTGCACGCGCTGCGTCCGCTTCTCCGCGGAAATCTGCGGCACGCCGGAAATGGGCGCCACCGGCCGCGGCGAGGACATGGAGATCACGACGTATCTGGAGCAGGCGCTGACCTCGGAGATGCAGGGCAACCTGGTCGATATCTGCCCGGTGGGTGCGCTGACCTCCAAGCCCTATGCATTCGCGGCGCGCCCCTGGGAACTCGGCAAGACGCAGTCGGTGGACGTGATGGATGGCGTCGGATCGGCGATCCGGGTCGATACCCGCGGCCGCGAGGTGATGCGCATCCTGCCGCGCATCAACGAGGCCGTGAACGAGGAGTGGATCTCCGACAAGACCCGCCACATCGTCGATGGCCTGCGCACGCAGCGCCTCGACCGGCCCTATATCCGCGAGAGCGGCAAGCTGCGCCCGGCCTCCTGGCAGGAGGCTTTCGCGGCCATCGCCGCCAAGGCCGGCCACCTCCACGGCACCCGTATCGGCGCGATTGCCGGCGACCTGGCCGCAGTTGAGGAAATGTTCGCTCTGAAGGAACTGCTGGCAAAGTTTGGCTCTGCCAACCTGGCGGTGCAGGGTGGCGAAGCCTTTGACGCCAACGCCGGACGCGGCTCCTACATCTTCAATCCCTCCATTGCCGGCATCGAGCAGGCCGATGCGCTCCTGATCGTCGGCTCGAACCCGCGCCGCGAGGGCACGCTGCTCAATGCGCGCATCCGCAAGCGCTGGCGCACCGGCCAGCTCAAGATCGGCGTGATCGGCCCGAAGGCCGATCTGACGTATGATTACGACCATATCGGCGCGGGCACGGACTCGCTGAACGATCTTGCTGCCGGCAAGCATTCCTTCGCCGAGGTGCTCAAGAATGCCAAGCATCCGATCGTGCTGGTGGGCGCGGCAGGCCTTGCGCGCCCGGACGGCAAGGCCGTGCTGTCGCTGGCCGCAAAGCTTGCGCTGGATATCGGCGCGATCAAGGACGGCTGGAACGGCTTTGGCGTGCTGCACGACACGGCGTCCCGCGTCGGCGCGCTCGACATCGGCCTTTCGCCGGGCGGCGGGCTCTCGATTGCGCAGATGACGACGTTCGGTACGATCGACGTGCTGTTCCTGCTTGGCGCGGATGAGACCAAGGTGGCTGACGGCACGTTCGTCGTGTACATCGGCACCCATGGCGACCGTGGCGCGCATCGCGCCGACGTCATTCTGCCGGGCGCGGCCTACACCGAAAAATCCGGAATCTACGTCAACACCGAGGGCAGGGTACAGATGGCCAACCGCGCCGCGTTCCCGCCGGGCGAGGCGCGCGAGGACTGGGCGATCATCCGCGCGCTGTCGGACGTAGTTGGCAAGAAACTGCCCTATGATTCGCTGGCGCAGCTGCGGCAGGCGATTTTCAAGGCGGCGCCGCATCTGATGCGGATCGACCAGATCGAGCCGGGCAAGGCCGACGACGTGAAGGCGTTGGCCGGCAAGGGCGGCAAAGTCGACAAGGCGGCGTTCAAGCCTGCCATCGAGGACTTCTATATGACCAACCCGATCGCGCGGGCATCAGCGGTGATGGCGGAATGTTCCCGCCTTGCCGCCGCCCGGATGCTGACCGCAGCGGAGTGAGCGTGCGCTGATGGCCGATTTCTTCGCAAGCGACTTCTGGACCGGCTTCCTCTGGCCACTCATCATCATGGTGGCGCAGAGTCTCTTGCTGCTTGTCGTGCTCCTGATCGCGATCGCCTACATCCTGCTTGCCGACCGCAAGATCTGGGCGGCGGTGCAGATCCGCCGCGGGCCCAACGTGGTCGGCCCGTGGGGCCTGCTGCAATCCTTCGCGGACCTCCTGAAGTTCGTGCTCAAGGAACCGATCATCCCCTCCGGCGCCAACAAGGGTGTCTTCCTGCTGGCGCCGCTGGTGTCCTGCGTCCTGGCGCTCGCCGCCTGGGCCGTGATCCCGATGGATCTCGGCTGGGTCATCGCCGACATCAATGTCGGCATCCTCTTCATCTTCGCGATCTCCTCGCTGTCGATCTACGGCATCATCATGGCCGGCTGGTCGTCGAATTCGAAATATCCGTTCCTCGCCGCGCTCCGCTCGGCGGCGCAGATGGTGTCGTACGAAGTCTCGATCGGCTTCGTGATCATCACCGTGCTGCTGTGCGCCGGTTCGCTGAACCTTACGGCCGTGGTGGAGGCGCAGAACGCGCGTGGGCTCGCCAGCCTGATCGGCCTGCCGCAGCTCACCATCCTGAACTGGTACGTCTGGCCGCTGTTCCCGATGTTCGTGGTGTTCTACGTCTCGGCATTGGCGGAGACCAACCGCCCGCCCTTCGACCTCGTGGAGGCCGAATCCGAGCTGGTCGCGGGCTTCATGGTCGAATACGGCTCGACGCCGTATCTCCTGTTCATGCTCGGCGAGTACGTCGCCATCACCACCATGTGCGCGCTGGCGACGATCCTGTTCCTCGGCGGCTGGCTGCCGCCGGTCGCGCTGCCGCCGTTCACCTGGGTTCCGGGCGTGGTCTGGTTCGTCCTGAAGCTCTTCTTCATGTTCTTCCTGTTCGCGATGGCGAAGGCAATCGTGCCGCGCTACCGCTACGATCAACTGATGCGGCTCGGCTGGAAGGTGTTCCTGCCGCTGTCGCTGGCGATGGTGGTGATTGTGGCCGCGGTGCTGCAGTTCGCCGGCATTGCGCCGAAGTGAGGTTGCTATGGGTGTCAACGTCAACGCAACAGCGCGCTCGCTTCTGCTCTCGGAATTCGTATCGGCGTTCTTCCTCGCCATGCGGTATTTCTTCAAGCCGAAGCCGACGCTGAACTATCCCTTCGAGAAGGGCGCGATCTCGCCCCGCTTCCGCGGCGAGCATGCGCTGCGCCGCTATCCGAACGGCGAGGAGCGCTGCATCGCCTGCAAGCTCTGCGAGGCGATTTGCCCGGCGCAGGCGATCACGATCGAGGCCGGCCCGCGCCGCAACGACGGTACGCGGCGCACCGTGCGCTACGACATCGACATGGTGAAATGCATCTATTGCGGACTGTGCCAGGAGGCCTGTCCGGTGGATGCCATCGTCGAGGGACCGAATTTCGAATTCGCGACCGAGACGCGCGAGGAACTCTATTATGACAAGGCCAAGCTGCTCGCCAATGGCGACCGCTGGGAGCGCGAGATCGCCAAGGCGATCGAGCTCGACGCGCCGTACCGGTGAGGTGAGGGCATGATCCTTCCCGCGCTGTTCTTTTATCTCTTTGCCGGCGTCTGCGTGGCCTCGGCCGTCATGGTGATTGTCTCGCGCAATCCCGTGCACTCGGTGCTGTTCCTGATCCTTGCCTTCGTCAACGCCGCGGGCCTGTTCGTGCTGATGGGCGCCGAATTCCTGGCGATGATCCTGATCGTGGTTTACGTCGGCGCGGTCGCGGTGCTGTTCCTGTTCGTGATCATGATGCTCGACGTCGATTTCGCGCAGCTGCGCGAGGGCTTCATCGAATACCTGCCGATCGGCCTCGTGATCGGCGGCATCTTCATGTTCGAGCTGCTGCTGGTGGTGGGCTCCTGGCTGATTCAGCCCGGCGCGCCGAAGGCGATCACGGCCGCGATCCCGACCAATATCAGCAACACCGAGGCCCTCGGCCTCGTGCTCTACACCAAGTACATCCATTACTTCCAGCTGGCCGGCATCGTGCTGCTGGTCGCCATGATCGGCGCCATCGTGCTGACGCTGCGTCACAAGGCGAACATCAAGCGGCAGGACATCAATGTGCAGAACGCGCGTACGCCCGAGCTTGCGATGAGCGTGCGCAAGGTGGCATCCGGCCAGGGCCTGCAGGACGCGGATGCGGCGGAGTGGGTGAAATGACCATCGGGCTCGGACATTACCTGTCGGTCGCCGCGATCCTGTTTACGCTCGGGATTCTCGGTATTTTCCTCAACCGCAAGAACATCATCATCATCCTGATGTCGATCGAGCTGATCCTGCTCGCCGTCAACATCAACCTGGTGGCGTTCTCGACCTTCCTCGGCGACATCGTCGGGCAGGTCTTTGCGCTCCTGGTGCTGACCGTCGCCGCTGCGGAAGCCGCGATTGGTCTCGCGGTGCTGGTGGTCTATTTCCGCAACCGCGGCTCGATCGCGGTTGAGGACGTCAATCTGATGAAGGGTTAGGGCGGGGCATGTATCAGGCAATCGTCTTCCTGCCGCTGCTCGGCGCCATCCTGGCGGGGCTGATCTCGATCGTCGGCGCACATGCGCGCAACCCGAGCGGGGACACCGTCGACCATCACGACGATCACGGCCACGCCCATGCCTCGGTCGCCCATGATGACCATGGCCATGACGATCATCACGTCTCGGAGCCGCCCGCGCAGGGTTCGCGCGCTGCCGAGCTGATCACCACGGGCCTGTTGTTCGTCTCCGCGGCACTATCGTGGTTTGCGCTGGTCGATGTCGGCTTTTTCAAGCACGACGCCCGCATCACGCTGCTGCCCTGGATCAACTCCGGCGACCTGCAGGTCGCCTGGGCGCTGCGCGTCGACACACTGACCGCGGTCATGCTGGTCGTGGTCAATACCGTGTCGTCGCTCGTGCACCTCTATTCCATCGGTTACATGGACGAGGATCCGTACCGGCCGCGCTTCTTCGCCTACCTGTCGCTGTTCACCTTCGCGATGCTGATGCTGGTGACCGCCGACAACCTGGTGCAGCTGTTCTTCGGTTGGGAAGGCGTGGGTCTGGCGAGCTACCTGCTGATCGGCTTCTGGTATCAAAAGCCCTCGGCCTATGCCGCGGCGATCAAGGCCTTCGTCGTCAACCGCGTCGGTGATTTCGGCTTCGCGCTCGGCATCTTCGCCGTGTTCATGCTGGTGGGCTCGACCGATTTCGACACCATCTTCAACGCGGCCCCTGGCCTTACCGGCAAGACCATCAATTTCCTCGGCTGGCACGTTGATGCGCTGACGCTGACCTGCGTGCTCTTGTTCATGGGCGCGATGGGCAAGTCCGCGCAGTTCCTGCTGCACACCTGGTTGCCGGACGCCATGGAAGGCCCGACCCCGGTCTCGGCGCTGATCCACGCCGCGACCATGGTGACCGCCGGCGTGTTCATGGTGGCGCGGCTGTCGCCGCTGTTTGAGCTGGCGCCGAACGCGCAGGCCGTCGTGATGTTCTTCGGCGCCACCACGGCGTTCTTTGCCGCTACCGTCGGCCTGGTGCAGAACGACATCAAGCGCATCGTCGCCTACTCGACCTGTTCGCAGCTCGGTTACATGTTCGTGGCGATGGGGGCGGGGGCCTATTCGGTGGGCATGTTCCACCTGTTCACCCATGCCTTCTTCAAGGCGCTGTTGTTCCTCGGCTCAGGCTCGGTGATCTACGCGATGCATCACGAGCAGGACATCCGCAACATGGGCGGCCTGAAGGATCGCATTCCCTACACCTACTTCGTGATGCTGGTCGGTACGCTGGCGTTGACCGGATTCCCGCTGACCGCCGGCTACTTCTCCAAGGATGCGATCATCGAGTCGGCCTTTGTCTCGCACAATCCGTTCGCCTTCTACGCCTTCCTGATGACGGTGATCGCGGCCGGCCTGACCTCGTTCTATTCCTGGCGCCTGATGTTCAAGACCTTCCATGGCGAGCCGCACGACCAGGAGCACTATGAGGCCGCGCATGAGAGCCCAATGTGGATGCTGGTGCCGATCGGCATTCTCGCGGTCGGCTCGATCCTGGCCGGCTTCCCGTTCAAGGAGCTGTTCGCAGGCCACGCCGTGGAGGATTTCTTCCGCGAGTCGCTGAAGATGAAGCCGCACATCATCGAGGAGATGCACCACATCTCGCCGGTGATCGCGTTCCTGCCGACCGTGATGATGGTCGCAGGCTTCCTGGTGTCGTGGCTGTTCTATATCCGCCGGCCGTATCTGCCCGTGGAACTCGCCAATCAGCAGCCGCTGCTCTACCAGTTCCTGCTCAACAAATGGTACTTCGATGAGCTCTACGATCTCATCTTCACCCGTCCGGTGAAGTGGATCGGCTACCAGCTCTGGAAGAAAGGCGACGGCATGATCATCGACGGCTTCGGCCCCGATGGTGTTTCCGCCCGCGTGCTCGACGTCACCCGCAACGTCGTGAAAATCCAGACCGGCTATCTCTACCACTATGCCTTTGCGATGCTGATCGGGGTCGCCGGTCTGATCACCTGGTTCATGTTCGGCTTGGGAGGCCAGTAATGACAACCTGGCCAATCCTTTCCGTCGTCACCTTCCTGCCGGTCGTCGGCGCGCTGCTCATCTATGTCATCCGCGGCGACGATAAGGCGGCGCAGGGCAATGCGCGCTGGATCGCGCTGTGGACCACGCTCGTTACCTTCGCGATCTCGCTGATCCTGGTCTGGCGTTTCGATGCATCCAGCGCCGACTTCCAGTTCGTCGAGAAGGCTTCGTGGCTCGCCACCGGGATCACCTACCACATGGGCGTGGATGGCATTTCGCTGCCCTTCGTGATCCTGACCACCGCCTTGATGCCGTTCTGCATCCTCGCGAGTTGGAAGGCGATCACCAGCCGCGTGCGCGAATACATGATGGCGTTCCTGATCCTGGAAACGCTGATGGTCGGCACGTTCTCGGCCCTCGACCTCGTGCTGTTCTACCTGTTCTTCGAAGGCGGCCTGATCCCGATGTTCCTGATCATCGGCGTCTGGGGCGGCCCGCGCCGGGTCTACGCGTCCTTCAAGTTCTTCCTCTACACGTTCCTCGGCTCGGTGCTGATGCTGCTCGCCATCATGGCGCTGTACTGGAATGCCGGCACTACCGACATCCCGACATTGATGCACACCGCCGTGCCGCGCGGGCTGCAGAAGTGGGCATGGCTCGCTTTCTTCGCCTCCTTCGCGGTGAAGATGCCGATGTGGCCGGTGCACACCTGGTTGCCCGACGCCCACGTCGAGGCGCCCACGGCAGGCTCGGTGATCCTGGCCGCGATCCTCCTGAAGATGGGCGGCTACGGCTTCCTGCGCTTCTCGTTGCCGATGTTCCCGCTGGCATCGTACGATTTTGCCCCGCTGATCTTCACGCTGTCCGTGATCGCCATCGTCTACACCTCGCTGGTCGCCCTGATGCAGGAGGACATGAAGAAGCTGATCGCGTACTCGTCGGTTGCCCATATGGGCTTCGTCACCATGGGCATCTTCGCCGGCACCATGCAGGGCGTCGCCGGCGGCGTATTCCAGATGATCTCGCACGGCATCGTATCGGGCGCGCTGTTCCTTTGCGTGGGCGTCGTCTACGACCGCATGCACACCCGCGAGATCGCGGCCTATGGCGGCCTCGTCAACCGGATGCCGCTCTACGCCTTCGTGTTCATGGTCTTCACCATGGCCAATGTTGGCCTGCCCGGCACCTCCGGCTTCGTCGGCGAGTTCATGACGCTGCTCGGCACGTTCAAGGTCTCGATCCCGACCGCGTTCTTTGCGACGCTCGGTGTCATCCTGTCGGCCTGCTATGCGCTGTGGCTGTATCGCAAGATCATCTTCGGGGCACTGACAAAACCGTCGCTTGCCAGCATTAAGGATATGACGCTGCGCGAGAGCCTGACCCTGTTCCCGCTGGTGGCGCTGACCATCCTGTTCGGCGTCTATCCGAAGCCGGTGCTCGACATGTCGGCGGCTTCCGTCCAGCAACTCGTCAACAACTACAACACTGCAGTGACTGCCGTGAAGGCAGCCGCGCTGCTGCAATGACCGCGGCGGCCGGAGGATACGCGCCATGAATTTCCAGAGTGCAGGTTATCAGTTGCTGCCGGTGTTGCCGGAGCTGGTGCTCGCCGCCGGCGCGATGGCGCTGCTGATGCTCGGAGCCTATCGGGGCGAGGGCACGACGCGGGCCGTCACTTGGCTGTCGATCGCGCTGTTGATCGTCACCGGTTTCCTGGTGCTGGCGCTGCCGGCCGGCAAGCTCACGACCTTTGCCGGCAGCTTCATCGTCGATGATTTCGCGCGCTTCCTGAAGATCCTTGCCCTGATCGGCTCGGCGGTGACGCTGATCCTGTCTGCCGAATTCCTGTCTAATCCGTCGGGACGCATCTTCGAGTATTCGATCCTGGTGGTGCTCTCCACGCTCGGCATGATGGTGCTGATCTCGGCCGGCGACCTCATCATGCTCTATCTCGGGCTGGAACTGATGAGCCTTGCGCTCTATGTGGTCGCCGCCTCCAACCGCGACAACGCCAAGTCCACCGAGGCAGGCCTCAAATACTTCGTGTTGGGCGCACTGTCCTCGGGCATGCTGCTCTACGGCGCCTCGCTGATTTACGGCTTCACCGGGACGGTCAGCTTTGCCGGCATCGCGGCTGCGGCCACGACCGGCAGCGCCGGCCTCGTGTTCGGCCTCGTGTTCCTGCTCGCCGGCCTCTGCTTCAAGGTTTCCGCCGTGCCGTTCCATATGTGGACGCCTGACGTCTATGAGGGCGCACCGACCCCGGTGACCGCGTTTTTTGCTTCCGCCCCGAAGGTCGCGGCCCTTGCAGTGTTCACCCGCGTGGCGCTGACTGCCTTCCCCGGCATCGTGCCGCAATGGCAGCAGATCGTCGTGTTCGTGGCGATCGCCTCGATGGCGCTCGGCTCCTTTGCCGCGATCGGGCAGACGAACATCAAGCGACTGATGGCCTATTCCTCGATCGGCCATATGGGCTTTGCGCTGGTGGGATTGGCCGCTGGCACCGTCGAGGGCGCGCAGGGCGTACTGATCTATATCGCCATCTATGTCGCGATGACGCTCGGCGCCTTCACCGTCATCCTCGCCATGAAGCGGAACGGCCAGGCCATGGAGGAGATCAAGGATTTCGCCGGCCTGTCGCGGACCAATCCGCTGATGGCGTTCTTCTTTGCGATGCTGCTGTTCTCGCTCGCCGGCGTCCCGCCGCTCGCCGGCTTCTTCGGCAAATGGTACGTTTTTGTCGCCGCGATCAAGGCCAACCTGTTCACGCTCGCCGTGATCGGCGTGCTGACCAGCGTCGTGGGCGCGTTCTACTACCTGTCGATCGTCAAGGTGATGTATTTCGACGAGCCCGTCGGCAAGCTCGATCCGGTCCGCATCGAGTTGCGCACGGTGGTGGCAGTCGCCGGCCTCTTCAACATTCTGTACTTCGTCTATCCCGGACCGCTGGTCAGCGTCGCAACGGCCGCGGCGAAATCGCTTTTTTAGGCGCTATGATCCCGACCCGGAGGGCCGCGTAGGCGCAAGGTGGACAGCGGCTTTCGGATAAGATCATGCGCAAAGAATTAAAATGACAATCACGCTCGGCCCCCGAGCTACATCCGCGGGCTACAAGCTCGCCGCTTTCGACAAGACCGGCTCCACCAATTCGGAGGCGATGGCCCGCGCCCACGAGGGCGAGCGCGGGCCGATGTGGTTTGTCACGACCGAGCAGACGGCGGGGCGAGGGCGGCGGCAACGCGCCTGGATCGCCCCGCGCGGCAATCTTGCCAGCAGCATTCTCGAAGTCCTGGATGTGGCACCGGCGGTGGCGGCGACGCTCGGCTTCGTCGCGGGGTTGGCGGAGGCTGCCGCCCTTGACCAGGTCAGCGTCGAGGCCGCGCTTCGCCTTGGTCCCGACCGTCCCAAATACGCGCTGAAATGGCCAAATGACGTGCTGGCCGGAGGCAGGAAGCTCGTCGGCATCGGCCTGGAGGCCGAAGCCGTTGCCGACCGCCTCGCCGTGGTCGTCGGCATCGGTACCAACGTGGTGGCGGCGCCTGAGGGCACGCCGACGCCTGCGGTGTCGCTCGCCGCGCTCGGCGTCCAGATCAGTGCGGAGGAAATGTTCATGGCATTGTCCGATGCCTGGGTGGAATTCCGCGGCATCTGGGACAACGGCCGCGGCTTTGCTGAGATTCGAAGGCTCTGGCTCGAACGGGCCGCGGGACTCGGCGAGACGGTCGCGATCAACACCGGCGCTGCCACGATCGAGGGCATCTTCGACACCATCGACGAAACCGGCTGCCTGATCGTCCGCACCGCCGAGGGCAGGCGCGTGCCGGTGGCGGCGGGCGAGGTCTATTTCGGCTCGGCGGCTTCCGTGAGGGCGTCCTGATGGCCCGGCCAGATGAGCTGACCTTTGCGCCGCTCGGGGGTGTCGGCGAGATCGGCATGAACCTGTCGATTTATGGCCTCGGCAACCGGCATCAGCGCGCCTGGCTCGCGGTCGATCTCGGCGTTTCCTTCGGCGACGAGGAGCATCTGCCGGGTATCGACCTGATCATGCCCGACATCACCTTTCTGGTGAAGGAACGCAGAAACCTGATGGGCCTGGTGCTGACGCACGCCCATGAGGATCATTTTGGCGCCATCATCGATCTCTGGCCGAAACTGCAATGCCCGATCTACGCCACGCCATTTTCCGCGGCCTTGTTCCAGGCCAAGCTCGAGGCCGAGCGCAATCCGCCGAAAATTCCGGTGACGGTGGTGCCCTCGGGCGGGCGCATCGATCTCGGCCCGTTCAATGTCGAGTTCATTCCGGTCGCGCATTCGATTCCGGAATCGCATGCGCTGGCGATCCACACCGAGATCGGCACCGTCTTGCACACCGGCGACTGGAAGCTCGATCCGACCCCCATCCTGGGTCCACCGACGGACGAAAGGCGGCTGCGCGAGCTCGGCGAAGCCGGCGTGCTGGCGCTGGTCGGCGATTCCACCAATGCGGTGCGCGACGGCCGCTCGCCCTCGGAGGCCGAGGTCGCGACGATCATTGCCGGCCTGGTGAAATCCGCCAGGGGCCGGGTGGCCGTCACGACTTTTGCCTCCAACGTCGCCCGGGTGAAGGCCGTGGCCGATGCCGCCAAGGCTGCTGACCGCGAAGTCGTGGTGGTCGGCCGCGCCATGGAGCGGGTGGTGCAGGTGGCGCGCGAATGTGGCTATCTCGACGGCACAGCGAGTTTTCGGGGCATGGACCTCTACGGCCATTTCCCATCGGACAAGGTGCTGGCGATTTGCACCGGCAGCCAGGGCGAGCCGCGAGCCGCGCTGGCGCGCATCGCCAACAACGACCATCCGGCGGTCACGCTCAACAAGGGCGACACCGTGATCTTCTCCTCCCGTACTATCCCAGGCAATGAGAAGGCCGTCGGCAGCATCATCAACGGTCTCGTAGCCCAGGGTGTCGAGGTCATCACCGACCGCACCCATCTCGTGCACGTCTCCGGCCATCCCCGCCGTGACGAGCTGCGGGACATGATCGCCTGGGTGCGCCCGCAGATCCTGATCCCCGTGCATGGTGAGGCGCTGCACCTGTCGGAGCATGCCAAGCTCGCACGTACGGCAGGGGTGCCGAAGGTAATCACCTGCAGGAATGGCGACCTCGTCAAGCTCGGCCCCGGTGACCCCGGGATCATCGACGAGCTGCCGGCGGGGCGTCTCTACAAGGACGGCACCATCCTTGAAGATGCCAAGTCGCGCGCAGTGGTCGAACGGCGCAAGATGGGCTTTGCCGGCTGTGTCTTTGTCGCGGTCGCCGTGACCGAAAAAGGCGAACTCGCCGACGATCCCGAGGTTGATCTGATCGGCGTCCCCGAGAAGAATGCCGAAGGCGAGCTGCTGGACGAGATCGTGTTCGAGGTGGTGGTATCGACCATCGAGGGGCTGCCGCGGGCGCGGCGACGCGATCCCGATGCGCTCGCGGAATCGGTGCGACGGGCGGTGCGGGCGGCGGTCAACGAGGAGTGGGGAAAGAAGCCGCTATGCTTCGTCCATGTCCTCGAAGTGTGATTGAAAGCGTTTGGGAGAAAGACATGCTGGGCCGGCTCAATCATGTGGCGATCGCGGTCAAGGACGCGAAACAGGCCGCGAAGATCTACGGCGGGGCATTCAATGCGCAGATTTCGGACGCCGTGCCGTTGCCCGAGCATGGCGTCACCACTGTGTTCGTGACGCTGCCCAATACCAAGATCGAGTTCATCGAGCCGCTCGGGGAGGCTTCGCCTATCGCGAAATTCGTCGAGCGCAACGCCGACGGCGGCATTCATCACGTTTGTTACGAGGTGGTTGACATCATCGCCTCGCGCGATCAGCTCATCAAGGAAGGCGCCCGCGTACTTGGCGATGGCCAGCCCAAGATCGGCGCGCACGGCAAGCCGGTGCTGTTCTTCCATCCGAAGGATTTTTCCGGCGCGCTGGTCGAGATCGAGCAGGCTTGAAACGGAGATGGTCTACAGCATCTCAACGGCACTGGCGATCTACTTCGTCATCTGGTGGGTGACGTTGTTCGTGACGCTGCCTTTCGGCGTACGCAGCCAGCATGAGGACGGCGAGGGTGCGCCCGGCACCGATCCCGGCGCCCCGATCATGGCCCGGATGGGCCGCAAGCTGATCTGGACCACGGTGATATCTGGCGTCATATTTGCGATCGGCATGTGGGCCTATCAGGCCGGATATCTCTCCATCGAGCGGCTGTCGAAGCTGATGGGGATGCCGTTCTAGGCCCGTTTCGGGAGGAACACCCATGCAGGGAATGCTGCGCGGCCTCGTCGGACTGACATCCCTTCTGATCGCATCCGTGGGCCCGGTGGCCGCGATGGATCAATCCGCCACGGAAGAAACCAATTGCTTGATGGCGTGCGACGCCAATCAGGAGAACTGCCTGGCAACGGGGCACGGTTCGGCCGGCAAGTCTCGCCCGCACGAAGTCCTGCTCCGACAAACACAAACACGGCTGTCGCGGAGCTTGCGACCGGCCGCAAATTTTTCGCAAATTGATCGTGGCACGCCGCCGAAAGAGCGGCTGCGTTAGTTGTTGGGGGAATCGGCAATGAATTTTCAACGCATCACCATCGGCCTCATCGTTCTCCTGATCGCGGGCCTCGCCGGCTCCTTCTACATGAACTGGAAGACGCTCCGCCTGCTGCAGACGACGAAAGCCTTTGTCGAGAGCGCCGTCTTCGCCGAAGCGGTGGCCGCCTGCGAGAAGGCGCAGAGCACGACACCCTTCAAATGGAACGGCGGCAAGCTGACTGCCGTGATCGGCCTCAACTCGGTCAAGCTCAACAAGGACAACATTATTGCGAGCTACACGCTGTTCGCCGATGGCGTCTATTGCGATTTCAATCCGACCAGGCGGACGGCGGACATCGGTTCGAATTTCCTGGAACGGGACTGACGATCAGCCCGCGAAGCCAGGGGACGGACCGTCATGAAGACAGACAGCCCGGATCAATACCGAATCCTGCGTGAAGCCGACCTGCGGGAATATCTCGTGGGCTTTCCAGAGCTGGCGGCGGCGCTGCATGGTGAGCCCCGTTCCTGGACGATCACCGAGGTAGGGGATGGCAATCTCAACCTTGTCTTCATTGTGAAGGGCGCGCGGGGCGGTGTCGCAGTGAAGCAGGCTCTCCCGTATGTACGCCTCGTTGGCGAAAGCTGGCCGTTGCCGCTCTCGCGGGCGCATTATGAATATCTGGCGCTTGAGAAGCAGGCCCAGCTCAGCCCGGGCCTCGTGCCAACACTGCTGCATCACAATGAGGCGCTGGCGCTTACGGTGATGGAACTGCTTGAGCCGCACATCATCTTGCGTAAGAAGCTGATTGCTGGAACGCAGTATCCGCATTTCGTCGACCACATCACGACCTTCATGGCGCGGACGCTGTTCTTCAGCTCCGACCTTGCAATTCCTGCTGCCGCGAAAAAGGAAGGAATAGCCGCCTTCGCCGGCAATCATGCGTTGTGCAAGATCACGGAAGACCTAATTTTCACCGATCCGTACAGAGAGGCCGTGCAGAACCGCTGGACGTCGCCTTATCTCGACGCCATTGCGGCCGAATTCCGCGAAGATCCGGACCTGCATGTCGCGATCTCGCGCCTCAAGCTCAAATTCATGGCGAGCCCGGAAGCACTGATTCACGGCGACCTTCACACCGGGTCGATCATGGTGACCGATAGCGATACGCGGGTGATCGATCCGGAATTCGCGTTCTACGGTCCGATGGGCTTCGATATCGGCGCCGTCCTCGCCAATCTCCTGATGGCCTATTTTGCTTCCAGCGGCCACGAACGCGTCATCGGCGAGCGACGCGCGTTCGAGGCTTGGCTGCTCGATACCGTCGAAGCAGTGTGGACCGGGTTTTCCGGCAAATTCCTCGAATTGTGGCGGACGGAGGCGGCCGGCGATGCGTATCCGGCCGGGCTGTTCGCCGGCGAGAAGGGTGCTAAGCGCCTGGAAGCCGAGCGGCGTGCCTACATGGCGCGGCTGTTCACCGACACCGTCGGCTTTGCAGCGGCAAAGATCGTCCGCCGCATCCTCGGCCTCGCCCATAATATTGATTTCGAGCAGATCGAGGACCCACTGAGCCGTGCCATCTGCGAAGCGCGAAGCCTGCGGCTTGCAAGGAGCATGATGGTGGAGACGGATTCATTTCCCACCATCGGCAGCGTCACAAGGGCGGCTTGCGACCTCAGAGACTGGCAACCGGATTTCGCTCTATAGCCTATCGCAGCTAGTCGGCCGCGCGCTCACGCAATCGCTGTGCATAGACATTGATCACGAGCGCCGCGAGCAGGATGAGGCCGCGGATCAATATCTTCAGAAAACTGTCGATATTGACATGGTCCAGTCCGTTATTGAGAACGCCAAGCACGAAAAGGCCGACAATGGTGTTGCCGATGCCGCCACGGCCGCCAAAGAGGCTGGTGCCGCCGACCACGACAGCCGCGATGGAATCGAGCAGATAAGTGTCGAACTCGTTCTGCTGCGCGCTGCCGAAATGCGCCACCCCGAGCATTCCGGCGATGCCGGCGCAAACGGCTGAAATCACCATGACGCTGCCGAGGATCAGTTTGACGTTGAGCCCGGAATATTCTGCTGCTTCGCGGTTGCCGCCGACCATGTAAACATAGCGGCCGAAGCGGGTATAGGTCAGCACCAGGTGGCCGCCGAGCAGCATCAGGGCCGCCACGATCACGATCCAGGGAATACCGCCGATCGATGTCGATCCCAGTGTGCTGACGAGTGGCGGGACCTTGTAGGCGATCTGCCCCCGCACCAACAGCGCCGAGATGCCGGCGGCGATCTGCATCATCGCCAGCGTCATGATGAAGGAGGGAATGCCTATGACCGTCAGCCCGAACGCGTTGACGAGGCCGAGCAGGGCGCAAAGTGCCAGTGCCAGCAAGATCGCTGCCCATCCGGGCATCGGGACATTGGCGATGTTGACGTAGGATTCCTGGAGCGTGAAATAGGCGACGGCAATGCCGGTGACGTTGGCGATGGCGGCGATCGAAAGATCGATTTCAGCGCAGAGGATGACGAAGGTGAGGCCGACGGCGATGATGCCCGTTACTGAAACCTGAGTGAGGATGTTGCCGAGATTGTCGAGCGTCGCAAAGGATGGACTGGCGAAGGAAAAGAAGGCACTAAGCAGGATCAGCGTCAGGAACGGTGCGATGTTGCGCATTTGCGAGCGCAGAAAGGGGCCGATCGCCCTTGGCCTCTGAACTGCAGCTGGAACCGTCTCGCCGCTCGCCATTTTGCTCCTCCGTCATGCCGCCTCCAGCAGCCGATCCTTGCTGACCGGTTCGTTGGCGAATTCACGCACCATCGCACCGCGCTTCAGCACCAGGATGCGATCGGCAAGCGACAGCACCGTCTCCGGCTCCGTCGACAATACGATGACCGCCAGCCCCCTTTGCCGCAGATCGCGCACGATGTTGATGACGTCGTTCTTCGCACCCACATCCATGCCGCGCGTCGGCTCGCACAGCACCAGTATACGCGGCGGATAGCTCAGCCATTTCCCCAGCGCCACTTTCTGCTGGTTGCCGCCGGAGAGCATGCCAAGGTCGAGGCCAACCAGGGGCGGCCGGATCTGCAACTGCTGGACCTGCCGTTGCGCGATCTGCCGCTCGCGCGCTGGCTTGAGCAGCAAAGCGGAAATGCGCTCGAGGATGCTGATCGAGATGTTCTTGTAGACCGGCTCCTGGTGGAACAGCATGGCGCGCCGGCTCTCGGGGACCAGGGCGACGCCTGCGCGGCGCGCGGCCGCCGTGCTGGCGAATTTCCTGGGGCTGCCATCCATCGCGAGCGTGCCGCTGTCCGGGGTCAGTTTGCCGAACAAGATCCGCGACAGTTCCTGCTGCCCGCAGCCCATGAATCCATAGATGCCCAGGACTTCGCCGGAGCGGGCCTCGAATGAGACGTCCCGCAGACTGCGGCCGAGCGAGAGCTGCTCCGCCTTCAGCACGACAGGGCCATCATTCGACGGCGGCAGCATCAGATCGTCGCTATAACTGTGCTCCAGCGTTTCACCGCCCCTGCCGATCATGGCTTGTATCAGCACGCCCTTCGTGGTGGCCGCGGCCGCGCTCTCGGCGACTTTCCGGCCGTTGCGGAACACGGTCACGGTGTCCGAGACGCGCAGGATGTCCTCGAGGAAATGCGAGATGAACACGATACCTGTGCCTTCGTCGCGAAGCCGCTGCAGTGTTGCGAACAGGCGTTCAATTTCGGGCGGGGAGAGGGCCGATGTAGGCTCGTCCAGAACGATGATGCGCGCGCCGGAGAACAGCACCCGCGCGATCTCGATGAGTTGTTGCTGGCCGATCGGCAGGTCGCCGAGCCGCGACATTGGGTCGACGCCGATACCGAACCGCGCAAGCTGCTCGCCGGCCTCACGCGCCATCTGTCGCCACTGCACGATGCCGAGCCGGTTGGTCGGTTGGTTGCCGAGAAACACGTTTTCGGCGACCGTTAGATCGGGCGCGACGCTGAGCTCCTGATGAACCATGGCGATGCCGGCGGCGTGAGCATCGCGGGTTGAGTGGAAACGGGTTTCATGGCCATCCAGGATGAAGCGGCCGGAGAAGTCCGGATGCACGCCGGCGACGATTTTCATCAACGTGCTTTTTCCGGCGCCGTTTTCGCCCACCAGACCATGGATCTCGCCCGCATACAGCGCGAAGTCGACCCCACGAAGGGCTTCGACACCGCCGAAGCTCTTCGTGATGCCCTGTAGCTCAAGGACAGGCGAGTGGCCCTGCGGCATGGAGGATCAGATCAGGAAATGATCTTCCATCCACTGCATGCCGGCGGCATTCGCCTTGGTAACGACCGGACCGTCGGTGACGACGCTCTTTGGGATACCCTGTCCGCTCTTTTCACCGCCCACAACGGCGGCTACGCCAGCGATGATGGCGCCGCCGTGGATACGACAGGAGGGATTGCGGACGGTCGCGAACATGCGACCTTCGCTCACCGCCTGTATCGCCGGCGGCATGGCATCGACCCCGCCGATCAGGATGTTGGTGCGGTTACGCGCCTTCATGATGTTGTAGGCGGCGAGCGCCATGTCGTCATTGTGGAAGAAGGCTGCATCGATCTGCGGATATTTGGTGAGATACGTCTCCCACAGCCGCGCGGTCTTTGAGACGTCCCAATCGGCGGGCTGGGTGTCAAGCACCTCGATGTTCGGGAATTGCTTGACGACCGAATTGAATCCCTTGGCACGACCCTGCGCACCGGTATGACCGAGCGCACCTTGCGTCATGATGATCTTGCCCTTGCCGCCCATGGCGTTGCAAAGGGCCTGCGTCACCGATGCGCCCATGAACTCGTTGTCCGGGGCAAGGAAAGAATGGACGTTGATCTGATCGAGGGGCGCGATCAGCGTGTCCATGTCGATGACGGGCGTGCCGGCACTGATCATCTTCTGCACCGGCTGGGTCAGGGTGCCGATGCCGAACGCCTGGATGGCGACGAAATCCCATTTTTGCGAGGCCATGTTGTCGATGGCTGCGCGCTGCTTCACCGCATCGAGCTGGCCATCGAACCAGGTCACTTCGACATTGAACAGCTTGCCCCAGAATTCCGCGGCCTGCTTGCCCTGCGCGCACCAGGTGGCCTGCAGCCCTGCATTGGAGAATGCCGCCTTCAACGGTTTCTCCGAACGTCCAACCGCGGCCGCGAGCGCCGGGTTTATGCCCATGCCGCCGAGGAATGCCGTCGCGGCGCCGGCAGCTGCCGCCACCTGAAGAAGATCGCGCCTAGTTTTCGAGAAATCTTTCGTCTCGGACATCGCACGCTCCCATGATTTGTCGATCGGCAGCGTCATTGCTTGCGCTACCAAAGGTAGTCAGTCTCTCACAAGAGGGAGGATCATGCTACCCATTGTGCATCGCTGGGGACCGATGCGCCGTTTTGGTGCAATGCGATGCTTCAGTCGGGAACGACAAGCACAGCGATATCGGCGAGAAGGCTCTCCCAGGCCTCATCGATGTCAAGCGACCACTCGCGTCCCAATACGTCGCGCAGCGTATCCCTGATCACGCCAAAGAACGAAAGGAACAGTTCCCGCGGCGTGCCGTAGGCGTCGTGCGACACCACCTCGCATTCGATCATGCGGAACTTGCCGGTACGCGGCCCTGCGAAATCGAGGATCGCCTCGATCGTCATCGCCAGCATCGAGCCCTTGACGATCTCGCTGCCTTCGCTGCGAAACAGCGCCCGTGTTTCCGGACGCTCGGCATGTAGCCGGCGATAGACCAGCGGCGTCAGATCTGTGCAGCGTTCGGCGGCGAGTTCGAAACTGCGCTCGATGAAATGCGAAGACATCGTCGCTCGCGCCCTCGGCTACGATTCCATCTTCTCGAAAAAAAAGAGCAGGGCCCCAGCCCCGCTCTAAAAATTGTGTCGACCCTATTCACCCGAAACTTAGATTTGCTCTTGTTCGACGGGGCGACGCTGCTTGTGCGCGTCAGGGCTCCTCCCGAGACTTGGACCACCAGTCCAACCTCGCGGTTGGGCTGAGGCCGCTTTGGTAGACTATCTTTGGCATCTTGTCATCATTTTCAGCAACGATTGTTCAAAATTCCAGCGACCTGCGAAATGATTGGAATTGCGCCACTGCTGGTTGCAGCCGCGATCCAAAAACTCGTGCTGGAGTAAAGGGATAGGGACGCAAGGCCAAGAATTTCCAACGAGGCTTGCGCTACGACAATACCTCACCGCCGCATCCGGGGTTTCATGGCGACACGTCAGACAATTCCGGGAACCCCGCCTCGACTTTGGACTCTGCAGGTGGTTATTCTCGGTCTGGATGGTGTTGCGATGCGCAGGCGGCTGAAGAACTTTCTGCCCATAGTCCTGTTGGCGCTGGCGGTGCAGATGTTCGCGCCGATCGCGGCCTGCTGGGCTGCGAGCATCGCTGCTTCCGACCCCCTGAACGCGGCCGTAATCTGCCATGGCGATGCCGCGGCCGGGCCCAGCCAGGGTGACTCGTCCGGCACGCCGGACGCCCGGACGGGCTGCTGCGGCCTCTGCGGCGTGCTGCACACCGGCGCGCCCATTGACTCGCCCCAGACCGCGGCGACCTTCACCTTCGACCGCCGGACCACACCGGTCGTCTGGCATGAGCTTGCGCTCGATCCGCCGACGTCCCGGGCCGGCTCCCCCGAACAGGCGCGTGCACCACCGGCCCTTTCCTGACCAGAGCCTCGCTACCGGTGTCGGCTTGCCGTCCCGGTGAATGCCCGTGAGCGGCCGGCCGTCGTGCCGGCATCAGGAAATTTCGAAATGTTCAGCCTCCCTTCGCCATCGAGCGTGTGCGCGCGCGCTTTGTTGGTTACCTCTGTCAGCTTTATTGCGCTCCCGTCCACCGGCTCCGCCCAGACTGGACAGCAACTTCCCACAGTGACGGTCGATCCGCCTCAACAACAGCGGCAAACGACGTCACGCGTCTCGCAGAACAGGGAGCGCGCTGCCCGCGTTGCCCGACCCAGGACACCGCCTCCGGCTCAATCCCAACCCGCGCCCGGGGACAGGGGGCAGTCAGGAGTTGCCCTGGCAGTCCTGAGCGTGCAGCAGGCGCTTCAGCAGATCAATCAGACGCCCGGCGGCGTGGCGCTCGTTCCGGCCGAGGCCTACAGGAACTCGACCGTCGCCAATACCATCAAGGACATTCTGGACTATGTGCCGGGTGTCTTTGCGCAACCGAAGTGGGGCGACGACACCCGGCTTTCGATCCGCGGCTCCGGCCTGTCCCGCAATTTCCATCTGCGCGGCATCCAGCTCTATTTGGACGGCATTCCGATCAACACGGCGGACGGCTATGGTGACTTTCAGGAGATCGATCCGACGGCATACAAGTATGTTGAGGTCTACAAGGGCGCCAACGCGCTGCAGTTCGGCGCGAACTCGCTAGGCGGCGCCATCAACTTTGTGATGCCGACCGGCCGCGATCCATTCCCGAATGGCGTGTCTGCCGATATGGGAGCCTTCGGCTTCAAGCGGCTGCAAGCCAACGTTGGCGGCGCCAACGGTCCTTGGGACGGCTTTGTCACGGCTTCGACGCAGGCCTCCGACGGATTCAGGGATCACAGCTTCGGCAGTAGCACACGTCTCAACGGCAATGTCGGGTACCAAATATCCCCGGATGTCGAGACGCGGTTCTATTTCAACGCGAACGAGGTGCGCCAGCGCATCCCGGGTAGCGTCGACAAAATAACCGCGTTGACGTCGCCGGCCTCCGCGGCTCCAATCAACGTCATCAATGACTGGCAGCGCAATATCGACACCGTACGACTGGCGAACAAGACAACCATCCGCTTCGAGGATACCAAGCTCGAATTCGGTGCCTTCGGTGTCGATCGCCACCTGATGCACCCGATTTTCCAGTGGCTCGACTACAAGTACAAGGACTATGGCGGCTTTGCAAAGGTCACAGACGATCGGTTCATCGGCGGATATCGGAATAGATTTGTCGCAGGCTTCAACATCCTGAACGGCACCATTGATGCGCAGCAATTTGTCAATGTTGGCGGCTTCAAATCGACGCCGACCTCGTCACTGCTGCAGAAACCGGAGAATTATTCCGCCTATGCGGAGAACTCGTTCTACTTCGTCCCGAACGTGGCGTTCATCGCGGGAACGCAATACCTGTTCGCGGTACGCGATCAGTTTGTCAATTTCTCGACCAATGGCGACGTCAACGGTCGCAGCACGTTCAGCCTGTGGAGCCCCAAGGTCGGCATGCTGTGGCAGGTTGATCCGACCTGGCAGGTGTTCGGCAACATCTCACGGAGCGCGGAAGTGCCAAGCTTTGGCGAAAGTGTCGCTCCGAACTTCCTGAATCCGGGTCTGCCCACGATCCCGTTCTTTCTGATCAAGGCGCAAACTGCGACGACCTACGAAATCGGAACGCGCATGAAACGGCCGGATTATGCCTGGGGGATCGCTTTGTATCACGCCGATATCCGCAACGAACTGCAATGTCTCTACAGCGCCTTCGGCAATTGCAATGTCACGAACGCCGATCGCACGATTCACCGGGGTATCGAGGCTGGTGCCGGAGCCGCGATCTTTCGCGGGATTTTCGACAATGGACCGGCACCCGACAAGATCTGGCTGAATGTCGCCTACACGCTGAACGACTTCCGCTTCGACAACGATCCGGTGTTCGGCAACAACATCCTGCCTGGCGCGCCGCGCCACTTCCTCCGGGGAGAGGTGCTCTACAAGCATCCCACTGGCTTCTACTTCGGGCCTAACGTCGAATGGGTGCCGCTGGCTTATTTTGTGGACAGTGCAAACACTCTAACCACGGCGCCTTATGCGATCTGGGGACTGAAGGTGGGCTACGACAATGGCGGGCCGATCACCGCCTATATCGAGGGACGCAATCTCTCGAATAAGGCCTATATCGCCAGCGCAAGCATCATCGACAGGGCGCCTCCTAATGCACCTCTGTTTGAGCCGGGCAACGGTAGGGCCATATATGCGGGTATGAGGTATCGCTGGTAGGGCATTGTGGCGCCGGGTGCAAAAGGCATCCGGCGCAATGTGCGCCGTTGAACGACGTCTTGCTATCGAAAGAAGTCAATCCGGAGTGGAGATGAACGCGATGGGAAAAATGCGTACGACCATTGCTTCCGCATTCCTGTTGATGGTCTCCATCGGAGGCGTCAGCGCGGGCACGGATGAGGAGGGCATCAAGGAACTCCTGATGGAGACGTTTGACAAACCCGGGGCGCGCCTTGTTGTCGATCCCGTGGTTGTCGCGGGTGACCACGCCATCGCCGATTGGAGCCAGGCAACGCTCGGGGGGCGCGCTCTGCTGAGAAGGCGAGTCGATAAGTGGACGCTGATTCTATGCAGCGGTGACGGTATCATTTCTGCGGATGCATTACAGCAAGCGGGCGTGCCCAAAGACGACGCGGTGAACCTGTCGGCAAGGCTTAAGGCTGCCGAAAGCACTATGTCTGTTGAGCGGCGAGCGCTTCTCGCGACATTCGAAGGTACCGTCCTGATGGGAACGAATGACCATCCGGGCGACACTCAGGTTCAAAATTCCAGGAATTGAGGACGAAGATGCGATATGCAGGCTTGATACTTGTTGTCGGTACGTTTGCCACAGGAAGCGCGAACGCTCATGTCACGCTGGAAAACCGTCAAGCCGCAGTCGGGAGCTATTACAAGGCAGTGTTCGCCGTGCCGCACGGCTGCGCGGGTTCTGCGACTACAAGAATCAGGGTGCAGATCCCTGAGGGCGTGATCGCCATCAAGCCGATGCCCAAGCCCGGCTGGAGCGTTGAAACCACCAAGGGCAAGTATGCTGCCGAGTATGAACTGCACGGCAGCAAGCTCTCGGAGGGTGTCAAGGAAGTCATCTGGAGTGGCGGCAAACTGTTGGACGACAATTACGACGAATTCGTCATGGCGACTTTCCTGACGGCCAACCTGAAGCCGAACACCGTGCTTTATTTCCCGGTCGTTCAGGAGTGCGAGCAGGGTGTGAGCCGCTGGATCGAGATTCCAAAGGAAGATTCGGGAGGACATGATCATGACAGCAAGTCGCCGGCCCCCGGCCTCAGGCTGACACCGAAGCTTTAGCCGATGAGACTTGCCAGCAGCATTGTCGGAGCACTACTGGCGCTGTGTTTGGCAGCTCCGGCGCATGCTCATGCCATGCTGGTATCGGCGGAGCCCGGCGACAACAGCGTGGTGGCTCAGGCGCCGAAGGTGGTGCAATTGCGCTTCAATGAAGCCGTGGCGCCGGCTGCGATCCACTTGATCGATGCGGAAGGCAAGACGCGCGACGTGGTTGTTCGTCCCGTCGATCAAGTCGTGTTGATTGCGCTACCCAACGACCTACCGCAGGGCACGCAGATCGTCAGCTATCGCGTGGTCTCTCAGGACGGACATCCTGTCGGAGGGTCGATCATGTTTTCGGTCGGGGCGCCCTCGCGCGCCGCGGCCGGGCCGACACGCGGTAGTTCGCTATCGATCATCATCTGGGTTGCGAAAATCGGCGTCTATCTCGGATTGTTTGCCGGCGTTGGCGGCGTCTTCTTCGTCGCCTGGGTCGGACAGCAGCCGGCTGGCGGATCCGTCATCCTGAGTGCGCTGTATGTGGGCCTCGCAAGCGCAATTGCATCGCTTGGTTTGCAAGGCCTCGATCTCCTTGGCCAGTCGCTTGCCAACATCTTCACGATTGCGCCTTGGAAGGTCGCGCTTGGGACGAGCGTCGGGCCGTCGCTGCTCGTTGCCATCACCGCCATCCTGGTGGCCCGCCTTGCATGGCGCAGTCCTTCCATGACGATCGCGTGCGGGCTTACCGCGCTATCCATGGCCGGTGCAGGTTCGGCGCTGTCAGCAAGCGGGCATGCCGCGAGCGCCTCACCGCAATGGCTGACGCGTCCGTCGGTGTTTCTGCATGGCGTTGGCGTAGCCTATTGGGTCGGTGCACTGGCGCCGCTTGCCGTTATGGCGCGGCGCCGCGCTGATACGCTGCCGCGGGTATTGGAGCGCTTTTCGGCAGGAGCAGTGCCGATCGTGGGCCTGCTGGCGCTGACCGGTCTCGCGCTTGCCTGCGTTCAGATCGGAAGTGTCTCGGCGCTCATGCAGACCGAATACGGCATCCTCCTGTCGATCAAGCTGGCGCTTGTTGCGCTGTTGCTCGCGCTCGCAGCCTTGAACAGATACTGGCTGACGCCGGCGCTCATCGCGGACTACACGCGCGCGCGCCTTTTGTCACGGTCGGTGCTGACCGAATGCCTGCTTGCAATATTGATTCTTGCCATTGTTGGCGGCTGGCGATTCACCCCACCGCCGCGGGCGTTCGCCGCGACGGTCGACGCTCCGCTTTCTCTTCATATCCACACAGATACCGCGATGGTGCAGGTGATGATCGCTCCGGGCAAGGTCGGAGCTGATGATTTTGAGTTCCAGTTGATGGACAGCAACTTCGGTCGCCTTCCTGCCAAGGAGGTGACGCTGACGTTGAGCCTGCCGGAACGCGGAGTGGAAGCGCTGGAGCGCAAGGCTACGCCGGGGACCGACGGCAATTGGCACGTCCGAAATGTCATGCTGCCGGTTCCGGGCCGCTGGCACGTTCGGATTGATTTGCTGATTACGGACTTTCAAAAAATGACCCTGGAAGATGATTTCGAGCTGCGCTAGCTGGGACCGCATGACGAACCTATCTTTCCCGGGTGACGAAGGGCGATGGCCACCGCTTCACCCGATCGAGGATGCGCGATGAAACGGCAATTTCTGGCGGCCGCACTGCTGTTCGCCTTGTTGATGCCCGCGCCGGCGCAGGATTCGGCGACACAGCTCAAGCCGTTCGGGCGGGGGAGCTGGCAGGAGATGATGAGAGCGCATGCGGGCCGGCCCACCATCGCGCATTTCTGGGGCGTGACCTGCGGGCCTTGCAAGGTCGAGCTGCCCCAGCTCGGCGCCTTCATGAAGGAAAATCCGGGCATCGACATGGTGACGATCAGCGCCGATTTTGTGCCGGATCTGCCTGCCGCCACCCGCGCCATGCTGGAGCGCTCCGGCCTCGCGCTGGCGGAGAACTGGATATTCGACGGCTTCGCCGACCGCCTGAGATCCGAGATCGACCCGGCTTGGCAGGGCGACATCCCGCGCACCCTGCTGATCACGCGCGAGGGCGAGATGACCACGATCGAAGGCTCGGCTGATATCGCCGATCTCAAGGAGTGGTCGGCGCGGCAGCTTGCCGCCAAGAAATAGACAATGACAAGACCGAAAGGAGAGACATCATGAAGCAAGCCATCCGCACGATCGCACTCACCGCCGCGCTGGCCACGCTGCTGGCCGCCCCTGTCCGTGCCGAGGAGGTCAAGGTCGGCGATCTCGTCATTACCCAGGCCTGGAGCCGGGCGACGCCGAGCGGGGCGAAGGTGGCCGGCGCTTATCTCACTGTCGAGAATAAGGGCACGGCGGCCGACCGCTTGGTGGGCGGCAGCGCCGACGTCGCCGGCAAAGTCGAAGTCCACGAAATGGCGATGGAAGGCGGCGTCATGAAGATGCGCCCGCTCGACAAGGGCCTCGCCATCGATCCCGGCAAGACGGTGAAACTCGCGCCCGGTGGCTATCACATCATGCTGATGAACCTGAAGACGCCGCTCAAGCAGGGCGAGAAGGTGCCGTTGACGCTGCAGTTCGAGAAGGCCGGCAAGGTGAACGTGTCGCTGGACGTGCAAGGCGTCGGCGCGAAAGGGCCCGGCGGTGACGATCATTCCGGTCACATGATGAAGAAGTAGCGATGAAGATTCTGCGACACGGACTAGCGATCGGGATGCTGCTGGCGGGTCTCGCCGGCATGACAATGGAGAGATCTATCGGCGCCGTCTCCGATGACGATTTCTTCACCCATCTCCACACCGAGAAGGCGATGGCGAACGTCACGGTGTCGCCGGCGCGGGTCGGTCCGGTCGAGTTGACCATCGAGCTCGAGACGGTCGAGGAATTGCCTCTCACGGCAAAGGCCGTCTCCGTCACGCTCACCGACATGCAGACGGGTAGGGCGCTGCAGACGATCGATGCCGCGCGACAGGGCGAAGCTCAATGGCTGGCGGCGGTCTCCATGCCATCAGCGGGGCGCTGGATGCTCGCTCTCAAGGTTGCCATCACCGACAGCGACCGGGTCGACGTCGCGGCCCCGATCATCATCAAATAATCCGGGTCTGGGGTCGAGAACCGCAGGAAACTCACCCGTTTGCGGGCATTTTGACCGGTCCCGGCCTTGTGTTTTGCCGGGCAATCCGGTTTGACTGCGTCACCTGTTTCCCCGAATCCCAGAGCTCAAGCATGCGATTGTCGCGGTTCTTCCTGCCCATCCTGAAAGAGAATCCGAAGGAGGCGGAGATCGTCTCGCACCGGCTGATGTTGCGCGCAGGGATGATCCGGCAGGAGGCCGCCGGCATCTATGCGTGGCTGCCGCTGGGTTTCCGGGTGCTCAAGAAGATCGAGCAGATCGTGCGGGAGGAGCAGGATCGCGCCGGCGCACTCGAACTGTTGATGCCGACGCTGCAGCTCGCCGACCTCTGGCGCGAGAGCGGCCGTTACGACGCCTACGGTCCGGAAATGCTGCGCATCGCCGACCGTCACAAGCGCGAGCTCCTCTACGGGCCGACCAACGAGGAGATGATCACGGAAATTTTCCGCGCCTATGTGAAGTCGTATCGCAGCCTGCCGCTCAACCTCTATCACATACAGTGGAAGTTCCGTGACGAGCAGCGCCCGCGCTTCGGCGTGATGCGCGGCCGCGAGTTCCTGATGAAGGATGCCTATTCCTTCGACCTCGACGAGGCCGCCGCGCGTCGCGCCTACAACAAGATGTTCGTCGCCTATCTGCGCACCTTTGCACGCATGGGCCTGAAGGCGATACCGATGCGCGCCGAGACGGGCCCGATCGGCGGCGACCTCAGCCATGAATTCATCGTGCTCGCCGAGACCGGCGAGTCCGGCGTCTATTGCGACAGCCGCGTGCTCGACCTGCCGATCCCGCCCGACGACGTGGATTATGACGGTGACCTGACGCCGATCATCAAGCAATGGACCTCGGTCTATGCTGCAACCGAGGACGTCCATGATGCCAAGCGCTTTGAGAGCGAAGTGCCGGCCGACAAGCGGCTGAATACCCGCGGCATCGAGGTCGGCCAGATCTTCTATTTCGGCACCAAATATTCCGACTCCATGAAGGCGTTGGTGGCCGGTCCCGATGGCGCCGAGGTGCCGATCCATGGCGGTTCCTACGGAGTCGGCGTCTCGCGCCTCGCCGGCGCCATCATCGAGGCCTGCCATGACGATGCCGGCATCAAATGGCCGGAAGCGGTGGCCCCCTTCCGCGCCACCATCCTGAACCTGAAGCAGGGCGATGCGGCAGTTGATGGAGCCTGCGAAAAGCTCTACCGCGAACTCGGCGCCAAGGGCGTCGACGTTCTCTATGACGACACCGACCAGCGCGCCGGCGCCAAATTCGCCGCCGCCGACCTGATCGGCATCCCCTGGCAGATCATGATCGGGCCGAAGGGGCTTGCCGAGGGCAAGGTCGAGCTGAAGCGCCGCAGCGACGGCTCGCGCGAGAATCTGTCCCCCGCCGACGTGGTTACGCGCCTGGTCGGCTGAATATTGTTCATCGCCCGATATCGAGGCCGCCAATCCGGCCACAATTGACCCCGAATCATGGGAT
>Ga0187815_10000020_pt1 | contig 74784 bp, 59 predicted proteins | sample NC_S_5_FD_132962 | JGI IMG/M metagenome (GOLD analysis project Ga0187815, IMG submission 132962) | Wetland sediment microbial communities from Neuse River Estuary, North Carolina, USA - ASW-S_5 | ecosystem: Environmental > Aquatic > Freshwater > Wetlands > Sediment | place: USA: North Carolina... | reverse complement strand
GCTGACGCGGCTGCCGACCACGCTTGATCGCGACATCGGCACGCTGCTGCCGCATAGCTGGCAGCCCATCGCTTAAACCAAGCTAGGCCGCCGCGCGAGGTGTCGTTGGCGGACGCTTACGCAGCGGCCGCAACCATTCCAGATACGGCGCGCTGTGCGCCGTATCGGCGCGAATGGGTCGCGCACCGGATAGCTCCTTGAAGGAGTTGGTGAGCACGACGATGGTGCGCTGGCGAATAGAACGGGACTATCAGGAACTGAAGCAGGAGTTCGGACTGGGCCCTTACGAAGGGAGAGGATGGTGCGGCTTTCATCATCACGCTACGTTGTGTATCGCCGCCTACGGCTTCCTACTCAGTCAGCGCTTGAAGGGCGGCGGCGATAAAAAACGCCGCTCAACCAGAAGCGTCTGCGTTACCCGACAGCTACACGCCGCGCGGCAGCCGGACGAATGCAGCGCCACGCCCCCGACTCCATCCCGACACTGCGATATCTGGTCGCTCCCTCCATCGCTCAACAACTCGATCAATGTCCCTGCTGCGCCCGTCCAAGGACGAGACGTAGTGACACAGTAAGACTAACGCTCGATCGTTACCGAAGCGCTAGCGTTCTCAAGCAACTGAGCCACTTGCTTGTAAGTGTCGGATGCCATGTAGTCGCTCAGCCGTATCGGCTTACAGGCATCCATTGAGTAGTCGCATCTACCCTCGATTAGCATCGCCGCCATGGATTGAAGCAGGGGCATCTCGCTGACCTTGTCTTCGACAAACAAGAATTGACCCGCTTGATTCACTTCAAGAAAGAAGACGTTGCCATCATGACCAACGACCAGGTCGATGCATCCAAAGACGATGCCAAGTCGACCCATCAACGCCCTGATCTTCTGCGCAAGAGCATCGTCGAGCTGACAGGGCTTCATGATGGTCACATCATCCATCGCCGAATTGCGCCAATCGAGGAATGCTCCGCCGTCTCGCTTCAGGATCTCGATGGCATACATTCGGTTACCGATTACGGTGACCCGTATTTCGGCTTTCTTTTCGATGTAGCGCTGAAATATGCCGGGGCACATGGCTATGGATGTCTCGGGAAGATCGCTGTTCGCATCAAGCAGCACCACGCCGACGCTGTGGTAGGTGTCGAGTGATGCGTTGTGCCATGTATGGGGATAGAAGCTCTTGTAGACCACGCGCCCCCAGCGACGGATGAGCTGAGCAACATCTTCGGCACGATTGGTGACGACCATATCGGGGAACGCCAGGCCTACCGATTGCGCCTGCTGCAGCTGCAGAAGCTTGCTTTCCGCAGCAAGTGCGGCGTGCGGGCGATTCACCCATAGCGTGTCAATTAATCCATCACCAAGATCAAAAATGTTCTTCTGAAAAAGCGACCACTGTTGGGCCACAAATCCGCGGTCCTCTTCGAGACAATTTTTTGGGGCCGGGGGCTTTGGGCGTCGGAACCAAGCGGATCGAAATTGGGTCAATGGAACCCCTGCCTGGGTGGCGCGCCACGATAGGCCTTGATCTCCTGCATGGACAGATATGTCGCCAGTCAGCCCGCTTACGTCGGGAGCGAAAAGTGTCGGAATGCCGTTGCGTGCCAGAGCCCATTGCACTGCAGTGGCGTGCAGGTCATTCCATTCCGAGAAAATTGCTACGGGTGTTTCCATAGATTTGGCTCGCTACATGGTCTACAGCTTGCGCAAGGCTAACGATGGCTGAGAGGGAGCTAAGTGGGCTGCGCAGCGCGGTGCAATAACAGGAAACAAAAAGCCGCCCCGCTTCAAGTGCGGGACGGCTTATGCAATGGGTCATCATGTAGCCGTGATGTGGAGCCTGGCCATGATGGTCCCGTAGATCACATCAGGCCGATGCCTCCCGCATCCGGCGGGTCGAAGAGCACGTTGGGGCCCGAAGGCAGCGACATGAGGCAGTCCTTCGGATTTTTCAGGGGAGTTTCCGCGGCAACCAAGCGCCCGAATGGACGCACACTCTGTTCTTGGTTTTCCATGATCAATCTCCTTTGATGGTCGAGCTAAAAACGGAACTTGAGTAAGCTCCGCCATCGCGCAGATCAGCGCGAATCCTTGTAGCCCTCATGAGCATCGAGGCAAATTAAGTTGCCCGTTCCGCCATGGGTTCCTGAGCTCAATGCGCTCTAGGTTAAGGGGATGGCGTGCATAAACCGTGATGCCGCTCACGCTATGGCGCGCGAAGATTTACGCGCGTGCAAACGGAAATTCCTCGCTGTCTTGTGTCCATCTTCTTACATGCATCGCATGCTCTATCGCTTCGCGGATTCCCTGCGCGATGGTCCCACGCTGATGCCAGCGCCAGCCAGCGATCAGTTCAACGGACTCTTGTCGACGAATCGAGGGTGCCTTTCGCGCCAGTTGGCAATGCGTATCGGATGATCCCCGGAATTGACTTTAGGGATTTCGGCGTGATGCTCAACTGGCAGGCCACGCCAATCTCTCGCGGAGAGGCTGCAACCATTCCAGATACGGCACGCTGTGCGCCGTGTCGGCGCGGATGGGTTCGCGCACCTGCGCTGCGCTCGCCGCACTGAGCACTTCGCGCTTGGTTTGCTGAGGCGTGAGGCAGGCGGCATCGAAAGACAGTCCGCAGAAGGCGAGCAGGCGGCGGATCTGCGCTTCGGGTTCCTGCACCAGGACTTCGTAGGGGTAGTCGAGCACGTGCTGTGGATGGCGTGCCAGCCAGAACGCGCTGAGGCGTTCGTAGTCGCGGTAGTGCTCGGCCATCTCGTCGAGGTCGTAGCTGTAATGCACGCTGTGCCGGAACAGGTGGCGATAGCAGGAGAAGCAGGTTTCCACCGGATCGCGATGGCAGTGGATGATCTTTGCGCCGGGCAGCATGAGGCGCGCGGCGCCCAGCAGCGGCCAATTGATGACGTTCTTGTCGGTGAAGCGCGGGCGCTGCTTGCGCCAGCATGCCGTGCGAGCCAGGTAGTCCCGGCCCAACCGGTGCCAGTCGGCGGCGGTAGCCGCAGCTACCCACTGTGGGAACGGCTGGCTGCGGCGGCGCGATTCGTCCTCGATGACTTGGGGCAGGTCAGGAATTTCGTTGGCACCCTCAACGTCGGGATGCGTGGCGAGGATGTGCTCGACCAGCGTGGAACCCGAGCGCGGCATGCTGGCGATGAGGATGACTTCGTGGCCCAGCGTGGGGTCGACCGGCGCTGGCAGAGGAGCGCTGAAGGCCGCCATGATGCGATCGATCTGCGCGCGCTCGGCGGCAGCGTCCCATTCCACCTGGCGTCGTTTGGCCGCGTTTGCCTGGCGCAGCGCCTCAAAGGCGCCAGCGTAGTCTCGCTGGTCTTCCAGCGCCCGGAACAGGCTGAAACCGAGCATCACCTGCGTGTCGGGTGACAGGTTTGGCTGACGCAGGGCGCGACGAATCAGGTCGATGTCGGCGAGCCCCAGCGGCGCGGTCTTGAGATTGGCCAATCCGTGCCAGGCTTCGGCACACTCGGGTTGCTGGCGCAGCACATGCCGGTACTCCGCCACGGCACGCGGAATATCGCCCTGCATGGTAGCGATGTCAGCCACGCCGATGCGGGCCAGCACGTGCCGCTCGTCCGACACCAGAGCGCGGCGAAAGGCCCGGTCGGCTTCCTGCAATTGCCCCTGTTGCTTCAATGCCTTGCCGAGGTTGTACCAAGGTGCGGCCTGTCGCGGTGCCAGTTCGCAGGCCCGGCGCAGATGGTTCAGTGCTTCGTCCAGTGCACCGGCATCATGCAGGGCGCAGCCGAGGTACATCTGCATGTTGGCGTCTGCGGGGCGCTGCCCGGCAGCCTTGCGCAGGAAGCCGACTGACCTGGTGCTGTCCCCACGCATGAGACAGGCGAGGCCGTACATGAACTGCGCGTCGGCCAGATCCGGCTCGGCCGCAAGCGCTCGCGCGAGTAGCTGCTCGGCGAGATCCGGCCTCCTTTGATTGAGCGCTGCTCCGGCGTCCGCGAGCAGTCGACGGATTTCCGGCGAGAGTAGGGGCTGTTGTGGCATGGACCGGATGGCTCGGCTAGTGGTCGGGGGTCTGGCTTCACACGCGCGAACCGCATCCTCAGGGCGCGCTGACCGGCCCCAGCGACGGCAGAGTGCGCAAGGCCTTCGGATTGTCGCATGCGACACCACCCCATCGGCATTCGGCAAGTACCGCGTGACCGCTGTCGGGCGTGATGTTCATGGCGGTACCGATCTTCTTGATAAGCCTTGCGCAGAAATTCATTGGGTAACTGCCAGCGGCGTCAACCCGATGACCAGCCTTGTTGCCTTCCATGAAAAAAGCCACCGGCCTTGAAGGCCGGTGGCTGGGAAGCGTCAACGCTGGAGCTTGTCAGTAGTCGTAGGTCACCGACAAGCGCACGGTGCGTGGCGGTGTGGTGAACAGCGGTTGCCCATAGTTGGTGTTGACGTAGATCGTGTTGTTGCTCCGATTGAACGAGTTGGGGAACGACGGATCGACCTGCAGTGCGCGCTGCTGATTCAGCACGTTGAAGGCATCCAGGTTGAAACTCAGCTTGTGGTCGGCGAATGCCGGACGGTAACGCACGCCGAGGCTGAGCAGCTCCGTCCACGGTGTATGGCCCACCGAACCCGGCGGCAGGCGCTTGCCGTTGCACCAGTGGTAGTTGCCGGTGCCCGAGTTGTTGTAGCCGGTCGGATCGTTTGCGCCACCGGGGAGATAGCCACCCGGGCCTTGGGTCAACGGACCGTAGTAGCCCAAGCACTCCTTTGGCATGCCGGACTGCACCAACAAGGTGGCCGAAAGCAGCCACTCCGGCGAGACCTGATAGTCGCCGCGGAAGCGGATCTGGTGCTTGCGGACATTGGCGAACTCACCGTACTGGCCATCCATCAGCTGCCAGCTGTCCCAATCTTCGGTCTTGGAGATGTCGCCCTGGCCGAAGTCGGAACGCACCTGGCCCTCGGTGTTGCCGAAGCCGCGAGTGAAGGTGTAGTCGATACGGCCATACCACTTGCCGTCGAACGGATGCTCCAGGTACAGGTTCAGAGAGCCGTACTTGCGGACGGCGCCGCGGTCGAAGCCCCAATCCTTCAGGGTCATCGGAACCGTGACGCTCTTGCTGCCATCGTCGGACACCACCAGCATGTTGTTGGTGCGGCCCGGGTTGAACAGGCGGCAGTACGACGCGCCGTACAACGACTCGGAGTACTGGCTCGGATCGAGGCCCATGCTGGTCATCTTGGTGGCGATCTGGCCCGGCGAGCATTCGTCGTCGATCGCCGCCTTCAGATCGCGCCACATCGCCTTGGCGCCGTAAACCCAGTTGTCGCCCAGCTTCTTGTCGAAGCCGACGATGAACTCGTCCAGGTATTCCGGCTTCAGGTTGCGCGCGGCGACCTGCGTCGGATCCTTGGGCGCACCCGTCTCGCCATCGGGCGAGGTCGTCGGTCCAAGCTGGGTCAGACCCTGTGGGACGCCCGTGACCGGGTCGATGCTGGTGTATGAGTAGTTGGTGGTGAGGTAGGTCGAGCGGTTGGCCGCACGTTCCGCCGCATTGTTGGGCAGCGCCAGGTAGTAGCGACCGGCGTTGCCATAGAGCTTAAACGACGAGTCGCCGAACACGTCCCAGCTGGCGCCGATACGGGGCTCCCACTGGTTCTTCTCGTCGACGAAAGCCTTGCCGAGGTCGTTGTAGTTGGTGAAGCGGTCGTTGCGCAGGCCGATGCTCAGGTATACGTTCGAAGCCACCTGCCAGTTATCTTGCAGGTAGTAGGCCTTCTGCGACATGGTCATGCTGGTCGCCCAGCCGATCTCGCGCTTCTGCACCTCACCACCGGGCAGATAGCGCCAATAGTAGTTCACCGCCGGATTGAACGGGTTCTGCTGGTTCGGACCCTGATCCGTGGCCCGGTAGTACATATTGTCGATACCGGCCAGCAAATCGTGGTTGCCCAGCTTGTAGTCGAAGTCCACGCGCAGGCCGCGGGTGGAGTTCTTGGCACCGGGCGAGGTCCACGAAGTGTTCGTCTGGGCGTTGGTGGGGTGACTGCCGTCGGGCAACGTCGCATTGCTGCCGCGGGAAATAAACGGCAACGGGCTGGTGTTGCCGTACATGACCGGATCCTGGAAATGCGCCTTGCCCGCCACGATGCTCAGCGTGGCCGCATCGGTGATGTAACTGGTGAAGTGACCGATGTAGAACTGGGCGTTGTCCTTGGTGACGTCGTTCTTGCTGGAATACGCGCCACGCTGCAGGGTGTCGTAGTCGAAATTGTAGGTCGATCCGGCGCCGAGACTGGTGTTGTTCCGCAACGCGGTCAATTCGAGAATGTTGCTGTCTGTGATGTTCCAGTCCAGCTTGCCGTAGAACTTCGTTTCCTTGTCGCGGAAATCCTGCACCTTGGCGTTGTCGATGATCTCGACATTGGTGCCCTGGGTCCTGGTGGTTTCGCCCGCCAGGAACAGGTACAGCCTGTCCTTGATCAGCGGGCCACCCACGTACGCCGAATAGACCGTCTGCCATTCCTTGTTGTTGTTGCGATACTGCCGCAATGAACCCGGCGCGTTCGGGGCGGGCGCGTAGTTGACCAGGCTGCTCGACGCCGGAATGGCGGGATTGCCGTAGCGGTAGTTGACCGGGTCGCCCTCAAGGAAGCGCGGCTGCCAGGAAACCTGACCACCGAAGTGCCACTCGTTGTTGCCGCGTTTACCGACCTGGTTGATCACGCCGCCATCGGAACGACCGTACTTGGCGTCATAGCCACCGGTGAGGGTTTCCTGCTGTTCGATGGCACCGTAGGGCAACTGGAAGCCGCCGAGGTTCTTGTACGGCTCGCCCACGTTGTAACCATTCACGTAGTAGGCGTTCTCGGACACGCTGGAGCCGCCAAACGACACCAGCGACTGACCGGAGGTCCCGGTGAAGAAGCCGCTACCAGACGTGGTGTTCGGCGAGAGCAGTGCGATGGCCTCGGCGCTGTGCGCCACAGGCAGGCGCTGCAGATCGGCCGCGGTGATGATGGTGCTCGAGTTGACACTGGTGACATCGATGGCCGGCAACGCGTTGGCCGAAACGGTCACCGTGGACAATTCCTTGGCATTAGCGCTGCTGGAGGTGAAGTCGATGCCGGCGGCAGCGCCGCTCGAGACATATACGTTCGGGTGTGTGCTGACAACCGTACCATTCTGCTTCAGGGTGACAGTGTACGTGCCCACGGGCAGGTTGTCGGCGCGGTAGCGGCCTGCGCTGTCCACCGCCACTTCGCGGGTGAAGCCTGCAGCACTGCTTACCGCCACGGTTTCACCAGACGCAACAGGGGCCTGGCCGAAGATGCTGCCGACGGTGCTCTGGGCAAGCGCGGCACTGCTGAAACTCAGGCCCAAGGCGATTGCCAAGGCGGTTGGGCGCCAGCGATGGGCGTTATTAACGCTGGCTCCATATCGGTTACTCATTGATGTCTCTCCCCAGTTGATGGACACGGATATGCGCCCGGGACGCATGCAGAGCAGCAGACCAAAGCCACGACGTATGAACATGCGCTATTGTCTTTCGACATCGTTCAGACTTGGCCCACCGTGTCGTAAGATAAATCCGTAAAAACATATCAGTCAACAAAATTTTTATGTTTGCCCTAGCAAGAAGTTGAGGATGAACCGATCCTCTGCAGTGACCTTTCGAGGCTCTGCGGACGTCACGCTGAATGAAGAAGGGGAGCCGCAGGCATGGTGTCAGGCTCCCGACCCAAGCACGAGGTACTCCAATAAGAATGGGGCCACCGGTGATCATCCTGCCGAAGGGACACCTGCCACGGCGACCCGGCAGTCCGACTGCCAGCACCTGAAAATCGCCCTACCTTGGCGACTCATATCCCCACTGGCGAATTGAGCATCACCATCCTTAGATGAATCCGACAACGCCCCCAACGACGCCTGCATGGCCTGGTCCGAAGACTGGCCAAGTCGACGGCAACGCCCGGCTCGCTGCCATGCAGGCCGCCCTGGAATCGCGGATCGCCCGCTCGCCACACGACGCCGCAGCACTGGTCGAATTGTCTAAGGTGATGTTTCAACGGGGCCACTTCCGGGCGTCCAGCCAACCGCTGCTGCGGGCTGCTACCCGACTGCCACGCAATGTCCCACTCATCCTCTCGCTGGTGGAGCGCCTAGTCGCCAGCGGCGAGGTCCCAGCTGCCCGCGCCTGCCTCGACCTTCTCGCGCAAGCCCCAGAGCCACCGGCCGAACTGTTGGCCGCTCAGGCTCACCTGCGTTTCGTGCTCGGCGACATCGCAGCTGCCGAGGGATTGATGGAGCAGGCGGTGCAAGCCGGCGCCAACGCGCCGGGCGAATTGCACATGTACGCCATGCTTCTGCAATTCAGCGGCAGGATCGACGAAGCGCACACGGTGCTGGAACGCTGCCTCACGCGTTGGCCATCCTTCGGCGATGCCGCCGTGGTGCTGGTGAACCTGCGCAAGCAATTGCCGGAACCCAATCGGCTGGACTGGCTTCGCGAGCAATTACGCCATATGCCTGCGGCGGGCATCAACCCGGAACGCGATTTCGTGCGCGCAGAATTCGAATATGCTTGCTTCAAGACGCTGGACGACCTCGGTCGCCACAAGGAGGCATGGACCGCCCTGGTGCGTTGCAACGCAGTGATGCGGAGGCTGAACCCCTACGATGCCGACGCCGAAGCAGCCGTCGTTGCGGCGTTGACTCACATGCCGGCAGCCAGTGGGCCACACTTCGCGCCACCGCCCGGCCCCGTGCCCATCTTCGTCGTGGGCATGCCCCGATCGGGTACCACCCTGCTGGACCGCATCCTGTCCAGCCATTCGCAAGTTGCCTCGGCCGGCGAAATCATCGATTTCTGGCGCCAACTGCACTGGGTTGCCGACGTTGCCCCGTCCCGTTCCGAAGGACTGCTGGAAGTGATTCGGCGCAGCGAGCAGATCGATTACCGCGAGCTTGGAGAGCGTTACCTGAAGCAGACCCAGTGGCGAGCGCAAGGCAAGGCCTGGTACGTGGACAAGCTACCCGCGAACATTCAGATGGTGGCGTTCATCCGGCGGGCACTGCCGCACGCTCCCATCCTGCACATGGTGCGCGATCCCATGGACACGTGCTTTTCCAACTACAAGGCCATGTTCGGCAACATCTCGCCGTACAGCTACGATCTGGAGGCACTTGCGCATTACTTCGGTCAATACACGCGCCTCGCGCGGCACTGGGGCACTGCGCTCCCCGGCGCCATGTTCGATGTCTCATATGCCGACTTGGTGCAGAGAACTGAGGCCACCGTGCGCAAGGTCCTTGATTTCTGCGGACTGCCGATCGAGGAAGCCTGCTTCCGTCCGGAGCGCAACACTGCGCCCGTGGCCACCCCGAGTAGCGCCCAGGTGCGCGAAACGATACATACCCGGGGACTGGGGCAGTGGCGGACTTACGCGGAGCAGCTGGAACCGCTGCGTCGCGCGCTAGCCATGCAGCTGCCCGAACCTGCGGTGTAATTCCGGCCGAGCCCCGGTCCGATCTAGGTATCCGGGCGTCAAAAGCCCATTTCAGTCCACCGGCAACTCGCAGCTGCGGTTGAAGTCGCCGATGCCGGCGACCAGCGCGGCGACGGCGGCGCGTTCGGCCTCGCTGAGATCCGGGTTCCAGCAGTCCATGATCAGCACCACGCGGGTCTGCTCGCTGCGGTTCCAGGCCTCGTGCTCAAAGGTGTCGTCGAAGGTAACGCAGCGCCCTTCCTGCCACTCGTGGATCTCCCCGCCCACGTTCAGCGCGCAATCCTTCGGCACGATCAGCGGCAGGTGAGTGACCAGGCGCGTGTTGGTGACGCCGCGGTGCGGCAGGATGTGCGTGCCGGGACTCAGCACGGAGAACAGAGTCTCCGGCCCATGTTCGCGGATACGCGACAGCGGCATCCGCTCGATCAAGGCGGCGGTCTGCGGGCAGGCTTCGCAGTGCGCGTCGTAGCGCTGGCCATGTCGATAGAAGAAATAGGCGTCCCACGCCGCCTCCTGCGTGCCTGAGCCGCGCAGCATGGTGCCCAGCTGCTCCTGCGTATCGGTCTTGAGGAAGGCCTCCAGACCCCGCGACTGCTCCAGCACCGCGCGCAGTTCCTCGCGAATCGCCACGGTACCCGCTTCCAGGGCCTCGAACTCGGGGAAGCGCTCGCGCGGGTAGTAGGTCCGGCTGGGAATGCCAGGGAAGTACAGGAATTTCGGCTGCTGGCGCGGATCGGGCAGATTCGCCGGCTGCTCGTGCAGGTAGATCGCGAGGCACTGCTCCACGCGTTGCAGCTCCGAGCGGCCATAGCGCTCCTGCAGCGGCTCCAGCATGCTGTAGAACAAGGCATGCCGGCCGGCATCCACGTAGCGCATCGCATGCTGCACCGCCTCGCGGAACCCCGGCGCGGTGGTGGCATCGCTGAGCCAGCGCCCCTGCTCTTGCGCCACATTGATGGCCGTGAAATACGCCACCAGCGCATCCTGCGATTGCCCGAGCTTCTCCAGGGCCACGCCCAGCCGCAGGCGCGCCACGAACATCCGCGGTGCCAATACCAGCGCATGGCACAGGTTGTCGATGGCACCCGCATAGTCCTCAGCCAGCATCCGCGCCGCACCCAGCTGATGCAGCACCCCCGGCTCCCGCGGGTGCGCGCGATGCGCCGCCAGCAGGCAGTTGATCGCCTTGCCCACTTCGCCGCGCGCGAGATGGCGCGCGCCGAGAAACTGCAACGCTTCCAGGTCATCCGGCTCGGCGTCGAGCAGGCGGATGAATGCCTGCTCCGCTACCACTTCATCGCCGTGCTCGAGGGCGAATCTCGCGCGCTCGCGGTGATTCATCAGCGGTGACGACAACGGTTCATTCATGGCAGGCCTTACCGGGCTGGGCGGCCACACGTCATCGCGGTGGCCAGTACGCAAGCAGGCATAATACGACGACGCGCTGTGCCGGATATCGCACCGCCCGTCGCTCTACCCCTTCACTCGTGCAGGTCTTTGCGACAGATATTCCCATGCCTCCTGCTCCGCCGACATCCCGCCTGCATGGGCTGACGCCTGCCGACACCGCGCATGTCGTGGCCGCCGCCACGGCCCTGGAATCCGGCCGGGTGCAGGAGGCGGAACAGCAGCTGCGGCAGATTACGGCCGCCCACCACCAGCATCCCGAGGTGTTGCGCCTGCAGGCCGGCGCCCTTGGCCTGCGTGGCCAGTGCGACGAGGCGATCCGCAGGATGCGGCAGGCGCTGGCGTGGCGCCCCCAGGACGCGCTCTACCACAACACGCTGGGCAGCCTGCTGGGCGAAGCGGGGCTCTACGACGAGGCCATCGCTGCGCTGCGCCGGTGCTGCGCGCTGCAACCGGATCTCGCGCTCGCCTGGTACAACCTGGGCATGATGCTGATCCGCAGCGTACGCAACGACGAAGCGGTGGCCGCGCTGCAGCGCGCCGTCTCGCTGGCGCCCGGCGATCACGCCGCAAGGGCGCTGCTGGCCGATCTGCTGCGCACCACCGGCCAGGTCGAGCGGGCTGCCGTCGAATACCGTCGCCTACTGGCCGAACAACCGACCACCGGCATGGCCTGGTGGGGCCTGGCCGATCTGCGCGGCAATCTTCTCGACGAGGACGACATCGCCCGCATGCAAGCGGTGCTGCGCGAAGGCAAGGCTGGCATCGACGACCTGGTCGCCACCGGTTTCGCGCTGGCCAAGGCACTCGACGAGGCCGGGCGGCCTGCCGAGTCGCTGGCCGCGCTGGAGCACGCCAACGCCCTGGCGCGGCGCCGCCAGCGCTGGGACGCCAAGGCCTTCTCCAGCGGCGTGGATGCCATCCTCGCCAGCTTCACGCCGCCGCCTCGGCCTGCGCCGGCCGGCACACAGGGGCACGAGCTGATCTTCATCGTCAGCCTGCCGCGCTCCGGCTCGACCCTGGTCGAACAGATCCTCGCCTCGCACTCCTCGATCGAGGGCGCCGGCGAACTGGCCGACCTGCCCCAGGTGCTGGGGGAGGAATCGCGCCGCCACGGCGCACCGTTTCCGCAATGGGTGGGCCGGATGCAGCCGGCGGACTGGGAGCGCCTGGGCCGACGCTACTTGGAACGCACCGCGCACTGGCGCAGGGAGCGACCGATCTCCATCGACAAACTGCCGAACAACTGGATGTACATCGGCGCGATCCGCGCCATGCTGCCGGCAGCACACATCGTCGCCTGCCGCCGCGATCCGCTGGAGACCTGCTTCTCCTGCTATCGCCAGCATCTGGCGGGCAACGAGTACACGCGCAGCTTCGAGGACCTGGCGAGCTTCTGGCGCGACTTCGACCACAGCGTGCGGCATTGGCAGGAACTGCACCCGGCGCAGGTCTTCGAGCACTTCCACGAGGAGCTGCTGGCCGACCCTGAGGGCCACATCCGCCGCCTGCTGGATTTCTGCGGCCTGCCGTTCGAGCCGGCCTGCCTGCACTTCCACGAGAACCTCCGCGAGGTGCGTTCGCCCAGCGCCACCCAGGTGCGCCGGCCGCTGCACGACACCGCGCGCGCGCCTCGTTATGGCGCCCTGCTCGATCCGCTGCGGGCCGCGCTCGGTCTACCGGCGTGGCAGGCCTGACCACGGAACTTCGGACCATGGAGCGCGCCGCCACCTCCTCGTCACCCACCGTGCCCGACCACAATCGTCGCCGCCTCGCCGACTACGCGCTGTGCCTTGCCCACGGTTCGGCGGATGTCGCCAGGCAAAGCTTGATCGACGCGCTGGGCGGCGCCCCCGAACAGGACTGGCTGGCCTGCGGGCGGCAACTGGTGCTGCAGGCCGACTACGAGGCTGCTCTCGCGGTGTTCGGTCAAGGCGCGGCAAATCATCCGCACGCCGACGAACTGCGTCTGGCGCTCGCCGGCATCTGCCGACAGACCGGCCGGACCGCCCAAGCAGAAAAAGAGCTGCGCGAGATTCTGGGGCGGCAGCCCGACCATGTCGCCGCCACCTTCCTGCTGGTGCGCATCCTGAAAGAGCAGGGGCGCATGCATGCCGCAGCCAGCGCCATGCGCCGGCTGTTCGCGCATGCGCGACAGGACACCGACACGGTGATCCGCGCGGTGGAAATGCTCGACGACGTGCAGCGGACCCAGGATGCCGCTGCGATCTGCGAGGCGGAAATCGCCGCCGGCTGCATCGATCCGCGAATCCACGCCTACGCCGGCATGCTGGGCATCCAGCTCGGCCAGTTCGAGCGGGTGCGGGAGCGATACTCCTTCGCGCTGATCCACAGCCCACAAGCGGTGGAATGGAATATCCCGATCGGCCTGGCGAGCCTACAGCGCTACCAGGATGGCAACCACCCCGATTTCCAGCTGTTCCGCGAGGTGTTGCAGCGTCCAGGCCTGAGCGAAAAGGCGCGTACGTTAACCCTATTCGCGCTGGGCAAGGCCCACGATGACATCGCCGAATATGCGCAGGCGGCGCACTACCTGCGCGAAGCCAACGCACTCGCGCATGCGCACTCGACCTGGTCGCGGAAAGACTGGCGACGCGCCATCGAGGCGCGCCTGGCGGCCAAGCCGCCGTCATTCCGACTGCCCGGCCCGACCGGGTGGGCGCCGCTGTTCATCGTCGGCGTGCCGCGCTCCGGCACCACGCTGCTGGCCGAATTGCTCGCGCGCCACCCCTCGGTCTGCCATCGCGGCGAACTGGGCTGGCTGAGCATGCTGGCTCGGCAATTGGAGCAAGCCGGCGCCCCGCGACTGGCCGATTTCGAGCAGGCCGCCGCCGCCTATGCAGCCCAGCTGCGCCAGGACGATTCCGACGCGCGCTGGTTCATCGACAAGCAGCCGCTGAACCTGCTGCACGTCGACCTGATCCTCACGTTGTGGCCGAACGCACGCATCATCTACTGCCTGCGCCATCCACGCGACACGGCGCTTTCGCTATGGTCGCAGTCGTTCCACGATCATGCGCACGATTACGCCTATGACCTCGGCGACATCGCCGCGGTGATCCAGGGCTGCGAGCGGCTGATGTCGCACTGGCGCGCGCGCTACGGCGCGGCGATCCGCACCGTGCGCTACGAGGAACTCGCCAGCGATCCGGACCATTGCCTAGGCGAACTTGCATGCTGGCTCGGACTGCCCGAGCAGAACCGGCCGGATGCCCCGAACCGGGATCATGGGATCGGCACCGCCAGCGCCTGGCAGGCGCGCCAGCCGATCTACACTCGCTCGGTAGCGCGCTGGCGCGCTTACGCGCCCCATATCCCTGAATTGCTGCGCCTGCCGGACCCATGATTCGTATCGTCGCCGCCACGCCCACCGACACGCGGCATCGAGGCCGGGATATGCTGGAACCCGCATGCCCCGCCCCGTTTCCGGCACGGCCTTCCCCGACGTGACGCCATCGACTCCACGCCCCGACGAAGCCGAACGGCTCAAGACCGCGCAGGCGCTGTGGCAGCAGGGCCGGGTGGCGCCTGCTCGTGCGCTGCTGCAGGACATCCTCGCGCAACAACCGATGCACCCGGAGGCGACGCCGCTGCTCGCCCAACTGCTGCAAAGCCAGGGGCAGCTCAGCGCGGCCAGCCAGTTGATGGCGGGTTTGTGCCGTCATGCGCGTCTGCAACCGGCCATCACGATGCGATGCGCCCAGTTCATCCAGCAATGCCAGCGCCAGCCGCTGGCCGCCGCACTTTGCGAAGAGGCCATCGCGCACGGCCACGCCGATGCCGGGCTATACGCGCTGGCCGGCAACCTGGCGCGCGAACTGGGGGAATTCGAGCATGCACGTGCGCACTACCACGCTGCGCTTGAAGCCGGCGTCGATCTAGACACCTGGTTCGTGCTCGGCGCGCTGGCTGCCACCCAGCGCTACATGGATCGCGCTGATCCCGACTTCGCGCGTTTCATCGCCCACTTCGAAAATCCCGCCGGTTCGCTACCTGCTCGCGCGGCGACCGGCTTCGGCCTGGCCAAAGCCTGCGACGACCTTGGCGACTATGCCGAGGCGGCACATACCCTGCGCGTCGCCAACCGATTTTCGAAGCAGGCGCAGCCATGGTCGCGCGAAACCTGGACGCAGTGGCTGGACACCCGCCTCCGTGAGCGCACGCCGGACATGTCGTTACCTGCGCCGCCCGATTTCGTGCCGGTCTTCATCGTCGGCCTGCCCCGCAGCGGCACCACTCTGGCGGCGACTAGGCTCGCGGGGCATCCGGACGTCCGCGACCGCGGCGAGCTGCCGATGCTGCACTTCATCGCCGAACGCTTGCAGTCCGGCAACCTGCTGCGCGATGTCAGCGCCTTGCGCCAGGCCGCGGAGCTGTACCGCGTGCACGCCGTCCAGGACGATCCTCGCGTGCGCTGGTACATCGACAAGAACCCGAACAACTTCCGCTACCTCGACCTGATCGCAGTGCTGTTCCCACAGGCGCGGGTCATCCATTGTCGACGTGATTCGCGGGATACCGCCCTGTCCATCTGGTCGCAGGACTTCGCGCATCCGCAATACGGCTTTGCCAGCGATCTCGACGACATCGCCGACTTCATCCGCGGCCACGACCGGTTGATGCAGCATTGGTCGCAAAGCCTGGGCTTGCCGATCCATCACCTCGATTACGAGGCGATGATCGCCAACCCCCAATCGACTCTCCGGACGGCACGGGCCTTTGTCGGTATGCCGTCGAACGGTGTATCCGGGGCAGCCCCCGGCTCGGCCGCAGCGATCACCACGGCCAGCGTGTGGCAGGCACGCCAGTCGATCTACCAATCGTCGGTGGGGCGCTGGAGAAATTACCTGCCCTACGTGCCAGAGCTGGAACGACTCTGAACCCACTGCCAGGCCGGCATCATCATCCCGTCACAACGCCAATGCCTCTCGCAGCGGCTGCAACTGGCGCTCATAGTGCCGCCACTCCTCGAAGAAACGGGTATGAATACCCTCGCGCACTTGCGCCGCACTTAGGGTGGCGACTACCGACTTGTTGCGGCTTATTTCGATGCAATCGTGCTCCCACTCCAGTCCGCAATGGGTAAGGACCCGGCGTGCCGTTGCTTCCGGATCGCGCACCAGATCGGCATAAGCCACATCGAGAATCTGCCCAGGCATGGCCGCGTGCCAGTGCGCAAGCAAGCGCCGGTACTGCAGGTAATACGAGGCGATCGCACGCAGGTCGTAGCTCCAGGGGAACTTGTCTCCCAGGGAGACCCTGAAGTTAGAAAAGCAGACATCCATCGGATCGCGCACCAGGTTCAGTATCCGCGCTTGCGGCAACGCTCGACGGATCAGACCAGCGACCATCCAGTTCGTTGGCAGTTTGTCGATGAAGAACCGGGCATCCTGCGCACGCCACTGCGCCTGTGCCAGATAGCGTCGGCCGAGCTCCGCGTAGTCCAGCCCTGGCAAGCGCTCCAGCGCACACTCGTCCAGGGTGTAGCGGTGGTTGGTCATCCAGCGCAACTGCAGGCCGAAGTCGTCGAGTTCACCCGCCGAAACGACCTGCGAGTGATTGCCCAGCACCCGTTCCAGCAACGTCGTTCCGGACCGTGGCATGCCTACGATGAAGATAGGCTGCGGTCCCTCGTGAACTACGTCGTCAGGCTGCAGCAGCTGCGGCGTGCAGCAGCCCATCAGGGCTTCGATCAGCTGCTCCAGATACTCGGGATCATGGCGCTGACGCCCATACAGGATGGCGTTGCCTTGTACGAGCGCGCCCCAAGCCTCGTCGTAACGACCGATGTCTTCAAGCTCCTTGTAGCGCGCAAACTCCACCGCCGCATGATCGTCGCTACCTTGCTCGACCCCCTCCAGCCGTCGTTGCAGGTCTCCCAGGTGGTTGTTCTCCTGCGTCTGTTTGCGCAGCCGTGAAAGGGCGAGTGCCGCCCCTCCAGAGAATGGCGCCGAACGCAAGCATGCCGCGAGCGCGACAGCCGCCTCAGTCACGCAGCCGTTGAATATCAGTGCAAGGGCGCGGTCGATCTGGAATTCGGTACTGTTGGCGCCTGAGGCAACAGCACGCTCGTATGCAGCCAAGGCCTCGGGGTGCTGACCCAGAAATTTGTGCAGATTGGCCAGCCGGACCAGAACCTGGCCATCGTTCGTCTTCGTCAGCGCAGGGTGCTCCAGACACCTGCAGGCCATCCTGGTTTCCCCCACCCGCCGCAAGGCCTCGGCCACATCGATGATCAGATTCTCATCGGTCGGCAATTTCGCGGCGGCCGCGACGGCATCCGACGCAGCGGCACGCACTCGATCCTCCGCGAAGGCTATGCCACTGAGAGTCAGCAATGCCGGAACGTGCGCCGGATCTCTCCGTAACAGGGATTCCAGTGCGACGCGCGCCGCAGTCAGCTGTCCGCTGGACAGATAGCGCTGGGCGCGATCCCAGTAGCGAGTGGTGGGCTCGGTCATCGTAACTACATCAGAACCTGTTATCGCAATCATCATCTCGTGGCAATCGTGCGCACCTGGCGGACACGAAGGCACTCGTACGTGCGCTAAACCGCGCTTTCAAGACCATTGAAAAGATGGTTCAAGATTTCCCCTTATGGATATCCACGTGATTGTCTGCCGCACGGATCATGCGGCAAGCGGACGCGGCATTATCCGCCTGCTTCCACGGAATACCCCCAATGTTTCAGCATCGGTTCGAGTATTGGCAGCACCGGTTCGAATTCGCGGCGGTACCGGATCCAGCGATTCAGGCCCTTCCTGTTCACCGGTTCGATCACCTGAGAGTAGCTGGGCGTCGCGATATAGCCCTTGTCGCGTGCATGCCGGTCGAACTGCAGCATGGGGGTGGCGTCCTCCAGTTCGAGGAAATCCGCGATGCGCCGGACCTGTCCCGGGAAGTCCGCCACGAGTTCCTCGTAGCGCGATACCTGCACCTGCGGCTGGAAGACTCGCTGGTCCTCCAGCCAGCACGTCATCGCCTGCACGTAGGCCAAGGCCAACCGTTCGAGGCTGGCGCATGCCGCTCCCAGGATGCTGGACCTGAAGTTCTGCATGTAGCAACTCAGGATCACATCGCAGGGATGGCGCAGCGCAAGGATAAACTTCGCCTCGGGGAAAAGGCGGTGAATCAACGGCACCCACATCAGATTCAGCGGATTCTTGTCGACCAATTGCGCAGTCCAGCGCCGTGGGATCGTCTCGGAAACCATGGTCAGGTAACGCTTGCGCAGTTCGTCGCAGTCGCGCTGTTCCAGCAGATCCAGGTTCGACAGGATGCCCGGATGGTGGTTGCGCAACTTGTCGGCCAACCGGTTGAAGAAGGGATTCTCATCCATCGACTGCAGGCCCGGATGCGCGTCCAGCATCTGCTCGAGCAGGGTCGTGCCCGAGCGTGGAAACCCCACGATGAATACAGGCGAGCTGCGCGTATCGGGCGCGATCAGACGTTTCCAGCGCGCGTAGCCTTCGGCGCTTACCCGGGGAATCGCTGCCGGCAAGGCCAATGCATCCGGTTCGAAATACTCCGGCGATGCATGCTTGAGCTCCTCCGATTGGATCGCGTGCGCGGTCCGCAGGGCGTGCATCGCGAGTTCCGTCTCGCCCAGTTTGTCGTGCGCTCTGGCCAGATCGAAATAGTGGGTGTAGTCGTTCGCATGGCGCGGACCGCCGAGCTCCAGTAATGATCGAGCTGCCGCGGCATCGCCATTGCGCAGCGCCAGCGTGGCCCGCAGGTGTTCGACCTCGTTGCGCGACGTCTCGTTCGCCCCTGTCGCGACAGCGCTGGCGGCCAACTGCAGCATCGCTACCGCATCGGCCAGTCGGTTCAGGCGTTCGTACATGCCGCCCAGTAGCAGCCGGGCCTCGAGGTTCGACGGGTTCCTGCTGAGCAGGTCTTCCAGCAGCAGCACCGATGCCGGCGCATCGCTCAACTGATTCAGCAGCCGGGCCAGTTCCATCTGCAAGGCATCGTCATTGAGCGGCGACCAGTTGCGCCAGGGGCCAATCAGGTCTTCGGCACCTTGAAAGTCCTGGCACAGGCAGCAGGCGCGGGCGGCGTGGATGCGCGGCAGTGGCAGGTCGCGGTCCAACTCAAAAGCATCGAGCAGCACCTCGCGAGCGGCCAGGTAATCGCGGCGACCGATCCGCATCAGGCCCAGCTGGATTTTCGGGGTGACGTTGCGCGGATCCAGTTCGATCGCAGCCGCGTAGGCAGCCTCCGCCTCCCGCAACGAGCCGGCCTCACTCAACACCGAGGCGTAGTTGCACTGATGCAGGCTGCTGTCAGGGAACAACGTGGTCAAACGATGGTAGATGGCTATCGCCTCGTCCAGGCGCCCCTGACATTGCAGGCTGATCGCTAGCAGCAGCAGCCCATCTTCGTCATCCGGCTGCTCCTGCAACCACGCACGGCAAAGGCGCTCTGCCTCAAGCGGATGGCCCGCCGTCATCGAGGCGACAATCGATTGGGTGGATTCTGGGGTCATGGCATCGAAAAAAGGGCCGCGTGATCGAGTCACGCGGCCCTTCAAGGTTAACGCAGATATCGACGGCTTAGAACTTGACGGTCACGCGACCCCAGAAGTAGCGGCCCATCAGGTCGAAGTCGCTCGGATCGGTGTTGGCGTTCAGCGTGTTGTTCGCGTACAGGAACGGCGGCTGCTTGTCGAACACGTTGTTGACGCCGAAGTCGACGCGAGTATGCAGCGGCTCGATGTTGTAGCCAATCGATACGTCGTTGTACACGGTCGCACCGTACTTGTAGACGGCACCCGTGATGGTGCAGAAGCTGCCAGCAGAGCACTGCTGATCCGGGAACACGTCCTGCGATGCCTGCTTCGAGCCCATCTGGAAGCGGCTGATGTAGCGCATGCGCCACGAGGCATCCCAGTTACCCAGCTGCCAGTTCAAAAAGCCCTGGGCGCGCCAGCGCGGGAACAGGCAGGTACCGGAACCCGGGCACGAGGCCTCCGGCGCCGAACCGTAGGACAGGAAGTGGCCGGCGTCGTGGAAGGTGACGTTGCCCGCCGTACCAGGCGCGGTCTGCTGGTTGTAGTACTTCAGGTAGGTAGCGTTGATACCTGCGGTGAACTGGCCGAACGAGAATTGCGGCAGCTTGTACACCAGCGACATGTCGATGCCACCAGTGTCCAGCGTGCCCAGGTTAGCCGTCGGCTGGATGATGTTGATGATCTGACCCTGGCTCACGCCGGAGGCGGCGCGGGTGATCAGCGGGCAATAGGCGGTCTGGCCAGCGCTGCAAAGGTTCAGCACTTCCTGCGCATTGACGCTGGAGATCGTGTTGTTCAGGTACAGGTGCCACACGTCGACGGTGGCCGACAGGCCCGGCGCCCACGACGGGCTGTATACCGCGCCCAGGTCGAACGTCTTGCCCTGCTCCGGCTTGATCGGGAAACCGGCGAACTTGGAACCGGAGATGACCGCATTGAGCTGCAGCGCCTGAGCCACGTTCTGGTTCACGAAGGTGCCGTTGGTGGGCACATTCACGCAGGCCGGGTCAACCGGAGAGCCGGTATAACCCGTGCAGGGATCGCTCTGGATACGCGGCGCCGAACTGGCCGGGGCGCCGTAAACCTCGGAGATGTTCGGGGCGCGGAACACCTCGGCCATCGTGCCGCGCAGCAACAGGTCGTCGATCGGCTTGTACTCCAGCGCGAACTTGAAGTTGTTCGTGCTGCCGAAGGTGCTGAAGCGCGAATAGCGATCACCGATCGTGAGGTTCAGCGACCTTACGCCCGGCAGGTTGGACAGCACCGGAATGAAGGTTTCCGCATAGACTTCCTTCACGTTGTAGCCGCCGCGCAGGCTGGAGCTGCACTGGCTGCCCAGCACGCAGGTGCCGGTAGCCGGATCGATGTTCAGCAACGGGTCGACGACCGTGGCGGCATGCTCTTGGCGGTAGTCGATGCCAGCAGCCAGCTGAACCGTGCCGGCCGGCAGGTCGAACACGCCGCCGTTGGCACCGGCGTGCCAGATCTTTTCCTGAGAATAGGCATTGCTGATCGCCGGCACGCCCGCCGCCTGCAGGGCAGCGATGGAGCCCGCCGAGTGCAGGTCGAACGGATTGAACTGCAGCATGCTCGCCGTGACGCCCTGCGGACACGCGGCTGGAGCTGCTGCAGTACCGCAGTGGAGCTGACCATCCGCACCCATGTACGACGAACCGGTGTACAGCTTGTTGGTGTTGGGCAGGCCCCGGGTCGTGGTCACCGTGTCCGAGTGGCCGTAGTCCAGACCAACGTTCCAGTTCCAGTCCTGGCTCAGGATCGTGAAGCTGCCCTTGATGCCGGTGTCGATCTGGCCGTTGTTGGTACCGACGCTCGAGATACGATTGCCGAGCGTGGCAAGACGTGCATTGAAGGTGTTCTTGCCCTGAGCGAATTCCGCACCAAACGGGTTCCAGTAGTTGTTAGCCGAGATGTCCGCACCATAGGGGCTGCCGTAGACAGCCGGCGCCAGCTGGAAATTGGCCGCCGTCTTGTCGTAGTACGCGTTCATGTAGGTCTGAACGTTGTCGCTCAGATTGTAGGTACCCATCAGGAACACGTTGGTGCGCTCCTGCGGGGTCATGATCAGGTTGACCGTCGCGTAGTTGTATTTGTCGCTGTTCGCGCCGTTGTTCTGGTAGCAATGGTAGTTGGCGGTGCTCGCCACCTGGCTGTTGCCACCCGGATTCAGGGCCACGAACTTGCAGCCGCCGAACGTGCTCTGGAGATTGGCCGGCAACTGGATATGGCCGTACGGCGAGGAGGTCGAACCACCGATGTTGGCCGTGACGGGCTGCGGCGCAGACGGGCCGGTGCCGTTGGTGCCATAGATCGACACCGAGTTCTTGGAGAACTTGCGGTTGCCGGCCAGCACGCCGTCCTGCTTGTTGTACTCGACGCCGCCCATGATGCTTCCCTTGTCGGACGTCTGTCCGAAAGTGAAGCTGTAGCCGTACTGGTCGCCGTCGTTGTGGTCGGATTGACCATAGTTGGTGGTGAACTGCGCACCCTGGTAGTCGTGGCGCAGGATGAAGTTCACCACGCCGCCGATCGCATCGGAACCGTAGGTCGAGGACGCGCCGTCGGTCAGCACCTCGATGCGCTCGATCATGTTGGCAGGGATCGAGTTCGGGTCGCCGTTCAGCACGCGCTCGCCATCGACCAGGATCAAGGTACGGCTGGAACCCAAGCCACGCAGGTTGATGCTGGAGCCACCGGTGCCGCCACCGTTGTTGACCTGTGGGTTGACGTTACCGCCGGTCATGGCAGGCAGATCCTGTACCAGATCGCCGAGCGTCATCTTGCCGGTGGCCTGGATCTGCGCGCGGTCGATGGTGACGACCGGGTTGGACGTTTCCACGTCCACGCGGCGGATCAGCGAACCGGTGACCACCACGGTCTGCAGCTGTTTGGCCTTCTGATTGCTGGGCTGATTGCTGGGCTGGTTGCCCTGCTGGCCGCTCGTATCCTGTGCGAAAGCCGTGGTGCTGGCACCGATCGCCACGACGGCACCCAGCGAAAGCGCCAAGCGGACCGACGAAGAAAGCTTTGAGACCCCAAGTTTCATGAGTGACACCCTCCGTTTTGATTCTTGAACTGGCCGATAGCAACAACCAGGACCTTTTATTTGTTTCCACCATCGCGGCGCTCCGTCATCGGCCGTCGATCATTGGTGGGTGAAGCCTGCATCAGCGCAGACGCTCAACGCATGCACGACAGGAATTGGCAGTCAATCCGGGATCTGGGACGGGAGATCCGGCTGTTCCAACACTCGCCTCTAGCTCCGCGCCTGTGCCGAGACATGCGAATTTGATACGCCTGCTTTACAAATTGTCAACGAATTTCGAACCTCTATATCTTGCGATTAAATCGTAATATCTTGTAAATCTTTGCTCACGAAGATGAAAGCGCATGTGAATCATGAAGTTATTTGGCGCTGCCATTCGTGTTTCGTGAACTGCTGCGTTAAGGCAACTGAACGCCGCCCGTCTCGCAGGGAAACGCCGGCGCAGTGCCACCTTGCGATTCACAACCGCTTGACATACGTACATCCCCTTCGCGCATCCGACGATCGGCGGCACTCGTGACCGGTCGAGCGCACTCGCGCAGCGGCGCTGCCCCTACTCCCCCTCGCCATCAGCCTCGAAGCGCAGGTGCTTCACGCTGCGGCCGTTGCGGCGGACCAGCTTGAGCGCCTCGATGCCGACGCGGATGTGGGCCTCGACGTACTCGTTGGTGACCTTGCGGTCGCTGGCCTCGGTCTTCACGCCCTCGGGGATCATCGGCTGGTCGGAGACCAGCAGCAGCGCGCCGCAGGGGATCCCGTTGGCAAAGCCGGCGGCAAAGATGGTGGCGGTTTCCATGTCCACCGCCATGCAGCGGGTGCGCCGAAGGTAGGACTTGAACTGGTCGTCGTGCTCCCAGACACGGCGGTTGGTGGTGTAGACGGTGCCGGTCCAGTAGTCGTGGCCGAGGTCGCGGATCATGGTGGAGACACCGCGCTGCAGTTGGAATGCCGGCAGCGCCGGCACCTCCGGAGGCAGATAGTCGTTGCTGGTGCCCTCGCCGCGGATCGCGGCGATCGGCAGGATCAGGTCGCCGATCTGGTTCTTCTTCTTGAGCCCGCCGCACTTGCCCAGGAACAGTGCCGCCTTCGGCATGATCGCGCCGAGCAGGTCCATCACGGTGGCGGCGTTGGGGCTGCCCATGCCGAAGTTGATCAGGGTGATGCCGTCGGCAGTGGCGTTCGGCATCGGCCGGTCGCGACCTTGTACTTCCACGCCGTGCCATTCGGCGAACAGGTCCACGTAGTGGCCGAAGTTGGTGAGCAGGATGTACTGGCCGAACTGCTCCAGCGGCGTGCCGGTGTAGCGCGGCAGCCAATTGGCGACGATCTCGTGCTTCTCTTTCATGCGGTATGGCCTTGTTCGATGAGTGCCTCCGCGCCGGCGGAGGATGCCGGCGACGCCACGCCGGCGGGATCCTCTGGTCTGCCCTGCATTGTGAATGCAGAATGCAGGCGGCCACCACCTGCCGCCGCCTGAATTCGGCGCATCCACGTGTTATGTTGCGAACGCCATTCGAGGGGGTTGACACATGCGCATGGGGCTGACGATGGATGCCGCCTGCGATCTGCCGCAGGCGTTCGTGCAGGAACACCACATCACGGTGATGCCGATCACCGTGAAGGTGGACGGCGAGACCTTCATGGACGACCGCAACCCGGCGGAAATCCAGCGCTTCATCAGCCGCCGCCTCGGCAACCGCAGCCACTCGGCGGAAACCGAGCCGACCACGGCCGAGGAAGTGCAGCAGCTGTTCCTGAAGCGCCTGGTGCTGGAGCAGGACTGCATGTTCTGCCTCACCATCACCGCCACCCGCAGCCCGATCCACGACAATGTGGTGCGCGCCAGCTTTGCGGTGCTGCGCGGCTACCGCGAAGTACGCGAGCCGGCGGGCATTCCCGGCCCGTTCCTGATGCGGGTGATCGACACCCGCAACATCTTCGCCGGCGCCGCACCGGCGATCTGGGAGGCGGCCCGGCTGATTGCGGCGGACGAGGCGCCGGCCACGATCCGCGAGCGGCTCAACCACATCGCCAACCACAGCTACGGCTACATGCTGCCGCGCGACCTGTATTACCTGCGCGCCCGTGCCAAGAAGAAGAACGACCGCAGCGTGGGCCTGTTCAGCGCGATGCTGGGCTCGGCGCTGGACATCAAGCCGATCCTGCGCTGCTTCCGCGGCGAAACCGGGCCAGTGGGCAAGGCGCGCGGCTTCGACCAGGGCGCGCAGCAGCTGTTCGAGTACGCCGCCAAGCGCGTGCGTGCCGGCCTCATCGTGCCGGTGGTGTGCGTGAGCTACGGTGGCGACATCAACGTACTCGAACACCTGCCCGGTTACGCAACGCTCAGCGACGCCTGCAAGGAGTGTGGCGTCACCCTGCTGGAAGCGCCGATGAGCATCACCGGCATGGTCAACGTGGGCGAGGGCGCAGTGACTCTGGGCTTCGCCGCCGAGGAGCACGAGGCCGCATTCTGAGCCTTGCGTGGCCGTGGAACGAACGATGCCGCGTTTGCCCGCCCTGCCTGTCTGGCTCGCCCTGGTCTGCGCAGGCCTGTGCCTGCCGGGGCACGCGCAGACGGTCTACAAGTGCATGGGAACGCACGGCGAGGCCAGCTACCAGTCCACGCCCTGCCCCGGCGCGCAACGCCAGCGGCAGATCACCCTCGACGCACCGCCCGCGTCGCCACCGCCAGCCCCTGCGCCCGCGGTGGCCGCGAGCACGCCACCGGTCGCCGATGCCGCGCCGCCCCCGCCAGCGCCACCCACCGCGCCGATTCCCGCGCTGTACCAATGCGTGCGCGCCACCGATGGCAAGACCTACGTCAGCAGCACCGGCGAGCCGCCCGGTTACTACGCGCCGCTCGGCATCATCGGCCTGCCCACCTCGCTGGCGCAGCAATACAACGCGGCCAACCACATGGGCCGCGACCAGCCCAATGCCGCGATGGTCTCCAGCTACTACACCTGGGTGCAGGATCGCTGCCGCGCCCTGGATCCGCAGGAGACCTGCGAGATCCTGCGCAAGGACTGGACCGAGAACGAGCACAAGCTCAGCCGCGCCTTCAAGAGCGACCAGCCCCCGCTGCTCAGGCGCGAGGCCGAGCTGCGCGCGCAGCTGCAGGGTTGCGGCGGCCCCTGATCACATCCTGCGCAATGCGTAGCAAGCCTTTGTCACGCAAGGCCGCCGCCAACTTGTCCACAGGCTTGTGGACAGCCTTTCCCCAGCACCGGTGGAAAACTCAGAACCCGTAGTTGAGGAAGCCGCCGTCCACGCCCAGTACCTGACCGGTGATGTAACTGGCGGCAGGCAGACACAGGAACGCGATCGCCGCGGCCACTTCCTCCGGCTCGCCGATGCGCCGCAGCGGCGTGCGATCCAGCACCTCCTCCAGGTAATCCTCGTCGGCCAGCGCGGTATCGGTGCGCTGGGTGCGGATGTACCACGGTGCCACTGCGTTGACGCGGATGCCGTCCACGGCCCACTCTGCAGCGAGGTTGCGGGTGAGCTGGTGCAGCGCCGCCTTGCTCATGCCGTAGGGCGCACCGGTGCGCACATGAGTGATCCCCGACACCGAACCCACGTTGACGATCGCCGCGTTCGCGTGCTGCACCAGCTGCGGATGCGCCAGCCGGCACATCTCGAAGGCGGCGAACAGGTTCAGCTCGAAGATCGCGCGGTAATCCTCGTCACCGTACTCCAGCACCGGCTTTGGCACGTTGCCGCCCGCGTTGTTGACCAGCAGCGACAGCGGCAGGCCGATGTCGGCGATCCAGTCGAACACCGCGAGCCGGTCCTCCGCATCGGCGAGGTCGGCGCCCAGCGCGTAGACCTCGATACCCTCGTGGTCGTCGGACAGCTCGACCCGCACCTGTTCGAGGTGATCTTCGTCGCGGGCCACCAGCAGCAGATTCGCGCCCAACCCGGCGAGCTCGCGCGCGGTGGCGTAGCCGATGCCCTTGCTGGCACCGGTGATCAGGGCAGTGTGGCCATGCAGCTGCCAGGCGTCGATGCGGCTGTTCATGGGGCGAGCTTAAAACCTGTTCAAGGTCTCCGCCTAGCCCGCGCTGCCGCGCAGCGGCCGTGGCGAAGCCACCCCTGGGCCGGGTCACGCGGAGGCATTGCGCGAGCTCCCCACTCTGGCCTTGCCGGCGGAACCACGCAGCGGGACACTCGGCGCCGGCATTCCACGAGGCTTGCGCGATGAAATCCATAGTTCCGCTGCTGTGCCTGCTCACTCTCGCCGCCTGCTCCGGCAAGCCGCCGACACCCAAGGCGGCCGCGCAACCGGCCGCCGCAGCCAGCAGCCACGTCGCCACGCCGTGGGACGCCATGAAGGCCGACGAGCAGCGCGCGAAAGACGTGCAGAAGATCGTGGACAAGCAGGCCGCGGACCAGCGCAAGCAAATCGAGGCGCAAACACAGTAAGTAGCGTTCGGACGTCGAGACGTCCGAATGCCTTGCCAGCCGCCGTGTTTGCCGGCATCGTTCCGGCATGCATGCCGATGCCAACCTCGCTCCCGCGCCACCATTGCTGGAGATCGACGCCGCCACCGTGTTGCGCGGCGGCCACACCGTGCTCGACCGCTTCAGCCTGCGCGTGGATGCGGGCCGACACACCGCGATCCTCGGCGCCAACGGCTCGGGCAAGTCCACCCTGGTGCAGCTGATCGCGCGCCAGCTCTACCCGCTGGCGCCAGGCGACGGCCGCAGCCCGGTGCGTGTGTTCGGCCGCGAACATTGGAATGTGGCCGAACTGCGCGGCCTACTCGGCATCGTCTCGCCGGCCATGCAGCACGACTACACCAGCGAGATGCCGCTGGAAGTATTCGACGCTGTGGTCTCAGGTTTCTTCGCCGCACGCGGGCTGGGTCTGGATCACCAGGTCAGCGCTGGCATGCGCGAGCGAGCGCGCAGCGCGCTCGAACAGCTCGGCGCCAGCCACCTGATCGGCCGCGCTATGGCCAGCCTGTCCACCGGCGAGGCGCGCCGCGCGCTGATCGCCCGCGCACTGGTGCACCGCCCACGCGCGCTGCTGCTGGACGAACCCTGCGCCGGACTGGATCTCGCCAGCCGCCGCCGCTTCCTGGAAAGCCTGCGCGCGCTGGCGCGCGGCGGCACCACCCTGCTGCTGGTGACCCACCACGTCGAGGAGATCATCCCCGAGATCGGCCAGGTGCTGCTGCTCAAGCACGGCCGCGTGCTGCGGCAGGGCGACAAGGCCGTCGCACTCACCGACGCCGCGCTGGGCGAGACGTTCGGCATGCCGATCCGCGTGCGGCAGCACGGCGACTGGTACGCGGCTGCCATCGACTGAGCGCATCGGCGGCAAGGGTGCGCGAACTACGCAAGATTTCGACAGCGGTCGCCGGCGACGCCCGCTAGGGTACGTGGCGTGCGGCACCCAACGCCGCTGCCCCTTCCCCAACACGCGAGCCTGCCAGCATGTTCTTGCCGGATAACCATTTCCTCGACGCCTTGCGCGCCGACGGCCCCGCCCCCCGTCACGCCGAAGCCCTGCAGCTGTACGGCCGATTCGTCGGCAGCTGGGATGCAGCCATCGTCGACCACGGCGCCGACGGACGCACCCAGCATTCCACCGCCGAGTGGCATTTCGGCTGGGTGCTACAGGGGCTGGCGATCCAGGATGTGTGGATCGCGCCGACCCGTGGCACGCCGCCCGCCTCGCTGCCTTCCGACTACCGCTACCGCTACGGCAGCACGCTGCGCATGTACGAACCCGCACGGGGGCAGTGGCGGATCACCTGGGCCGACCCTTCGCTCGGCCTGTACGTGACGCAGATCGGCCGCGCGCAGGGCGACGACATCGTGCAGGAGGGCCGCACCTCCGATGGCGTGCCGATACGCTGGAGCTTCCGCGAGATCCGCCCCGACAGCTTCCGCTGGCTGGGCGAGGTCTCGACGACGATGGCGCCAGCTGGCGCCTGCAGCTGGAAATGCGGGCGCGGCGCCGCTGAACTCCCCACCACCACCAGGAGCTTTCCATGTACGACCATCTCGGACTCAAGGTACGCGATCTCGACGCCAGCGTGCGTTTCTACCAGGCGGCGCTGGAACCGCTGGGCCACGTGTTGTGCTCGCGCGACGAGGCCTGCGCCGGCTTCGGGCCGCCGGAGGCACCGGCGCTGTGGCTGTATCGCGACGCCGACGCCACTGCAGGCACCCATGTCGCCTTCCGCGCCATGGCCCGCGCCGCGGTCGACCGCTTCCATGCGGCGGGGCTCGGAGCCGGCGCACGTGATCACGGCACACCGGGCCTGCGCGCGGACTACGCACCGAACTACTACGCCGCCTTCCTGCTTGATCCCGACGGCCACAACGTGGAGGCGGTCTGCATGGCGTGAGCGCGGCGCATCATGCTTAGTGCGGCGAACAGAAGCAGTATGCGTAGACGTTCGGCGTGCCGGCCTTGGCGTCCTGCAGCAGCGACAGCTCCGGCGCCAGCGCATGGATCTGCGCGAACCACGGCGGCAGCCGCACGCCCCAGGACTGCAGCAGCTGCATGCCCGCGTTCTGGCTGAAGCCGACCATGAAGCGCTCGAACGCGCCCAGCGGCGCCTGCTGGTAGCGCACCGGGTAATGCTTGCCCAGCTTGGCGAGGCTGGCGGCCTCGTCCACCGCGGCGCCGAGGCCGCCAAGCTGGTCGACCAGGCCGCGGTCGAGCGCCTGGCTGCCGGTCCACACGCGGCCCTGGGCGATCGCGTCGACGTCGGCGAAGCTCTTGCCGCGCGCCTTGGCCACCCCGCCCACGAAATCGCGGTAGCCCTTGTCGATGATCGCCTGGATCACCGCACCTACCTTGGGATCGAGCGGGCGGGTGATGTCGAAGGCGCCGGCCATCGGACCGGTGGCCACGCCGTCGCTCTTGATGCCGAGCTTGGCCAGCGTGTTCGGCACCGTGTAGTACATGCCGAAGATGCCGATCGAGCCGGTGATGGTGTTCGGCTCGGCCATGATCCGGTTGGCGTTCATCGAGATCCAGTAGCCGCCGCTGGCGGCCACGTCGCCCATCGACACCACCACCGGGATGCCGGCCTCGCGGGTGAGCTCGACCTCGCGGCGGATCTGCTCGGCGGCATACACCTCGCCGCCGGGCGAGTCCACGCGCAGCACCAGCGCCCTGGTGCGCTTGTCATCGCGCGCGGCACGGATCAGCGCCGCGGTGGACTCGCCGCCGATCGAACCCGGCGGACGCTTGCCGGCAGCGATCTCGCCTTCGGCCACCACCACGGTCACGCCCGGCGCGAACAGGCTGCCGTCCCGCGGCAGGTCGGCGGCGTACTGCGCCAGGTCCACTGCGCGGAAACCGTGGCCATTCTTCGCGGCGGGCGCGCCCTGGGCACGCAGCATCGCAATCAGCTCGGCGCGGGTGGCGGTGCTGTCGATCAGGTGTTCGTCCAGCGCCAGCTTGGCGAGGTCGCCCTGGGTGCTGGCGATGGTCTGCGGCAGGTCGTCGATGTCGGCGCGCAAGGCCGCGGGATCGAGCTTGCGCAGCTTCGCCACCTCGGCGAGATATTCGTCCCACAACCCACCCATCCAGTAGCCGTCGGCCTCCTTCGAGGCGGACGAGGCGTGGTCGAGGATGTATGGCTCGGCTGCGCTCTTGAACTGGCCCACGCGGAACAGGTGCACGTCCACGCCCAGCTTGTCGAGCAGGTCCTTGTAGAACAGCCGATAGTTGGCGAGACCGGTCAGCATCAGGCTACCCTGCGGATCGAGCAGCACGCGGTCGGCGTGGGCGGCGAGGTAATACTGGCCCTGGTCCAGGTTCGCCGCCCAGGCGATCACCGGCTTGCCGGTGGCGCGGAAGCGGTCCAGCGCCGCGCCCACTTCGCGCAGCGCGGCGAAGCCGCCGGCATGCAGCTCGCCGGGCAACAGCAGGATGCGGGTAATGCGCTTGTCGTGCGCGGCGGCGTCGATACTGCCGACCAGGTCGCGCAGTTGCACCTGGTCCGGCTTGTTGCCGGACAGGCGCGCCAGCGTGCGCTGCAGCGGATCGATGCTGTATTGCTCGACCAGCTGTCCCTCCGGCTGGAGCACCAGCACGCTGTTGTCCGCCACTTCGTGCAACGCGCGGCTGCCGGCGACGCCGCCGGCCAAGATCAGCAGCACGATCAGCAGCAGGAAGAAGAACACCGCGTTGATGATGACCAGCCGCACCGCGTTAATGCCGCGGCCGATCCCGCACAACACCGCCCAGAAACCATGCCGGCGCGGCGGCGGAGTCGGGGGCGATGGCGAGGGACGGGATGGCATGGGCGGCGGCGGCATCGGTGCGGGTATCCCGGTGGATTTGCATTAGCGTAGCCGCTTGCGCGGCATCACGTCATGCCGGGCGCAACCGGCACCGGCGCCTCTATCGCTGCCGGGGCATGCCGCCGCCAGCGCTCGCGCCAGGCGCTGCGCCAGAAGCGCGTGAACAGCATCAGCGCCGCCACGCTGAGGCCGGCGATCAGACCCATCCACATGCCGCGTGCACCCAGGCCATGGTGGAAGGCCAGCCACCAGCCGGTGGGCATGCCCACGCCCCAGTAGGCGAACAGGGTGATCGCCATCGGCACGCGGGTGTCCTTGAGCCCGCGCAGCGCTCCGTTCGCAGCCACCTGGATGCCGTCGGAGAACTGGAACAGCCCCGCCAGCACGATCAGCTGCGCCGCCAGCGCGATCACCCTGGCGTCGTGCGTGTACAGCGTGGCGATGAAATGCGGCAGCGCCAGCATCAACGAGGCGGACACCAGCTGCGTGGCCAGGGTCAGCGCAATGCCGCAGAGCCCGGCGTAGCGCACGCCGCGTGCGTCGCCGCGGCCCACCGCATTGCCCACGCGCACGGTGATCGCCATCGCCACGCCCAGCGGCACCATGAAGAACACTGTGGCGACGTTGAGCGCCACCTGGTGGCTGGCGATCACGTCCTCGCCCAGCGTGCTGATGATCAGCGCGGTGGCCACGAACAGGCCGCCCTCGGCCAGCAGGGTCACCGCCATGGGCAGGCCGATGTGCAGCAGCGCGCCGATGCGCTGCCAGTGCGGCCATTCGAAACGTTCCAGCAGGTTCAGCCCGCGGTAGTTGCGGTGAGTCAGCACGTACACGCCGAAGCCCAGCATCTCCAGCCACAGCACGGTGGCGGTGGCGATGCCGCAGCCATGCGCGCCCTGCGGCGGAATGCCCAGCTTGCCGAACATCAGCACGTAGCCCAGCGGAACCAGCAGCAACAAACCGCCGAAGCCGAAATACATCGACGGCCGCGTCAGCGACAGCCCTTCGGACAGTCCCCGCAGCGCGAAATAGCAGGTCATCGCGGGCGCGCCCCAGCTGATCGCGAACAGGAAACGCTGCACGTCGTGGCGCAGGCTGGGCGTCACGCCGATCAGGTCGATCAGCGGCCCCGCATGGCGCACCGCGAACCACAGCAACGCGCCCATCGCCAGCGCAAGCCACAAGGCCTGGCGGAACACGCCGCCCACCTCGTGACGCCGCACCGCGCCGTCCAGCTGCGCCACCGATGGCGGTACCGCCATCATCATGCCGATGCCGCAGACGATCGCCAGCGACCAGATGCTGGCGCCCACCGCCACCGCGCCCAGCACATGGGCGCTGACGTGGCCGGAAAGCACCGCGTCGATCACGTTGCTGCCGATCGCGGCCAGCTGCGCCAGAATCAGCGGAATGGCGAGACGCACGGTGGCGCCGATCTCGTGCCGCACGTGGGCACGCTCGGGTCGAAACGGTTTCATGGGACACGGGCTCCAGCGGGCGGCCATTCTACCCGAGCCATCCGTCATGGCTGCCGGACGCCGCATGCTGTGCCAAGATCGCGCGCTGCAACGGAATCGAGGGGGCATGCGATGAAATCCCTGGTCAGCCACGAAGGCCAGCTCTGCGCCAACTGCGCCACGCCGCTCGCCGGCGGGTTCTGCCACGAGTGCGGCCAGTCCGCGCACAGCGTGCTCAAGCCGGTGCACCACATGACCGAGGAGGCCGTGGAAACCCTTCTGCACATCGACAGCCGCATCCTGCACACGCTGCCGCTGCTGTTCCTCAAGCCTGGCTTCCTCACCCTGGAATACTTCGCCGGCCGCCGCGTGCGCTACATCGCGCCGTTCCGCCTGATGTTCGTGCTGTGCCTGTTGAGCTTCTTCGTACTGCACCTGGCTACTTCGGCGGCGATCGAGCACGGCATCGAAGGGCAGTATCAGCACGCGCTGCTCGACCATGGCAGCGACTTCGCGGCGGCGGCCAGCGCCGACGACGTGCGCCACATGTTCGAGAAAAAGATCAACGCGCTCGATGCCGTGCAGACTTTTGGCAGCGATGCGATGGTTGCGCAGGCGGCCAGCGTGAAGCAGCAGCTGCGTGCTGCCGCGAACCAGCGGCTGGCCGAACTGCACGCCCAGCCGCTCCCCCCGGCGACCGACACCGCCCGCACGACGAACACGAAGATGCAACCCGTGCATGTCGCCTGGCTGCCCGACTTCGCCAACCAGCGCCTGAATGAGGTCCGCCAGCACATCGACGACAACTGGCACGCCTACCGGCACGGCGACGCGGTGAGCCGCCAGGCCGCCAAGGAGCGCGTGGTCAGCGGCGTCTTCGGCAACCTGCCCGGCGCCATGTTGGTGCTGGTACCGATCTATGCGCTGCTGCTGAAGCTGTTCTACGTGTTCAAGCGGCGGCTCTACATGGAGCACCTGATCGTGGTGCTGCACAGCCAGGCCTTCCTGTTCCTGTGGTTGCTGCTGTGCATCCTGCTGACACTACTGGCCCGCTGGTTGGAGCCGCACGCACTGTGGACGACGTCCCCGCTGAACTGGCTGGAATGGATCCTGATGTTATGGGCTCCGGTCTACCTGCTGCTGATGCAGAAGCGGATCTACCGGCAGGGCTGGCCGATGACTCTGTTGAAGTACTGGTGCATCGGGTGGTGCTACTTCTGGCTGCTCGGTTTCGTGCTGCTCTGTGCGTTCCTGCTGGGACTGGCGCACTAGGGATGCCCTGGCGCAAATCGCCCCTCGGCGCATGTCCAACGATGCCTTGCGTCGAGGCTGTTTGGCCGCGGTTTTGCACAGCGTCATCGGCCTGTCAAGGCGCGTCACCTTGCTTGTCCGTTCGATGAATGGCTACCGGGCTAAAATTGCAAGCAATTGATATGAAAAGTATTTTCAACGTGACCAAAACGTGTCCAGATTGTCGCGAAGGGCGCCACCATGCGCTTCGGCGCCCCTCGTCCCCGTGCCGTCCACAGACTTGTCCACAGGCTTTGTGGATAAGCGGAAAAACCTGCATGGCTGAGTAACTTGCACCCGATTCCTCGACCCGTGAGCAGCATGTGCCCGCAAGCCCAGACCCTCCTGTCCCTTGCGCGGAGAATGCGGCCTCGACGGCGCCGTTAGACTTGGTTGCCATGATGCCCGCCGTCCTGCGCGTCGCCCTGCCGGTACCCCTGCCCACCCTGTTCGACTACCTGCCGCCCGCGGCCGGCGGCGCGATCCGGCCGGGCAGCCGGGTGCTGGTGCCGTTCGGCCGCGGCAAGGCGGTAGGCGTGGTGGTGGCCACCGGCGTGGAACCCACGGTGGGCACGGGCAGGCTGAAGCGCGCGCTGCGCCTGCTCGACGATGAGCCTCTGCTCGACGCCGAACTGATGCAGACCCTGGCCTGGGCCGCCGACTACTGGCTGGGCGCACCCGGCGAGGCCTACGCCAATGCGCTGCCGCTGGCCCTGCGCGAAGCAAAACTGCTGCCGCCGCTGGGCGAGGAATGCTGGTCGCTCACCATCGCCGGACGCAGTGCGCTGGATGCCGGCAGCCGGCGCGGCGCCAGCCGCACCCTGCTCGCCGAACTCGCTGCCGGCCCGCTCGGCGCGGCAGAACTCGACGCCTGTCTGCCCGGCTGGCGTGCCGCGGCAAGGCGGCTGCTCGGCGCCGGCCTGGTCGAACGCAGCGAGCGCACCGCCAGCACCGCCATGGCCACGCGCGCCGCGCTCCCGCTCAGCGCGGAACAGCAGCAGGCCGTCGACACGGTAGCCGAGCAGCTCGGCCGCTATCAGGCCTTTTTGCTCGATGGCGTCACCGGTAGCGGCAAGACCGAGGTGTATCTCGCCCTGATCGAGCGCGTGCTGGCGCGGGGCCGGCAAGCCCTGCTGCTGGTGCCCGAGATCGGCCTCGCCCCGCAGACCCTGCGCCGCCTGCGCGAGCGCCTCGGCGTGGCGGTGGAAGTGATCCACTCCAACCTGGCCGAAGGCGAGCGCGCCCGCGCCTGGCTGCGCGCACGCTCGGGCGAGGCGAAGGTGATCCTGGGCACCCGCTCGGCGGCGTTCACCCCGCTGCCGCGCGCCGGCCTCGTCATCGTCGACGAGGAACACGACGGCGCCTACAAGCAGCAGGAGGGCTTCCGCTACCACGCTCGCGACCTCGCCGTGGTGCGCGCACGCGCGCTGGGCGTGCCGGTGCTGCTGGGCTCGGGCACGCCGTCGCTGGAATCACTGGCGAACGTGGAAGCCGGCCGCTATCGCGCAGTGCATCTGCGCGCACGTCCCGGCGCTGTGCGGCCGCCCACCGTGCAGATCGTGGACATGCGCGCGCAACGGCTGGAACACGGCCTCTCGCCCACCCTGCTCGCTGCGGTGGCCGATACCGTGGCACGCGGCGAACAGGTACTGGTGTTCCGCAACCGTCGCGGCTATGCGCCGGTACTGCTGTGCTACGCCTGCGGCTGGCATGCCGACTGCCCACGCTGCGAGCACCCGCTGACCCTGCATGCCGGCCGCCACGCGCTGATCTGCCATCACTGCGACTACCGCAGCCGCATCCCCGCCGCCTGCCCGGCCTGCGGCGCCACCGAGCTGAAGCCGCAAGGCCAGGGCACCGAACGACTGGAGGAAGCGCTGGCCGCGCGCTTCCCCGACGTGCCCGTGCTGCGCATCGACCGCGAGACCACGCGCCGGAGGGACGCGTTCGAACACCTGCTCGATCGCCTGCGCGACGAAGCGAAACCCGCGATCCTGGTGGGCACCCAGATGCTGGCCAAGGGCCACGACCTGCCCAACCTCACCCTCGTCGCCATCGCGGGCGTGGACGAAGGCCTGCTCAGCGTGGATTTCCACGCCGGCGAACGGTTGGCGCAACAGCTGGTGCAGGTGGCCGGGCGCGCCGGGCGCGCCGCCAAGCCGGGCCGCGTGCTGCTGCAGACCCATCACCCGGACCACCCGCTGCTGCGCCAGCTGCTGGCGCAGGGCTATGCCGCCGCCGCGCAGACCCTGCTCGCCGAACGGCGGCAGGGTGCGCTGCCGCCGTTCGCGCACCAGGTGCTGCTGCGCGCCGAGGCGACGCAACGCGCGGCGGTCGACGCGTTTCTCGCCGAAGCCAGCGCCGCGCTGCCGCCGGACCACGGCCTGCAGATCGCCGGCCCGATGCCCGCGCCGATGCCGCTGCGCGCTGGCCGCCAGCGCGGCCAGCTGCTACTGGAGGCCGCGGACCGCCGCGAACTGCACGCCGTGCTGCGCCCCTGGGCCGCGCAGCTTGCGCGCCTGCCGGGCGCGCGCAAGGTGCGCTGGTCGCTGGACGTGGATCCCATCGACCTTTATTGAACCGCTGCAGGAGCGCACCCTGTGCGCGAATGCTTTTGCTCCGATCAGCGCCGGAGCATTCGCGCACAAGGTGCGCTCCTACAATGGGGCAGCGCCTAAAGGAATCGTGTCGTGCCCGATGCACTGCCCCACATCGTGATACTCGGCGGCGGCTTCGGCGGGCTCTCCGCCGCCCGTGCGCTGGCTCGCGCACCGGCGCGCATCACCCTGGTCGACCGGCACAACCATCACCTGTTCCAGCCGCTGCTGTACCAGGTCGCCACCGCGGGCCTGTCGGCGCCTTCGATCGCCGCACCGCTGCGGCAAATCCTGCGCCACCAGTGCAACGTCACCGTGCTGATGGACGAGGTCACCGGCATCGACCTCACGCAACGCCGCGTGCAGCTCAGCCGCGAACGACTCGACTATGACTGGCTGCTCGTCGCCACCGGCGCCGCGCACGCCTACTTCGGCCATGACGACTGGGCTGCCGATGCGCCGGGGCTGAAGTCGCTGGACGATGCGCTGGCGATCCGACGCCGGGTGCTCACCGCGTTCGAGCGCGCCGAGCAGGAGGACGACCCCGCCCGCCGCCAAGCCTGGCTCAACTTCGTGGTGGTGGGCGGCGGCGCCACCGGCGTGGAACTGGCCGGCACCCTCGCCGAGATCGCACGCCACACGCTGAGCGGCGAGTTCCGCCGCGCCCAGCCGCGGGCGGCCAACATCCTGCTGGTCGAGGCGGGGCCGCGCGTGCTGGCAGCTTTCGATCCCGCGCTGTCGGCCAAGGCGCAGCGGCAGCTGGAGCATCTGGGCGTGCAGGTGCGCCTCGGCCAGGCGGTGACGACGGTGGACGACGCGGGCGTGACGCTGGGCGAGGAACGCATCGCCGCGCGGACCGTGCTGTGGGCCGCGGGCGTCGCCGCTTCAGCGCTGGGCCGCAGCCTCGACGCGCCGCTGGACCGTGCCGGCCGCGTGCTCGTGCAGCCCGACCTCAGCCTGCCCGGCCATCCGGAAGTGTTCGTGCTCGGCGACCTCGCCAGCGTGCAGCAGGAAGGCCGCCCGGTGCCGGGCGTTGCGCCCGCCGCCAAGCAGATGGGCCAGCACGTGGGCCGCCTGATCGCCGCCCGCCTGCGCGGCGACAGCCGCCCGCTGCCGTTCCGCTACCGCGACGCCGGCGCGCTGGCCACCATCGGCCGCATCGCGGCGGTGGCCCAGTTCGGCCGGCTGCAGCTCTCTGGCCTGCTCGCCTGGTGGGTATGGCTGGGTGCGCACATCTGGTTCCTGATCGGCTTCCGCAACCGGCTGGTGGTGATGCTGGACTGGGCGATGGCGTACTGGACCCAGGCGCGGCATGCGCGAATCATCACCGGCGGGGAGGAACACCGGGGCGAGGACTGACACCGATACGTGCTTGCCTTCCCCCACCCCTACCAGCAGGGCAAACGAAACGGCCCGCCTAGGCGGGCCGTTGCACGTGACGTGCTTTATCGAGGAGTGCGGCCATGGAAGGCCGCTTCTTGATTCTCGCGTTCATGGACGAACGCACCCGTCATGCAAACAGGCCGCGCATCTTCTTCATCGCGTTCGCCTCGACCTGGCGGATACGCTCGGCGGAAACGCCGTATTCATCGGCCAGTTCCTGCAGCGTGGCCTTGTCCTCGTCCAGCCAGCGGCGCTGGATGATGTGGCGCGAACGCTCGTCCAGCTTCTCCATGGCGGTGGACAGCGTCGCCAGCTGGTTGTCGGACTGGTCGGCATCGGCCACGTTGTCGTATGGATCGGCGCCTTCGTCGACAAGGAAGGCTTCCGGCGCGGGCTTGGCATCGTCGTCGGCATCCGCCGGCGCCTCGAAGCCGATGTCGCGGCCGGACAGGCGCGATTCCATCTCGCGCACCGTGGCCTCCGGCACGCCCAGATCCAGCGCTACGGCGCTCACCTCGGCCGCGTTCATCCAGCCCAGGCGCTTCTTGCTCTTGCGCAGATTGAAGAACAGCTTGCGCTGCGCCTTGGTGGTGGCGACCTTCACGATGCGCCAGTTCTTCAGGATGAACTCGTGCATCTCGGCGCGGATCCAGTGCACCGCGAAACTGACCAGCCGCACGCCCTGGTCCGGGTCGAAGCGCTTCACCGCCTTCATCAGGCCGATGTTGCCCTCCTGGATCAGGTCGGCCAGCTGCAGGCCGTAGCCCGAATAGCCGCGCGCCACGTGCACCACGAAACGCAGGTGCGACATCACCAGCTTTTTGGCGGCGGAGAGATCCTCTTCCTCGTTGTAGCGACGCGACAGCGCCTGCTCTTCGTCCTGGCTCAGCACCGGGATGCGGTGCACGGCCGAGATGTAGGCATCCAGGCTGCCGACCACGCTGGGCAGCGACAGGTTGGTGGTCGCCAGGGCTTGGGACATGTGAAACCTCCGGTGCAAGGGCTTCAGGTTAGCACTCCGGGTCTTGGAGTGCTAAAGCCATGGATAGTTCACGGCTTTTAGTGAACCGTATCGTACAGAAATATGGAGTGCTTGTCCATCCTGCACCCGGGGCCGCCGCCGGCATGGGCCGCAAGGCAGGGCTTGAAAGCGGTCGCCGGACACGCAGCGTCCTCGCGTTCCTAGCGGCAATCCCGCTCACTACTACAATGCGGGGGATGCCCCGCCGGAGAAGTTCACTTGATCGTCTGTGTACCTGATGTGTTGACGGCCCAGGAGCTCGGTGCGATCCGGGCCGAGTTGCAAACCGCCCCCTTCGTCGACGGTTCCAGCACGGCCGGCTGGTCCGCGCGCGAGGTGAAGAAGAACCAGCAGATCGACCTCAACAGCGCGAGTTATGCGCGGGTGGCCGACATCGTGCGCACCGCTTTCCAGCGCCATGCGCTGCTGCAGGCGTCGCTGCTGCCGGCGACGACCACCCAGCCGCTGTTCAACCGCTATGCCGGCGGCATGGAGTACGGCGCACACGTCGATGCCCCGGTGATGGGCGGCATGGGCAGCGCGGTGCGCACCGACATCGCGGTCACCGTGTTCCTCTCCGATCCGCGCAGCTACGACGGCGGCGAGCTGGTGACGCACACCAGCGGCCTGGAATACAACTTCAAGCTGGATGCCGGTGCCGCCATCGCCTATCCGGCCAATACCCTGCACCACGTCAGCCCGGTGACGCGCGGCGTGCGCGACGCGGCCATCATCTGGGTGCAGAGCATGGTGCGCGACCCGGCACGACGCGAACTGCTGTGGGATCTCGATAACGCCAAGCGCGACATCTTCGGCCGCGAAGGCAAGAGCCAGGCTTTCGACGCCGTGAGCCGCTCGCACGCGAACCTGCTGCGCATGTGGGCGGAAGTGGCCGGATAATCAATCCTGCAACGCGGCGCGCGGCGGCAGCGACCAGTCCACCGGCGCCTGCCCGTGAGCTTCGAGGTAGCGGTTGGCGGCGGAGAAATGCCCGCAGCCGAGGAAGCCGCGATGGGCGGACAGCGGCGAGGGGTGCACGCTCTTCAGCACGCAGTGGCGGCGGGTGTCGATCAGCTGACCCTTGCGCTGGGCGTAGCTGCCCCAGAGCATGAACACCAGGCCTTCGCGCTCGCGGTTGAGCGCGTCGATGGCCGCGTCGGTGAAGCCTTCCCAGCCCTTGCCCTGGTGCGAGGCGGCCAGGCCACGTTCAACAGTGAGCACCGCATTGAGCAGCAGCACGCCGCGGTCGGCCCAGGGCGTGAGGCAGCCGTGGTCGGGCGGCGCGATGCCGAGGTCGCGCTGGATCTCCTTGAAGATGTTCACCAGCGAGGGCGGCGCCGGCACACCCGGGCGCACCGAGAAGCACAGGCCGTGCGCCTGGCCGGGACCGTGGTAGGGATCCTGGCCCAGGATCACCACGCGCACCGCGTCGAACGGGGTGTGCGCGAAGGCGGCGAAGATTTCCGGTCCCGGCGGGTAGATCGCCTTGCCTGCCTGTTTTTCCGCGCGCAGGAAGGCGGCCAGCGCCTGCATCTCCGGGCGCTCCAGGTAAGCGCCGATGCGCGCCTTCCACGAGGCTTCGAGCCGCACCTCGCTCACGCGGCGGCACCGCGCTGGCGCAGGTGCCGCGCCACGCGCAGCTGGAACAGCAGCTTGGTGATCAGCAGCTTTTCCTCGACCGGCTTCTCCACCAGGTCATTGGCGCCGGCATTGATCAGCGCGGCCTGGTTGGCCGGGTTCTCGTCGCCGGTCATCACCAGTACCGGCAGGCGGCCCTTGCCGTAGCCGAAGTCCTTGCGGATGCGTTCGAGCAGGTCGCCGCCGGTGAGCTCGCCCTTCAGGCTGACGTCGGTGAGCACCACGTCGGCGCCGACCTCGCCGCGCACCTTGGCGGTTTCCAGCAGCGCCAGCGCGTCTTCCACGCTGATCACGTGGTGCACGGTGAGGCCGTACTTCTCCAGCACGCGGCGGGTGGACAGCGCCACCACGCGGCTGTCCTCCACGTACAGCACCTCGCCCTCGGCGCTGCCCTCGGGGCGCACATAGCCGCGGATGAATTCGGCCAGCACCTTGAAGCCCAGCGACTTGTCGACGTAGTCGGTGACGTCCTCGCCCAGGGTGCGGCGGTGCAGTCGGTCGTCCACGTCGCCGGAAACCACCACGATCGGCACATAGGCCTGCGACGCGGATTCGCGCACGAAGTGCGCCAGCTCCAGCCCGTCCATGTCGGGCAGGCGCAGCGCGACGGTGATGAAGTCGAACACGCCTTCGCCCAGCAGCTGCTTCGCCTCGCCGCCGCTGCCGCAACCCACTACCTCCACGCCCGGCAGCTCGGCCTGCAGCACGCGGCCGATCAGCTGCCGTACCACCTTTGAACCATCGACCACCAGCACGCGTGGCGCCGTGCTGACCAGCCGGTTGCTGATGCTCGTACTCATGCCCTGCCCGTTCGCCCCCGATCCCCGCTCAGGCAGCCTTGCGCAACTGCCATGCACTGACCAGCCGCGCCCCCAGCCAGCCCAGCGCCGCGGCCGCCGGCGGCACCGCCAGCAGCAGCCACGCCGGCAGCCCGCCAAGGTGCAGCTTGCCATCATAAGCCTGGCTCAACCGTGCCACCGATCCGCCCAGCGCGAATTCGATCGCCAGCGCCAACAGCGCAGCGAGGATGCCGCTGAACAGGCCGTACCAGATGCCGGCATACAGGTAAGGGCGGCGCACGAAGGCGGCGCTGGCGCCCACCAGCAGCAGCACGCCGATCTCCTCGCTGCGGCTGGCGATGTCCACCCGCACCGTGTTGCCGACCACCAGCAGGGCGGCCAGGGCCAGCATCAGTGCCAGTGCGGCCACCACGCGGTCGCCCACGCCGAGCAGCGCATCCAGCCGCTGCCGCCAGGTGCCGCTGTCCTGCACCTGGGCCACGCTGCGCAATTCGCGCATGTCGCCCACCAGCCGCTCCACCGCGGCGGCGTCGAGGCCCTGCTTCGGCTGCACCATCAGCACGTAGGGCAAGGGGTTCTGGTCCAGCGCGTCCAGCGCACCGGAGAAGCCCTGCAGCTTGGCCAGCTCGTCCAGGCCCTGTTGCGGCGTCTTGATCGCCACCGTGGCCACATCGGGACGACCGCCGAGCTGCTTCGCCAGCAACTGCGCCTGCGACTCGGCCTGGTCCGGCTGCAGGAACACGTTGATCGCCTGGTCCTGGCCCAGCGCCTGGCCGAGCTGCTGCACGTTGCCCAGCAACAGGTAGAACGCCAGCGGCAACGCCAGCGCCAGCCCCATTACCGCGATGGTGAGCAGGCTGCCCAGCGGGCGCGCGGCGAGCCGGCGCAGGCTGGCCGCCGCACTCCAGCCGTGGTGCTCGCGCCAGCTTCCCACGCGCCGGGTGTGGCTGGGACGGTTCTGCGCGGCGACGGTTTCTTCGCGGGGGGAAACGTCGACGGCCATGTCAGAGCACCTCCTCGGCAGCAAGATCCGCAACCAATCGGCCATGGTCGAGCACCACCACGCGCTTGCGCATGCGCTTGATCAGCGGCAGGTCGTGGCTGGCGACCAGCACCGTGGTGCCCACCTGCTGGAATTCGGCGAACAGGCCCATGATCTCCACCGCCAGTTGCGGATCGAGGTTGCCGGTGGGCTCGTCGGCGATCAGCAGCGAAGGCCGCCCCACGATCGCCCGCGCGATGCCTACGCGCTGCTGCTCGCCAGTGGACAGCGTGGCGGGCAGCTGGCGCTCGTACGATAGCAAGCCCACCTTTTCCAGCGCGGCGCGCACCCGCCGGCCACGCTCCTGGCGGGCGATGCCGGCGATGGTCAGCGGCAGCTCGACGTTGGCGAACACCGTGCGATCCATCAGCAGGCGATGATCCTGGAACACCATGCCGATGCGCTGGCGCAGCTTGGGGACGCCGCGCCCGCGCACCTTGGCCAGGTTCTGGCCGTCCACCGTGATGATGCCGTGGCTGGGCCGCTCGATCACGCCGAGCAGCTTGAGCAGGGTGCTCTTGCCGGCACCAGAGTGACCGGTGACGAAGGCCATCTCGCCCGTGGGTATGGTGAAGGAAAGCTGCGAGAGCGCCTCGTGGCCGCCCTCGTAGTGTTTGCTCACCTGTTCGAACTGGATCACCGCGCGTCCCCGCCGCTGCCTGCCATATCCCGGCAAGGATAAGGGATGCAGGCGCGCAGGTCGCCCCGCCGCTGGTATCGGCGAGGCGATCGTTCAGTCGCGCGGATCAGCGGCCGGTGAACAGCCGGGTCAGGCGGCGGAACAGGCTGGGCTTGTTCGCATGCGGATGCTCGCCAGCGGTGGCGGCCACCTGGCGCGAAGGACGCGCGGCTGCCTCGGCCGGTGCGCGTTCGCGCGGGGCGCGACGCTCACCGCGCGGCGGACGGTCCGCTTCGGCCGGCTTGGTCTGCGGCTGGCCCTGCACGGCGGTCGCCGCCACCTCCCCCCCCTCGCGGCGCCGGTTGCGGCCGCCACGCCGGCGGCGGCGCTTGCGCTCGCCCTCGGCGGCGACATTGCCGTCCTGCGCCGTAGCGGCTGCCGGCGCAGCTGCCGGTACGGCGGCCTCGACGGCGGTTTCGGCGCGCGGAGCACGCGGCGGCCGCGGCTCGTGCGTGCGACCTTCGCGCGGTGCGCGTTCGCTGCCACGCTCGCCGCGGCGCGGACGCCCGCCCTTCTTGTCGTCGTGGCGCGGCTCGACGTGGTCGCCGAACGCGGCGCTGTCGGCAGCGGCGGCTGCGGCGAACTCCGGGTCGACGTCGCGCGGCTTCGGCATCACCAGCAGTTCAGGCTCGATCGCCGCCACCGGGATGCTCTGGCCGATGTAGGCCTCGATGTCGGGCAGGCTCATCGCGTACAGGTCGCAGGCGAAGCTGATCGCGTCGCCTTCCGCGCCCAGACGGGCGGTGCGGCCGATGCGGTGCACGTAGTCCTCGGCGTCCTGCGGCAGGTCGTAGTTGAAGACGTGGCTGACCGCGGGGATGTGCAGGCCGCGCGCGGCCACGTCGGTGGCGACCAGGATGTCGAGCTGGCCATCCTGGAAGCGCTGCAGCAGTTTCTGGCGCTTGAGCTGCGGCACGTCGCCGGAGATCGCACCGACACGGCAGCCGTGCCGCTTCACGCGATCGGTGACGCGCTCGGCGGCGGCCTTGGTGTTGACGAAAATGATGCTGCGCTTGGGCTGGTGCTTGTCGATCAGGTTCAGCAGCAGCGGCAGCTTCTCCTCCTTGGCGGGAAAGAACACCACCTGACGCACCTTGTCGGCGGTGACGTTGTCGCTCTCCACCACCAGCTTCTCGGCGTTGTGCATGTGCTCGTAGGCCAGCTCCAGCACGCGGTGGCTCAGCGTGGCGGAGAACAGCAGCACCTGGCGCTGCTCGCGCGCCGGCAGGCGGCGGAAGATGTAACGCACGTCCTTGATGAAGCCGAGGTCGAACATGCGGTCGGCCTCGTCGATCACCATCACTTCGACGCCGTTGAAGCCGAACACCTGCTGCTTGTAGTAGTCGAGCAGGCGACCGGGCGTGGCGATGATGATGTCGCAGCCGTCATGCAGCTGCTGGCGCTGCTTGTCGTAGTCCACGCCACCGTAGATCAGCGCGGTCCTGAGGCCGGTGTAGCGACCGATGTTGCGGGCGTCCTTGTCGATCTGGATCGCCAGTTCGCGGGTGGGTGCGATCACCAGCGCGCGCGGGTCGCTGTCCTTGCGCTCGGCCACCGCCGGCTGGGTCAGCAGGCGGTTCATCAGCGCGACCAGGAAGGCGCAGGTCTTGCCGGTGCCGGTCTGCGCCTGGCCGGCGACGTCGCGGCCGGTCAGCGCCACCGGCAGGGTCAGCTCCTGGATCGGTGTGCAGCGGGTGAAGCCGGCTTCGGCCAGGCCTTGCTGCAATAGCGGATGAAGCTCGAAGTTGGTGAAGAAGGTATCGGTGAGTACGGTTTGCGACATGGATGAGGGAAAGCCGGTGGGATGCGGGCGCTGGCGTCATGGCCGGCCCGGCTCCGCCGCCGGAGGCGGCACAGAGCAGGTGGATGAGCGGCGCGTGGCGGCATGGAGCGCACGGCGACGAGTAGGCTCGCCAGCCTGCGCTCCGGGGCCGTGCAGGGCGCCGAAACGATTGCGGCGCAACCGGCAGCCCCGCTGGCATAGGCGAAAGGACTCGATGAACCCGTATGCGCGTTTGTTTCGCAAACGCTTGAGCCGCCTCGCCTATGTCAACGGAACCGTCCGTTGCTGCCCTTGAATCGCTTGAATCGCGCCCCGAGTTACGTTGCAATGAGGCCCCGGGCCGCAATGGCCAAGCCCCTCTTTCCCGGTTCGACCCGCGCTTCATGGGCGCCCCAGTGTAGCCGATGCTGGCCGCGTGGTCGTCAAACCTTCCTTCCGCCCGTCTTTCGGAGACCCCGGTGAGCGACCTGATTACCCATGTAAGCGACGACGCCTTCGAGCAGGAAGTGCTGAAGTCCGATACCCCCGTGCTGCTGGACTTCTGGGCCGAATGGTGCGGTCCGTGCAAGGCCATCGCCCCGATCCTCGACGAGCTGGCCGGCCAGTACCAGGGCAAGCTGCGCATCGTGAAGCTCAACATCGACCACAACCAGAAGACGCCCCGTACCTACGGCGTACGCGGCATCCCGACCCTGATGGTGTTCAAGAACGGCAAGGTCGAGGCCACCCAGATCGGCGCCGTCAGCAAGGGCCAGCTGGCCCAGATGATCGACAAGGCGATCTGACCGATCGCCCGAAACACCCGTCGCCCGCTTTACGGCCAGGCGCGGCGGGTGCTAGATTGGCCGCCGCGTCCGTCGGGATCCTCCTGATCCCCCTGCGCCCTCTCTAGGAACGCAGGCGGTAGAAGCCGCCCGGGCTGCAAAGCCCGCTGCACGGTCCATATTTCCGTTGCTTCCTGGTCCATAGAACCGCTATGGGCCAGCGAATCGGCGAGAATCTGTCCTCGCGCAGCGAACTTTTCGCCTCGGGCGTTTCCACCGTCCACGCTCCTAGCGCGACGCACACCCTTCCCTCCTGTTTCTCAACGGCGCCCCGCGAGGTTTGCCCGTGTCCGATACCGATAGCACCATCCCGAACGACGCCAGCGGCGCCGAGAGCCCGTCCGAGTCGCGTCCGCGCGCGCCGCGCCGCCAGTCCCGCGGCGCCAAGCCGGGCGCCAGCGAGGCGCCGGCCGAAACCGGCTCCGCCCCGGTCATGCCGGCTGCCCCGGCCTTCGAGGCGCCCGCGCCGGCGCCGGCCGCGCCCGTCGCACCCGCAGGCGAGTCCAACGCCTCCGCGCTGGAGGCACGCGAACCCGGCCAGCCGCAGAACGCGCAGGGACAGGGCCAGAACAACGGCAACCGCGGCGACCGCGAAGGTCGCGGCCGGCGCCGCCGCCACGAGCGCAACCAGCAGCGCCAGCAAGGCGGCGGCGGCGGTGGCAGCAGCAGCGGTGGCGGCAATCCCAGTCCGCGTTACAACAACCCGCACGGCCTGCCGGTGGACGACGACAACGCCGACCCGGGCAGCGACGACCGCCTGATCAACCTCACCGAACTCAAGCGGATGAAGGCGCCGCAGCTGCTCACCTTCGCCGAGTCGCTCGGCATCCGCGAGGGCGTGGCGCGCGCGCGCCGCCAGGACGTGATCTTCTCGATCCTGAAGGCCCACGCCCGCTCCGGCGGCGGCATCTGGGCCGAGGGCGTGCTGGAGATCCTGCAGGACGGCTTCGGCTTCATGCGCTCGGCGGACGAGAGCTACCTGGCCGGCCCCGACGACATCTACGTCAGCCCCAGCCAGATCCGCCGCTTCAACCTGCGCACCGGCGACTACATCACCGGACGCGTGCGCCACCCCAAGGAGGGCGAGCGCTACTTTGCGATGCTGCGCGTGGACGACATCAACGGCGACCCGCCGGAAGCGTCCAAGAACAAGATGCTGTTCGAGAACCTCACCCCGCTGTTCCCGCGCAAGGCGTTCAAGCTGGAGCGCGGCAACGGTTCGAGCGAGGACATCACCGGCCGCATCCTGGACCTGGTCGCGCCGATCGGCCGCGGCCAGCGCGGTCTCATCGTCTCGCAGCCGAAGTCCGGCAAGACGATGATGCTGCAGAACATCGCCCAGGCGATCCAGTACAACCACCCCGATGCGCACCTGATCATCCTGCTGGTCGACGAGCGACCGGAGGAAGTGACCGAGATCGCCCGCACCGTGCGCGCCGAGGTGATCAGCTCCACCTTCGACGAGCCGGCCGTGCGCCACGTGCAGGTCGCCGAGATGGTGATCGAGCGCGCCAAGCGCCTGGTCGAGCACAAGCGCGACGTGGTGATCCTGCTCGACTCGATCACCCGCCTGGCGCGCGCCTACAACACCGTGGTGCCCAGCTCCGGCAAGGTGCTCACCGGCGGCGTGGACGCGAACGCGCTGCAGCGCCCCAAGCGCTTCTTCGGCGCCGCGCGCAACGTGGAGGAGGGCGGCAGCCTCACCATCATCGCCACCGCGCTGATCGACACCGGCAGCAAGATGGACGAGGTGATCTACGAGGAGTTCAAGGGCACCGGCAACATGGAAGTGCACCTCTCCCGCCGCATCTCCGAAAAGCGCGTCTACCCCGCCATCGACATCAACCGCTCCGGCACCCGCCGCGAGGACCTGCTGATCGAGCCGGACATGCTGGCCAAGATCTGGATCCTGCGGAAGCTGCTGCACCCGATGGACGAACTGGCCGCGATGGAGTTCATGCTCGACAAGATGAAGAACACCAAGTCCAACGACGAGTTCTTCAATTCGATGAAGCGTTGACCGGCTGCTGAAAGCAGTCGGTCAACGCGATCCACGGATGAATCGCTCGCCGAACCATCACGCCAGTGATGGTTCGGTGGAGCCGAGTCCGGGCTTGTCCCGGACTCGGCGAGTCGGGAAAGTGCAGGAAAGCACTTTCCCGACATTCCGGAAAGGATTTGGCTTCGGAACAACGAACAGGCCACCGTATTCCTCTGCACCAAGGCCGGCCATGCGCCGGCCTTGTCGTTTCCGCTTGCCGAGGTTTGCGGCCGACTCCATGCTGGCGGCACCTGACACGGGGGAACATGGAATGCTTGCTCGTCTCGCCCTGCTCGTCTGTGTGCTTTGCGTGCTGCAACCGGCGCTAGCCGCGGAGCCGGCGTCCGCCAGCAGCAACATCTGCCGGCAGACGCTGCCCACGATCCGCGAACTCTGGCAACGCGACCTCTACGATGCCCCTCCCGCCGTGGCCGCGGTGATGGTCGACGCCATCGACGGCAAGTTGCCGCAGGTGCGTCAGGGCCTCGCCGTGCTGCCCCCGACCGAGCAGGCACGTTGGCGCCAACTCGCCATGCTCACGGCGGCCTGGAACTACCAACCTGCCGTGGTCGACGGCCTGCTGAACGATGGCGCCGCGGTCGACGGCAGAACCTGGCTGCCGCCACTCAAGCCCGCCTCCTTTGGCCAGACGCTCGACGCCATGGGACGCGATCCGCGCTTCGGCGGCCCGGTCACGGTCAAGGCGCTGCAGTCGGCGGGTGTCGTGAACAACGACGGGCAACATCTCGGCCCCGCGCTGCTAGCCGCCACCGTGTGCGACGACGTGGCTACGCTCGACGTACTGCTAGACCATCACGCCAATGTCATGGCGCGCGAGACGCCGAACGTGGGCGATGCCTTGACTACCGCCGTCGTCGATGGCCATGCCGGGATCGTGCAGCACCTGCTCGATCACGGTGCCGACGTCTGCGCGGACGACCGCCTCATCCACAAACCCGGCGCCACCCTGGCCAGCATCGGCCGCCACCAGCACCTGTCCGACGTACTGGTGCGGCGGCTGACCTGCCACGCTCCGGCCGCCCACTGACGGGCCTGCGCGGCAGTCACCTGTACTGCTCCGTACAAAATTTTCCGTCAACCCCCTTTTCGTGGCCTTGCAACGCCTCCATAGTCGGTGGCTCCACCAGCGAGGCCGCCCCCGTGTCCATTCCCAGTGCCGTCAAGAGCACGCCCATCGAAGGGCGCCAGCAGCTGATCGACTACCTCGCAGCCGGCGAGAAGCCACGCGAAGCCTGGCGCATCGGCACCGAGCACGAGAAGTTCGGTTTCCGCACCGACGACCTGAAGCCGCCGCCGTTCGAGGGCGAACGCGGCATCCGCGCCCTGCTGGAGGGCATTGCCGCCCGCCACGGCTGGGAGATCGCCCGCGAAGGCGAGACGCCCGTGGCGCTCATGCGCGACAAGGCCAACATCACGCTGGAACCCGCCGGCCAGCTGGAGCTCTCCGGCGCGCCGCTGGAGACCATCCACCAGACCTGTTGCGAGGTGAACAACCACCTGGAGGAAGTGCGCTCGGTAGCCGACGGCCTCGGCCTCGGCTTCCTCGGCATGGGCTTCCAGCCCAAGTGGCGGCGCGACGAGATGCCATGGATGCCCAAGGGCCGCTACAAGATCATGCGCGAGTACATGCCCAAGGTCGGCAAGCTCGGCCTGGACATGATGACGCGCACCTGCACCGTGCAGGTGAACCTGGATTTCTCCAGCGAAGCGGACATGGTGAAGAAATTCCGCGTCGGCCTCGCGCTGCAGCCGATCGCCACCGCGCTGTTTGCCGACTCGCCGTTCACGGATGGCCGCCCGAACGGCTATCTCTCGTACCGTTCGCACGTGTGGGAAGACACCGACGCCGACCGCACCGGCATGCTGGACTTCGTGTTCGCCGACGGCTTCGGCTACGAGCGCTACGTCGACTACGCCCTCGGCGTGCCGATGTACTTCAGCTACCAGGACGGCAGGTACATCGACCTCGCCGGCCAGGACTTCAGGCGCTTCATGGCCGGCGAACTGACCGCGCTGCCGGGCGTGAAGGCGACCATGAAGGACTGGGCCGACCATCTCACCACCGCCTTCCCCGAGGTGCGGCTCAAGCAATACCTGGAAATGCGCGGCGCCGACGGCGGCCCGTGGAACCGCCTGTGCGCGCTGCCGGCGCTGTGGGCTGGCCTGCTCTACGACGACGAGGCGCTGGACGCCGCCTGGAACCTGGTCAAGGATTTCTCCATGGCCGAGCGCCACGCCCTGCGCAACGGTGTGCCGAAGCAGGCGCTGAAGCTGCCGTTCCGCAACGGCACCGTGCTCGATCTGGCCCGCGAGACGCTGAAGATCGCCGCCCATGGCCTGCAACGCCGCGGCAGGCTCAACCGCAACGGCGCCGACGAGCGCATCTATCTCGAACCGCTGGCCGAGATCGTCGAAGCCGGCCAGACGCCAGCCGAACGCAAGCTGGAGCTGTTCCACGGCGTCTGGGGCGGCAGCGTGGATCCGGTGTTCCGCGAGTTCGCGTACTGAGGCCACCAGACGAGCAAGGCCGGCGATGCCGGCCTTGCTCGTCTGTATCCGGCAGTCGCCTTACTTCTTCGGCGCCGCCTTCAAGCCGCGGTCCTCCAGCATCGGCTCGATGCTGGGATCCTTGCCGCGCCAGTCCTTGTAGAGCTTGGACAATTCCACGGTGTTGCCGCGCGAGAGGATCATATCGCGGAAGCGCTGGCCGTTGGCCGCGGTGAGGCCGCCGTGCTCCTTGAAGTCCTGGAACGCGTCGTCGGCCAGCATCTCGGTCCACAGGTAGGCGTAGTAGCCGGCCGAATAGCCGTTGCTCCAGATGTGCAGGAAGTAGCTGGAGCGGTAGCGCGGCGGCACATAGCTCAGGTCCACGCCGTCCTTCTTCAGCGCGGCGACCTCGAACTTGTCGGCTTCCTGCTTGGGCGCGTCGGCACCCAGCATGTGCCAGTTCATGTCGAGCAGGGCGGCGGCCACCAGCTCGGTCATGTCATAGCCCTTGTTGAACTTGCCGGCCTTCTTCATCTTGTCGACCAGCGCCTGCGGCATCGGCGTGCCGGTCTGGTAGTTCTTCGCGTAATTCGCGAACACCTTGGCGTTGGTGGCCCAGTGTTCGTTGAACTGCGAGGGGAACTCCACGAAGTCGCGCGCGGTGCTGGTGCCGGACAGGCTCGGGTACTCCTCGTCGGCGAACATGCCGTGCAGGCCGTGGCCGAACTCGTGGAACATGGTGACCACGTCGTCGAACGAGAGCAGCGCGGGCTGGCCAGCCGCAGGCTTGGTGAAGTTGGCGACGTTGTAGATCACCGGCTTGGTGCCGAGCAGCTTGGACTGCTGGACGAAGTTGTCCATCCAGGCGCCGCCGTTCTTGTTGTCGCGCTTGAAGTAGTCGCAGTAGAACAGCGCCAGCGACTTGCCATCCTTGTCGAACACCTCGAACACGCGCACGTCCGGGTTGTACACCGGGATGTCCTTGCGCTCCTTGAAGGTGAGGCCGTAGAGCTGGTTGGCGGCGTAGAACACGCCGTTCTGCAGCACGTTGTTCAGCTCGAAGTAGGGCTTGATCTGGCTTTCGTCCAGGTCGTACTTGGCCTTGCGCACCTGCTCGGCGTAGTACTGCCAGTCCCACGGCTCCAGCTTGAAGCTCGGCTGGTGCAGCGCAGCCTGGTCCTTGTCGATCTGCGCCTGGATCTCAGCGGCCTCGCGCTTGGCGCGGGCCACCGCGGCGGGCGCCAGCTTGTCCATGAAGCTCATCACTGCTTCCGGTGTCTTCGCCATCTGGTCCTGCAGCGTCCACGCGGCGTAGTTCGGAGAGCCCAGCAGCTTGGCTTCCTGCGCGCGGATCTGCGCGAGCTGCTCGATGATGTCGCGGGTGTCGTCGGCATTGCCCAGCTCGGCGCGGTTCCACGAGGCCTCGTACAGCGCCTTGCGGGTGGCGCGGTCCTTGAGGCTCTGCAGCGCCGGCTGCTGGGTGGTGTTCTGCAGCGTGATCACCCACTTGCCGGTCAGCCCGCGATCCTTGGCGGCCTGCGCGGCAGCGGCGATGTCCTCGGCGGGCAGACCGTCCAGCTTGGCCTTGTCGTCGACCACCAGCGCGCTGTCCTTGGCGGCGGCGAGCAGCTTGTTGTTGAACTGCGCCTGCAACGTAGATTCCTGCTGGTTGAGCGCCTTCAGCTTGGCCTTGTCGGCGTCGGACAGCTTGGCGCCATGATGGACGAAGTTGCGGTAGGTCACCTCGACCAGGCGCAGCGACTCCGGATCGAGTTTGAGCGTGGCGCGCTCGTCGTAGACCTTCTGCACGCGATCGAACAGCTTGCCGTCGAGATAGAGCGCGTCCTGGTGCGCGGCGAGCTTCGGCGCCTCCGCTTCCTGCACCTTCTGCAGCGTGTCGTCGGTGTTGGCCGAAGTGACGCCGTTGAACACCTCCATCACCCGGTTGAGCAGCGCACCGGACTTCTCCAGCGCCACGCAGGTGTTCTCGAACGTGGGAGCCTCGGGGTTGTCGGCGATCTTCTGCCATTCGGCGAGCTGGTCCTGCATGCCCTTCTCGATCGCCGGCTGGTAGTCGCTGTCCTTGATCTTGTCGAACGGCGGCGCCTGGAACGGCAGCGTGCTGGCGGTGAAGAACGGATTGGCGGCGTTCGCGTCGGCCACCGGCGCGGCGGCGCTGGCCGGCTTGGCCGGCGCGGTGGAGGCCGGCGCCGGCGCGGACTTGCCGGCCTCGTTCGAACCCTGCGAACAGGCCGCCAGAGCGATGCTGGTGGCGATGACGATCATGCGTAGACGGAACATGCGGTATTCCCGGTCGGTGCGCGCTCGGCGCGGGCAGTAAAGAATCGGCGGTCGCCGACTCTACCGACACCGAACCGGTTTTTGCCAGCCGCAGCGCAGCGAAACTTCGTGCGGCTCAGCCCTGGCGCACGTCGTGCAACTGCCACGCCGCGCCGATCAGCCAGTTCAGGCGCTGGCGCAGCAGGCTCATCGGCAAACTGGTAAACACGTCCACCTCGACGTGCAGGTCCACCACCCGCGCGTGCACCTGTGCCTGCGCATCGGTGGCGCCCAGCGCGGGATCCACCTCGTCCGGCTCCGGCTGTTGCGCGCGCCAACGCTCGAACAGCGCCGGGCTGTGCAGCGCCTCCTCCAGCGCGGCGGCGAAATCGGCGGGGCCGGCGCCATCCCAGCTGAGCGCGGGGTCGCTGCCGCGGGCGTGCGCGAGATCGGCAATGGAAAAGTAATAGCGGTTGCGGCTGCTCATGGCTCCCCCTTCAGTTCGAGCCAGCATGCGCACGGACGGGCATGCCGGATGTGAATTCAGGATGCTCTGACCAGTACCGCCAGGTCGAGCCCGGTAGCCGCCTGCCCCGGTGGCACGCCGTGTGGCAACACGCCGAGGCAGGGTGCAGGCAGCAGTTCGCGCAGGGTGGCAAGGTTCTCCTCGACTGCCTCCATCGCCGGATCGACGCGGTTGCCGATCCAGCCGGCCAGACGGCAGCCGTCGGCCAGGATCGCCTCGGCGCTGAGCAGGCTGTGGCTGATGCAGCCCAGACGCAGACCCACCACCAGGATCACCGGCAGACGCCACTGCTTCGCTATCTCCGAAGCGAACAGCCCCATCGCCAGCGGTACACGCCAGCCGCCCACGCCTTCCACCACTACCGCGTCGTGTTCGGCGCACAGCGCGTCGAAGGCGGCACGCAGCTGCGGCAGCGCGATCATCACCCCCTCGTGCGCGGCCGCAAGATGCGGTGACAAGGGCTCGCGCAGCGCCACCGGGTTGGTGCGCGGATAAGGTGGAAGCGGCGCGCTGCTGGCCGCGCGCAACGCCAGCGCGTCCTCGTTCTGCAAGCCGTGCATCGTCTCGATGCAGCCGCTCGCCACCGGCTTCATGCCTGTGCTGCGCAGGCCGTTCGCGCGCAGCGCGTGCAACAATGTGCAGGCCGCGTGCGTCTTGCCGATGCCGGTATCGGTGCCGGCGACGAACAGCGCCGTGCTCATCCGGCGGGGTGCCTGCGTTTGTACTCGATGCCTTCGCGATGCTCGACCAGGCTCATGCGCAGTCCTCTCCGTGAGACACGCGCATAATACGTGCTTTGCCACCGGACCCACGCCATGTTCGAACTGAAGACGCCGGCCCACGCGAACAAGCGCGAGCACTACGCCGACCTCGTGCAGCAGGCGCGCGGCCTGCTTGCCGGCGAGCGCGACCTGATCGCGAACGCCGCGAACTTTTCCGCCCTGGTGTTCCACAGCCTACCCGGGCTCAACTGGTGCGGCTTCTACCTGTACGACGGCAGCGAACTCGTGGTCGGCCCGTTCCAGGGCAAACCGGCCTGCATCCGCATCGCGCTGGGCAAGGGCGTGTGCGGCACGGCCGCGCAGACCCGGCAGACCCAGGTGGTACGCGACGTCAATGCGTTCGACGGACACATCGCCTGCGACGCCGCTTCGCAGTCGGAGATCGTGGTGCCACTGGTGAAGGCCGACGGCAGCCTGCTCGGCGTGTGGGATGTGGACAGTCCGCACGTGGCGCGCTTCGACGAGGACGATCGCGTCGGCATGGAGGCGCTGTGCGCGGTGTTCGTGGAAAACCTTTCCGCATAAGCCACCCTTTCACGCCCGCTGCGACGATCTGCCGCTGCGGCGAACCGTCACTCGCGCGGCGTACGCAACAGCTCCGCCACCCGTTCACGCGCCTCGTCCACGCCGGTGCCGGCGGGCGAGGAAAACACCTGCGCGGTGGCGTGCAGACCGTCGGGAAAGCTCTTGCGCATCGCCGCCAGCGCCTGCACAGCCTGGTTGCGCGAAAGCTTGTCGGCCTTGGTCAACAACAGGTGGCAGGGCAGGCCGGTGGCGAAGCAGAAGTCCAGCATCATCCGGTCGAATTCCTTGAGCGGATGGCGAATGTCGGCGATCAGCACCACACCGCGCAGGCTGCGCCGGTGGTGCAGGTAAGCGTCGATCTCCTGCTTCCAATGCGCGCGCAACTCCTCCGGCACCTTGGCGTAGCCGTAGCCGGGCAGGTCGATCAGGCGCGCTGCAAGCGGCGGCTCACCGTCGCCCTGCGCCAGCGGCGGCAACGCGAACGCCACCATTTGCTGGGTACGGCCCGGCGTCTTGGAGGTGCGCGCCAGCCCCTTGTGGCCGGTGAGCGCGTTGAGCGCGCTGGACTTTCCCGCATTGGAGCGGCCGGCGAACGCCACCTCGGCGCCGAGGTCGGCGGGCAGTTGGCTGATGCGGTGGGCGGCGAGCACGAACTGCGCGCCTTGCAAGAGTCTGCTCATGATCCCCAAGTACCCCGCGCTGCCATCGAGTGGTCGTCAGGTGGTAGTGCGTGGCGCAGCGCCTGCCTGGCTGGCAGGCCAAGCCGCGCGCTACCGCATGGCGGCCGCTCGGTGGCAACCCCCGCACCTATGAATTCCGGGGCCGCGTCTGTTTGCCCGCATACCGGCGTCATCGCTCGGTCGTGGACGGACATCCACTTCCTCCCTCTTTCTTGGCCTGCGTGCAAACAGCTCGCGGCGCGGGGCACTTGGGGATCACGAGCAGACTCTTTGGGCATGGTTTGACCGGAGCGCGAAGGCATGGGGATAATCCGACGGTTTCTGCCAGTGGCGCCGATACCGATCGGCGATGGCAGCCTTCGACAGTTTCTGAGAGGGGAAGTGTATGAGTTTTCGGTTCGCAGGTTTTCGACCCGTCATGCTGCGCTCTGCCACGGCCCTGCTCTTCGCCATGGCTGCGGGCGCGGCGATGGCGCAGGACGCCGCCAAGTCGACCGCAGCACCGGCACCGGCCACAGCCGCCACCGCTGCCAAACCTGCCGCTGCCGCTGCAGCGCCTGCCACCGCTGAAGCCGCGGCGAAGCCCGGCAACGCCACCGCGGGCCAGGCCAAGGCCGCCGTCTGCGGCGCCTGCCACGGCATGGACGGCAACTCCACCGACCCGCAGTTTCCCAAGCTGGCCGGCCAGAGCGAGCTATACATCGTCCACCAGTTGGAGAACTTCAAGAGCGGCCGGCGCCAGAACCCGATCATGCTGGGCATGGCCACGCCGCTGTCCGAGCAGGACATGCACGACATCGGCGCCTACTTCGCCAGCAAGACCGCACTGCCCGGCGTGGCCGATCAGGCGCTGGTCGAGCACGGCCAGCAGCTGTTCCGCGAGGGCGACGTCAAGCGCGGCATCCCCGCCTGCATGGCCTGCCACAGCATCGACGGCCGCGGCAATCCCGGCGCAATGTACCCGCAATTGCAGAGTCAGCACGCGCAGTACGTCCAGGCCACGCTGAAGGCCTGGCACGACGGCATCAGCTGGGGCACGGACGCGCACTCGCAGGTCATGCCCTCGATCGCCAAGAAGCTGGACGCGGACGACATCGCCGCGCTGGCCAGCTACGTCGAGGGCCTGCATCCGGCCACCGAGGCGGACCTGCAGAAGCCGGCCGCCGCCACGCCCTGATTCTTCACGGACACGTCGGCGGTATGCCGGCGTATCCGCATCCCGTGCTCCCGCATCACCGAGGTAACCCATGTTGAAGCGTTTGCCGATCCTGTGCGCTGCCCTGCTGGCACTGACCGCCTGCGGCCATTCCGGCGACAACGGCACCGCCGCGCCGACCGCGCCCGCAGCTGCCAGCACCGCCACGACCGCACCGGCGGCGCCAGCGACCACCAACGCACCGGCACCGGCAAGCAGTGCCGCGCCGGCCGGCGCCACCACGGCCGCCGCACCAAGCACCGCCGCGCCCGCGGCCGCGGCGACTGGGGCAGCCGCGACTCCGGCCGCCGCGCTGCCCTTCGTCGACAACGGCAAGTGGGTCGAGGGCAAGGACTACTTCCGCATCGATCCGGCCCAGCCCAAGGCCTACCCCACCAGCAAGATCGAGGTGGTGGAGGTGTTCTCCTACGCCTGCCCGGCCTGCAACTCCTTCCATGGCGTGATGGACCAGATCGAGAAAAGCCTGCCGCCGGATGCGGTCGTGCATTATCTGCCCGCCTCGTTCCGCCCGGACGAGAACTGGCCGGTGTACCAGCGCGCGTTCTACGCCGCCGAGGCGCTGGGTGTGCGCGCCAAGGCCCACGATGCGTTCTTCGATGCCACCTGGAAGACCGGCGAGACGGCCACCTACGACCTCAGCCTCGGCCGCCCCAAGCCCAAGGCCGCCTGGCCCACGATCGAGGACATCGCGAAGTTCTACGCGAAGTTCGGCGCGGATCCCAAGGAGTTCGTGGCGGTGGCCAACTCCTTCTCGGTCAACACCAAGATGAAGCAGGCCGACGACCTCATCAAGGCCTATGGCGTGCCCGGCACCCCTACCATCGTGGTGGACGGCAAGTACCGCTTCTCGCCTTCCGACGTGGGTACCGCGCAGCGCGCGGTCGAGCTGACCCAGTGGCTGGTGGCCAAAGAAGCTGCTGCGGGCACCGGCAAGTAGGCCGGCACCCGCAGCCCCATTCTGCCCCCATGCCTAGGTAGTCCGATGCTGAAGCGCCTGCCGGTTCTGTGTCTCGTCCTGCTGGCATTGACTGCCTGCGGCCATTCCGGCGGCAACGACACCGCCACGCCGGCCACCCCCGCGACCGCCAGCACGGCCATACCGGCCGCGCCCGCAGCCGGCACACCGGCTCCGGTTGCCGCAGCGGCGCCGGCAAGTGCCGGCACCGCCACCGCGCCGGTTGCCGCCACTACGGCAGCCGCCACATCCTCCGCTTCCGCCATGCCCGTCGTCGACGACGGCAAGTGGGTCGAGGGCAAGGACTACTTCCGCATCGATCCGGCCCAGCCCAAGGCCTACCCCACCAGCAAGATCGAGGTGGTGGAGGTGTTCTCCTACGCCTGCCCGGCCTGCGATGCCTTCCACGCCACGATGGACCAGATCGAGAAGAGCCTGCCGCCGGATGCGGTGGTGCACTACCTGCCCTCCTCGATGCGCCCCGACGAAAACTGGGTGGTGTACCAGCGCGCATTCTTCGCCGCCCAAGCACTGGGCATGCGCGCCAAGGCCCACGACGCGTTCTTCGATGCCACCTGGAAGACCGGCGAGACGGCCACCTACGACCTCAGCCTCGGCCGTCCCAAGCCCAAGGCTGCCTGGCCCACGATCAAGGACATCGCGAAGTTCTACGCGAATTTCGGCGTGGATCCCAAGGAGTTCGTGGCGGTGGCCAACTCCTTCTCGGTCAACACCAAGATGAAGCAGGCCGACGATATGCAGAAAGCCTACGGCGTGAACGAAACACCTAACATCGTGGTGGACGGCAAGTACCGCGTCTCGCCGCACGACGTGGGCAGCACACAGCGAACGGTCGAAGTGATCCAATGGCTGGTGGCCAAGGAGGCCGCCGCGGGCGCCGGCAAGTAAGCTGCGCCCGTCGTACCCGTCGTTTCCCAACTCGAGCACCCCATGATGAAGCACCTCGCCCGCCTGCGCGCACTGACCCTGATCGCCGGCCTGCTGCTGGCCACCGCCTGCACCGCGCAATCCGGCACACCGCCGCCGTACACCGAGGGCGAGCAGTACGTGACCCTACCCGGCCCGCACCAGCGCTACAGCAGCGAGGGCAAGGTGGAGGTGGTCGAGGTGTTCTCCTACGGCTGCATCCACTGCGCCGAGTTCGCGCCGATCGCCGAAAAGCTGAAGGAGCAACTGCCCAAGGGCGTGGTGTTCAAGCTGGTGCCGGCGCCGTTCAGCGCCGAATGGCTGCCGTTCGCGCGCGCCTACTACGCGGCCAAGCAGCTGGGCGTTGTGGACCGCACCCACCTCGCGCTGTTCAAGGCCAAGTTCGTCCAGCACTACCCGATGAACACGATGGACGAGCTGGCTGATTTCTACGCCCGCGAAGGCGTGAACCGCGCCGAGTTCATGCGCCTCGCCACCTCCGACGCCGCCACTGCGAAGCTGAAGGCCGACCTGGCGCTGATCCAGCAATGGGGCGTGGACGGCACGCCCAGCATCGTGATCGACGGCAAGTACCGCGTCACCCACGTGCAGACGCTGGACGAGCTGTCCGCGGTGACGCAATGGCTGGCCAAGCGCGAGCTGGCCGAGGCGGACAAGGGCGGCAAGTGAGCGTCTGATCGCCACCCGCGCGGGCGTTCACGCCCGCTGCGGGTTGGCGCGTGTAGTGTACGCAGCCCGATGAACCGTACCGCGCCCGCCCCTGCCACCGCCGAACGCCACCTGCGCCTGCTGAGCTGCAACATCCTCGCCGGCGCCAGCGTGCAGCGCTACAGCGAATACGTCACCCGCAGCCTCAATGCGGTGCTGCCGGGACGCAGCAAGATCGACAACCTCGATCGCCTCGCCGCGCTGCTGCCCCAGTTCGACGTGATCGGCCTGCAGGAGGCCGATGCCGGCAGCCTGCGCTCGGGCTTCCTCAACCAGACCCGTTACCTTGCCGAGACCGCCGGCATGCCGTACTGGAGCCACCAGCCGAACCGGCCGGTGGCGAAGCTGTCGCACACCGCGAACGGGCTGATCAGCCGCATCGAGCCCAGCGCGGTGGTCGACTATCCGCTGCCCGGCCGCGGCCGCGGCGCCCTGCTGGTCCGCTTCGGCGAAGGCACCCATGCGCTTGCCGTGATGATCGCCCACCTTTCGCTGCGCGCACCGACGCGCGCCCGTCAGATGAGCTTCATCGCCGAGATCCTGCAGGATCACCCGCACGCGGTGCTGATGGGCGACCTCAACACCGACATCGACAGCCCCGAGATGCGCCAGCTGTTCGCCCGCACGCAGTTGCAGCCGCCAGCACAACCCACGCCCACCTTCCCCAGCTGGAAGCCCAGGCGCGCGCTGGACCACATCCTCGCCTCGCCCTCGGTGGCGCTGGAAAAGGTGTGGACGCTGCCGCAGGCGTTCTCCGACCACCTTGCGCTGGCGGCCGAGATTCGCCTGCCCACAAGCCATCCATCACCACCTCGCGGAGAGCATCGATGAATACCCGCTGGCTGCGCCCGCTGGCACCATGGCTGCTGCTGGTGCTGGTGGGCCTCGGTGCGGCGTGGCTGCGCTACGGCCTGATCGAGCCGCCCGCACTGGCGCAGCTGTGCACGGCGACGCAGGCACCCGCCTGGTGCGCACTGCGGCAGGCGCTGGTGCTGGGCTTCCTGTACGAGGCCTACGGCTTTGCCGCGGTCTGCGCCGCCGTGCTGGCGCTGCTGCGCCGCTCGCGGACGCTGGCGTGGCTGGCCGCCGCATTGGGGGCGTTCGCCTTGCAGTTCTACAACTACGAACCGGGCGCGCTGGCGCTGCTGGTCGGCTGTCTTCGTCTTGTGCACCTGACTGCACTGGGCACGCAGCACCCCGCCCGGCGCTCCGAACAGAGCAGAAGCCCCGCACGTTGACGCACGGCTGTACGCGCGACGCTTCCTTGCTCTTCATCTTTCGCAAGCGACAAAGCGGTTTCGGACGCCTAGCGCAACCTGCTTTTTCTCCCTCTCCCCACCCGGGAGAGGGGAAAGCGGGTTGTGATGGATGTCGAAACCACTTCGAAACTTGCGATAGCGCAACAACGCTACCTCTCCCGCAAGCGAGAGAGAAACCCCAAAGCGGATCACACCCGCCCAGTCACCGGAATCAGCGCACCGGTGATGGCCGACGCCGCATCCGAAAGCAGGAACACGATCACGCCGGCCAGCTGTTCGGGTTTCACCCAGCGGTCGAAGTCCGCGTCGGGCATGTCGGTGCGGTTCGGCGGCGTGTCGATGATGCTGGGCAGCAATGCGTTGACGGTGATGCCGCGCGGCTTGAGTTCTTCGGCCAGCGATTCGGTGAAGCGCATCACGCCCGACTTGGAGGCGGTGTAGGCGCCCACGCCCGCGCCGGCCTTCAGCGCCGAGTTCGCGCCGATGTTGACGATGCGGCCGCGCCCGTCGGGCAGGTGCGCCAGCGCGGCCTTGCTCGCTGCCACCGCGGTGCGCAGGTTGATCCGGTAGAGCAGGTCCCAGGTATCAGGATCGCCATCGGCCAAGGTCTCCCAGCGGAACGCGCCGGCAATGTTCACCAGCGCGTCGAGGCCGCCCAGGGCCTCGGCCGCGGCGTCGATGGCGTGCTTCGCCGCCGCGGTGTCGGCCAGGTCCACGCCGCCGAAGCCGTGCACTGCGCCCAGGTTGGCCGGCACCGGCGCGCGGTCGATCGCCGCCACCGCCGCGCCTGCGTCGAGCGCGGCGCGCACCACTGCCGCGCCCAGGGTGCCGAAAGCACCGGTCACCACGATGCGTTGCTTGTCCAGGCGCATGGGTTCGTCCTCTTCAATGGATTTCATCGAGCATAGTGCCTGCGCCAATGGGCGCGAAACGCGCGTGCCGCCAAGCGACGAACACCGGCATCGCGATCAGCAGGTTGAGCAGCAGCCACAACCAGGTCACGGGGTTCTCACCCAGCTCCAACGCCACCACTACGGCTGCCAGCACGGGCAACCACGCGGCGAGGAACAGCGCCTCGCGCGTAGGTGCGCGCATGCGCTCGTCCAGCCAGGCCACCAGCGCATAGCCTGCGCAGGGCAACTCGAACAGGCCCAGCGGGAAGTCGCGGTAGCGACCGTCGAACACCAGGAGCAGGCCATACAGCGCCAACACGAACAGCCACCCGAAGCGCAGCCGCCCCGCCGGCGCGGGCTTGTACGGTGCACCCGCCAGCCGCCCGGCTAGCCAGCTCGCCAAACGTAGCGCCGTGAACAGCGCGGCGAGGAAGGCGGCGAGGGAGAGTGTCCACTCCCATGTGTCGCGACAGGCATAGGCCATCTGCCGCCATTGCCAAGCCAGCGCCGAGCCGCTGGCGAAGCCGGCCAGGCCCAGCGCCAGCCAGCCGCGTACGCGCTGCCAGCGGCGGCGGCGCAAGCCGACCAGCACGAACAATCCCGCGCCCGCTGCACCGGCCAGCCAGCCCAGCCACCAGCGCTGCATCTCGACCACCGGCCCCTGCATCGCGAATTTCGGTTGCGCATGCGCGTCGAAGATGCCCCAGTAGCCGCCCACAGTGCCCTCCTGCGCGCGCTTCCATGGCTGGTCGAAGGTCTCGATCACGTTGTACGGCATGTCCACGCTGGCGGCGTAGCGCAGAAACTCGCGCAGGTAGCGCGCCTCGTTCACCAAACTCGCGTTGGCGCCGCGGCGCGGCCGGCCCTCGCTGGGCCAGCCGGTTTCGCCAATCATCACGCGCTTGCCGGGGAAGGCCCGCTCGACCTTCGCGTAGACGTCCTCGACATGCTGGATCGCGCGCTCCGGCGGCACCGGCTGATCCTCCCAGTACGGCAGGATGTGGATGGTGACGAAGTCCACCGACTTGGCCAGCTCGGGATGGCGCAGCCAGTATTCCCACACGTCGGCATAGCTCACCGGAATGCTCGCCGGCAGCGCCGCGCGCACCTCGGCGAGATAGTCGGCGATCTGCGCGCTCGACAGCTCGCCGCGCAGCAGCACCTCGTTGCCCACGATCACTCCGCGCAGCACTGCCGGATATTTGCGCGCGGTGGCGATGCCCAACGCGACCTGCTCAGCGTTCGCCTTGGGATCTCGGCCCAGCCAGATGCCCATCAGCACCTGCATGTGATAGCGCGCGGCGATGCGCGGTACCGCGGAAAGGCCCTGCCCCTGCGAATACGTGCGCACGCAGTCGAAGCGCGTGGACAGCGCACGCAGGTCCGTGTCGATGCGCTCGGGGCTCACGAAGGCGTGCGGATCCAGCGGCGTTTCGCCCGGCTTGCGGAACGGCGCGTAGGAGACGCAGGCGGTCCGCGCCGAAGGCGCGTCGGGCAGGTTCACCGGGCGCCCGATCGCCCACCACCACGCCGCGCCGGCGAGTGCGAGCAGCACCAGCGCCAGCCAGGCGACCAGACGGCGGCCGCGGGACGAAGGGGAAAACGACATGCCGAGCCCTTGCAGACGTAGCGGGGTGCGCCAGCTTATCAGGCACATCCGGAACGGAAACCGGTGTGCGCGTCGGCGCGCTGGAGCGCTTCCACTACAATCCATCGCGGGGGATCACCGAGGAGTTTCGATGTTCGCTAAGGCAGCGCCCCAGCGCCATTCCCTCACCCGTCTGGCGGCCCTGCTGCTGGCCTGCGGTGCCCTGCTCGCCGCCGTCGGCGCACGCGCGGCCACATCCACCGAGGTGCAACGCGCCGCGTTCAGGCAGGCCTGGGCGGCGGCCCAGCAGGGCGGCGACGGCTGGCGCGCCTGGGCGGCGCAACTGCGCAACTATCCGCTCTACCCCTACCTGCCCGCCGCCGCGTTGGAGCACGACATCCGCGAGACCGACCTGGCCACGGTGCAGGCGTATCTGCAGCACTATCCCGACCTGATCCCCGCACAGGACCTGCGCCGCGACTTCCTGCTGGAACTTGCCCGGCGCAAGGACTGGAACGGCTTCCTCGCGCTGTACCAGCCCGGCATGGGCGACACGCTCGCCTGCGACGCCCTGCAGGCGCGCATGGCCGGTGGCGCGAAGCTCGACTTCGACACGGATCTCGCCACACTGTGGAGCCGCCCCGAGTTGCCCGGTGCCTGCGATCCCGTGCTGCAGACCGCGCACGACCAGGGCCTGCTAAGCACATCGCGCCTGTGGACGCGCATCGACCGCGCCGCCGACACCGGCAAGGGCGGCACCATCGCCGCGCTGGCCCCCTGGCTGCCTGCGCCGCAGAACGAGGAGGCACAGCGGCTGGCACAGGCGCTGCGCGATCCTGCTGCAGCACTGGCCGCCGCCACGAACTGGCCCGATACCTCCCGCGCGCGCCAGGCGGCCACGCTGGCGCTGGAACGCCAGGCGCGGCGCGACACCAACGCTGCGGATGCCGCCTGGCAACAGTTGCAGGCCCACTTCGCCTTCAGCGCCACGCAACGCGACGCGATCCTGCGCGCACTGGCGCTGTTCCACGCCACCGATTTCGACACGAACGCACTCGACCGGCTGATCGCCCTGCCCGCTGCCGCACAGACCCCCGCCACCCGCGAGTGGCGCGCGCGCGTGGCGCTGGCAGAACAGGACTGGCCCGCCGTGCTGGCAGCGATCGCGGCGATGCCGGCCGTACAGCAGCAGGACGGCGAATGGCGCTGGTTCCGCGCCCGTGCGCTGGCTGCCACCGGCCACCCCGGACAGGCACACAGCATCTACGAAGACCTGGCCGGCGAGGCTACGTTCTACGGCTTTCTCGCCGCCGACCAGCTCAAGCAGTCCTACGCGATCTGCCCGCTGGCGCCGGCCGAAGACTTGCCGCAGCAGCAAGCGCTGCTGCAACAGCCCGGCCTGCTACGCGCGTTCGAGCTGTACGCGGTGGACCTGCCGGAGCTGGCACGGCGCGAATGGGCGCGCGCTCTCGATGGCGCCGATGCCCGCACGCGCGAACTGGCCGCCGAACTGGCGAACCGCCACGGCTGGTTCGATCGCGCGGTGTTCACCTTCACCTACGGCGACACGCTGCGCTACTACGCACTGCGTTTCCCGCTGGCCAGCCAGGACGGACTGGTGCCGCAGGCCCGGCAGGCCGGCATCGATCCCGCCTGGGCCTACGGCATCCTGCGCTCGGAAAGCGCCTGGGTCAGCGACGCCCGTTCCGGCGCCGATGCGCGCGGCCTGATGCAACTGGTACCCGCCACCGCCGCCCTGGTGGCGCGGCGCAACGGCCTGCCGTGGGCGGGCGGCGACAGCCTATACGACCCCACGGTGAACATCGCGCTGGGCACGCGCTACCTGGCGCAGCTCGCCTTGCGCTACAACGGCATGCCCTGGCTCACCAGCGCCGCCTACAACGCCGGCCCCAACCGCGTCGACCAGTGGGTGGACGCCCGCAACGCGCTGCCGCCGGACTTGTTCATCGCCACCATGCCGTTCAAGGAAACCCGCGAATACGTGGCGCGGGTGATGGCCTTCAGCGTGATCTACGACTGGCGCCTGCACGGCTCAGCGTTGCCGATGTCCGACCGGCTCACCCCGTTCGGCCAACCCTACGCGCTGCCAAACAGCCTCAGCCCGCGCAAGACAGTGAACTGTCCCGCACCGCCCTCGCCGCCCCCCGCCAGCTCGGCGCAGCTGCCGGCCAGCGCAGCATCCGCGGCAGGCAGCGCCAACGCGGCGCCGGCAGCGGCGGGCAGCATTCCGCCCGCCCCGGCCGCCAGCCATCGCCGACGCTGAGCCAGGGCGGATCGCAGCGACTCGTCGTTCTCGATGGCACCAGCTTCACCGGCATGCCGCTCGATCGCGTCGCGGGCACGTACAAGCGCGCGCCGAGCGAATCTGGAGAGATCCGCTCGGCGCTGCCTGCTCAGTGATTGCGCGAGCTGGTGCTGGAAACGGGCCGCGTTGAAGTGGCAGCGGTGTTGGAAGCCATCCGCTCCGTCGTCTGGCTCGGCGCGGACGTAACGGTATTCCCTGCAAATGCAGGAGGTGAGTAGGGCTGCGCCATCTGGAGATCGCGCCGTCCCATGCCGGAGTCGCTGACCAGCGCCAACTGGTTGTCGTTATGACTCCAGACCCAATGTGCCGCCGAACCGCCAAACGGCGACGGCAGGCTCGACACGTAGACGAAGCTGCTGTCGTAGTTGCCGTCCTTGCGTGGCGTGGCCCGTAACGCCACGTCGACGATCATCTGGCTGGCCACGGCGTGTCCCTTGACGACGGCCGGCCGGGTGATCCATTCGCCGAGCTCCCTGAGCAACAGGCGCTGGAATCGCGGGGAAAGCTCGATGGACGGCAGCACCCTGGTGACATGTCCCTGCGCGTTCACCTCCACCAGCACCGCCATCACCTTGGGTTTCGATGCCGAAAGCGCGGCCGAAGATGCCATGGCCGCACCACTCAGCAAGACCATCGCACCGGCGAGCAACATCACATTGATCCGTTTCATGAGCACCTCCTGTGGGTGATGATTCAAATTCGCCGACATCGTGCGCCGACGATCCATAAACGCAGCGCGGTCGCGACGGGTGTACAAACACCTGTCCCGCATCTCCTGCTTTTACGCCGTTGTCTTAGGCACTCCTTAGGATTCTGCGACCCGGCCGGCACGCATGCCACAATCATCCCCATGCGCATCTATCTGGTCGGCGGCGCGGTCCGCGACAAGTTGCTGGGAAGGCCGGAGGGCGACCGCGATTACGTGGTGACGGGCGCACGCCCGGACGATTTGCTGGCGCAGGGCTATCGCCCGGTCGGCAAGGACTTTCCGGTGTTCCTACACCCGGACAGCGGCGAGGAGTACGCGCTGGCGCGCACCGAGCGCAAGAGCGGGCACGGTTACCACGGCTTCGTGTTCCAGACCGATCCCGCGGTGACGCTGGAGCAGGACCTGGCGCGGCGCGACCTCACCATCAACGCGATCGCGCAGGACGAACACGGCGCCCTGGTCGACCCCTACGGCGGCGTGCGCGACATCGAGGCGCGCGTGCTGCGCCATGTCTCGCCGGCCTTCGTGGAAGACCCTGTACGCCTGCTGCGGGTGGCGCGCTTCGCCGCGCGCTTCGCGCCGCTGGGTTTCCGCGTGGCTGACGAGACCATGGCGCTGCTCCAGCGCATGGTGGCCGCGGGCGAGGTGGATCATCTGGTGCCCGAGCGGGTGTGGGCGGAAACACGCAAGGCGCTGGCCGAACCGCAGCCCTCTGCCTTCCTGCGCGTGCTGCGCAGCTGCGGCGCGCTGCACGTGCTGTTTCCGGAAGTCGACGCGCTGTACGGCGTGCCGCAACGCGCGGAATTCCACCCCGAGATCGATACCGGCGTGCACATGGAAATGGTGCTGGATGCCGCAGCGGCCATCGCTCCGGGCGACGACCTGGTGGGCTTCTGCGCGTTCACCCACGACCTGGGCAAGGCGCTGACGCCGCCGGACATGCTGCCGCGCCACATCGGCCACGAGCAGCGTGGCGTGGCACCCCTGCGCGCGCTGGCGGCAAGGCTGAAGGTACCCACCGAACATGCCGCGCTGGCCGAGCTGGTCTGCCGCGAGCATCTCAATGCGCATCGTGCGCTGGAGCTGAAGCCAGCCACCGTACTGAAGCTGCTCGCGGCGCTGGACGCACTGCGCAGGCCGGAGCGGCTGGAGACCTTTCTCGCGGCCTGCCTCGCCGACAAGCGCGGCCGGCTGGGCCACCTGCACGACGACTACCCGCAGGCAGCGTACCTTCGCCGGGCCCGCGACGCGGCGGCGGCGGTGACCGCGGCGCCGTTCGTGGCGCAAGGGCTGCAAGGCCCGGCGATCGGCGCGGCGATGGAACGCGCGCGCGTCGGCGCCATCGCGGAAATGAAACTATGTAACATCTAAGACCCCTCGGGTATAACGCCCGCCGGGACGCCGGACGCTGCCGGCATCCTTTCCGTTTCCCCTTAGCTGTCTGGAGCTGTCCGTGTCGCGCGCCCTGTTCTCCCCTTCGCCGCTGCGTCAGCGGTTCTGGCCGCTGTGGTGGCTGGGTATCACCTACATCGCGATCTGCTTCATCACCCGCATCGCGCTGCTGGTGATGTCCGGCGGCAATGTGGCGCCGAACCCGCTGCACTGGCTCTACGCGTTCGGCGTAGGCCTGGGCTACGACCTGATCACCTTCCTGTACCTGGCGTGGCCGATGGTGCTGTTCCTGTGGCTGGTGCCGACCCGGCGCGCGCCGGTGGCGGGCCTCGGTCGCTGGCTGTTGTACCTGGTCGGCATGGCGGCGCTGTATGCGGCCTGCCTGGGCCTGCTGCTCCTGCTGTGGCACGTGCACCTGCACGAATCGTGGCCGATCCTCGCGGTTTTCCTGTTCTTCCTGCCGATGCCGGCGCTGGCCTACAACCGCATCAGCGGGCAGTGGGGCCTGTACATCCTGGGACTGGCGCTGCTATACGGCCTGCTGTTCGTGGCCGCGTCGGAACTGGTGTTCTGGAACGAGTTCAGCGTGCGCTTCAACTTCATCGCGGTGGACTACCTCGTCTACACCACCGAGGTGATCGGCAACATCCGCGAGTCCTATCCGGTGGGTACCTGGCTGGCGCTGCTGGTGGTGCTGGCACTGGTAGTGTTCGTGCTCTCCCGCCGCGGTCTGCGCGCGCGCGACGACGGCAGCACGCTGTGGCAGCGCGCCCGTGTGCCGCTGGTGTGGCTGGTGCTCACCGTCGTCTCGGTGGCCGCGGTCAACGGCGAGATGAAGGACCGCACCGCCAACAACTACGTCAACGAGCTGGCCGGCAACGGCATCTACCAGTTCTTCGCCGCGTTCCGCAGCAGTCATCTCGACTACAAGAAGTTCTACCGCAGCCTGCCCGACGACGAGGCGTTCCGCCTGCTGCGCAAGCACCTCAAGGCGCCGGACGCCAGCTTCGTCAGCAACGATCCACGCGACCTCACCCGCGAGATCCGCCACACCGGGCCGGAGAAGCACCTCAACGTGGTGCTGATCAGCGTGGAGAGCTTGTCCGGCGACTATCTCGGCACCTTCGGCAACAAAGAGGGCCTCACGCCCTTCCTCGACTCGCTGGTAGACAAGAGCATCTTCTTCGACAACCTTTATGCGAACGGCACGCGTACGGTGCGCGGGCTGGAGGCGCTGTCGCTATCGGTGCCGCCCACGCCGGGCGACTCGCTGGTGCGCGAGCACAACAACGAGAACCTGTTCTCGCTGGCCAGCATCTTCAACGATCGCGGCTACGTGTCGGAGTTCGTCTACGGCGGCTACGGCTATTTCGACAACATGAACTATTTCTTCGGCCACAACGGCTACAAGACCGTCGACCGCAGTGCAATCCCGAAGGGCATGCCGATCCATAGCCAGAACGTGTGGGGCGTGGCCGACGAGGACCTGTACACGCTGGCGCTGAGCCAGATGGACCAGATCCACGCCGAGGGCAAGCCGTTCTTCCTGCACATCATGACCACATCGAACCACCGGCCTTACACCTATCCGGCGGGGCGGGTGAAGTGGCAGTCACCGTCGCGGCCGGGCGCGGTCGCCTACACCGACTGGTCGATCGAGGACTTCATCAAGCGTGCGCAGACAAAGCCGTACTTCGCCGACACGGTGTTCGTGATCACTGCCGACCACTGCGCCTCCAGCGCGGGCAAGACCAGCCTGCCGATCAACCGCTACCACATCCCGCTGTGGATCTACGCGCCGAAGCAGTTCAAGCCCGAGCGGGTGAAGGAACTGATGGGCCAGCTGGACATTCCGCCCACCCTGCTCGGCCTACTCAACTTCAGCTACCGCACACGCTTCTTCGGCCAGGACGCGTTCCAACTGACGTCAGGCCAGGGCCACGCCTTCCCCGGCACCTACGAGAAGCTCGGTTACGTGCACGGCGATACGCTCACCATCCTCGAACCGCGCAAGCGGCTGGAGCAACTGAAGCCCGACTTCGCCACCGGCGACGCCACGCCCGAGGTGCCGGTGAACCAGGATCTGGTGAACACGGCAATCGCCTACTACCAGGTCGCCAGCGACCTCTTCAAGCACGGCGGTCTGGCTCGCCGGCCCGCCGACAGCACGCCGGTCGCACCGCTGCCGCCACCACCGCCCCAGGGGCCACCGTTGATCGCGCCGGCTCCCGCGGGCTCGGCACCCGCACCGGCAGCGACGACGGTCCATTGATCGGTGGGCTCAGCTGCGCACGCCACTCGTCCGTGGCGTGCGCAGAACAAGGCGCGACCACGCCTGGAATTACGTCAGGTTCGCCGCCCTCTGCGGCAACAGCCAGCGCACCGCGAGTATCCCCAGCTCGTAGAGCAGGCACATCGGTATCGCGAGCAGGATCATCGAGGTGATGTCCGGCGGCGTGATCAGCGCCGCCACCGCGAACGCACCCACGATGGCGTAGCGACGCGCATTGCGCAGCTTTTCGATGTCCACGATGCCCACAGCGGCGAGGATCACCACCACCACCGGCACTTCGAAGCACAGGCCGAACGCGAAGAACATCAGCATCACGAAATCGAGGTAGTGCGTGATGTCGGTCATCATCTCCACGCCCGCGGGCGTCACCGCGGTGAGGAAGCGGAACGCCGCCGGCAGCACCAGGAAATACGCGAACGCGCAGCCGCAGTAGAACAGCACCAGGGTGGCGACCAGCAGCGGCCGCGCGAGGCGTTTCTCGTGCTTGTACAGGCCCGGGCTCACGAAGGCCCACAGCTGGTACAGGATCACCGGCATGCTGATGAACAGCGCGGCGTAGAACGCCAGCTTCAGCGGCGTGATGAACGGGCTCGCCACCTCGGTGGCGATCAGGTGCGCGCCCTGCGGCAGGCGCGCCACCAGCGGCGCGGCCAGCTCCGAGTAGAGCCTGTTCGCAAACGGCACCAGCGCCACCAGCACGATCAGCACGGTGGCGATCGCCTTGAGCAGGCGCGAACGCAGCTCGAGCAGATGCGAGAACAGGCCCTGCTGCAGGTCGTCGCCGGGATCGTCGGGTTCAACGGCCGCCATGCGCGGACTCCTTCGTTGCCGGCGCCGTGGGCGGCTCGCCCAGCAGCAGCTCCTGCTGGGCCTCAGGCGCGGTTTCCGCCGCAGCCGGCTCCGGCGTCGCCGCAGCCTTGAGCGTCGACACCGCTTCGTCCACCGGCTGGCGCACCTGCTGCACGCTGTCCTTGAACTCGTTCTGCGCGGCCTCGGCCTGCGCGGCGGCCTCGCGGGCGGCGCGCTTGATCTCCTCCACTTCCAGCTCGCGCTCCACTTCGGCGCGCACGCTCTCCCAGCCGTTGCGCACGCGGCGCAGGAGAGCACCTGCGGTGCGCGCCGCGCCGGGCAACTTCTCGGGGCCGAGCACGATCAACGCGACGAGCGCGAGCAGCACCAGCTTGCCGAAGCTGATCTCGATCATCGCGCCGGGACTCCGAGCGAGCTCTTACTTCGACTCGTGCGAGTCGCGCTGATCCTGCGTGCTGGCGCTCGCCGACGAGGCCGGCGGCGGATCGGCACGCAGTTGCTCCTTCGCCTGCTGCGCTTCCTTCGACTTCTCGTCGTCGTCGCCGTGCATGGCCTTCTTGAAGCCGCGCACGGCATTGCCGAGGTCGGAGCCGATGTTGCCGATCTTCTTGGTGCCGAAGATCAGCAGCACGATGACCAGGAGAAGTAGCCAATGCCAGATGCTGTCAAAACCCATGATGGTCCTCGAGGCGAGCCGGGGCGGAAATGGCTCCGCCCGCGGTCCGCCGATCTTCGCACACGGCGGTCACTTTGAAGTGTACTCCTCCAGCGCATCGCGGAACTTCACCACCGCCGGCGGCACGTTGCTCACGCCGCCCTCGAAGATCCGCCGCGGGGTGATGCCGGCGCCGTAGACCGCGGCATTGGCGTCGTAGTCGATCTTCAGCACCGAGCCGTCCAACGCCACGCCGGCGAACAGGCCGCGCGAGCGCGAGTACGAGTAGATCTCCGCCTTCAGCTGCTGATCGGTGGCGGCCGAAGCGGTGCGGCCGACCGGGCCGGCCGCGGCCGAGGCGTCGGCGCCGACGGTGAACTTGCCGTTGACGATCGAATCCACGCCGCGCTGGGTGCGGAACACCAGGATCACGTCGGTGGACGACACGCCGATCTGGAAACCCACGCTGCCGCCGCCGAAGGAAATGAAGCTGGGATTGGACCAGGTGCCGTCCGGGCTTTTCACCGAGATCAGCCCTTCGCCACGGCGGCCACCGAATACGAAGCCGACCTTCAGCACGTCGGGAATCACCGCGATCGCCCTCGCGTCCTTGAGCAGATCGCTGGGGATGGCCTTGTCCGGTGCCTGCTCGATCTCGTTGAGCACGCGCACCGCGTTCTGCGCGCGCACCAGCGGGGAGTCGTCATCGGCATGGACCGTGATCGCGGGCAGCAGCAGGGCCGCGCCGAGCAGCAGATGGTGCAGACGGATCTTCAACATGGACAACTCCCTCGTATGGGTGGGAAACATGCGGGCGGCGCGCGCCGTGCTTGTGGCAGACTGCACGGCCAGCTCCGTCGCCCGCGCCACGATGCCTAGCCGCAACCACTATACCGGCCCCGCCGACCATCCCCGCGATACGCCTGCGGCGTCCGTTCAGACAGCCGTGCTGCTGGTCAACCTGGGCACACCCGCCGCGCCCACCGCCAAGGCGCTGCGGCCCTGGCTGGCCGAATTCCTGTCCGACCGCCGGGTGATCGATACCCCGCGCTGGCTGTGGTGGCCGATCCTGCACGGGGTGATCCTGCGCCTGCGCCCGCGGCGCTCCGCGTATGCCTATGGACGCATCTGGGACGCCCAAGGTTCCCCGCTGCGCTGGCGCAGCGAAGCGCTGGCCCGCGCGCTGCAAGCGGAACTGGGCGCGGACGTGCGCGTGGCGCTGGCGATGCGCTACGGCGAACCGGCGGTGGCACCGACGATCGCGCAACTCGTGCGCGAAGGCGTGCGCCGCCTGCTGGTGCTGCCGCTGTATCCACAGTACTCGGCCACCTCCACCGGATCGGTGATCGACGCGGTGGCCGACGCGATGAAGGCGCTGCGCTGGCCGCCGGAGCTGCGCTTCGTCAACGATTACCACGACGATCCCGGGCATATCGAGGCCCTGGCCGCCAGCATCGAGCGCTGGTGGGCCGAACACGGCCGCGGCGACAAGCTGCTGCTCTCCTTCCATGGCATCCCGGAGCGCTACGTGCGCCTCGGCGACCCCTACGCCGAACAATGCCGCAGCACCGCGCGCCTGCTGCGCGAGCGGCTGCGGTTGGACGAATCGCAGCTGGTGCTGAGCTTCCAGTCGCGGGTGGGGCGCGAGGTCTGGCTCTCGCCGTATACCGATGCCACCGTGCGCCGCCTCGCCGGCGAGGGCGTGCGGCGCCTCGACGTGGCCTGCCCCGGCTTCGCGGTGGATTGCCTGGAGACGCTGGAGGAGATTGCGATGCAGAACCGCGACTTCTTCGCCGCGGCCGGCGGTGGCGAGCTGCGCTACATCCCCGCTCTCAACGACGGCACGGAGCAGGTGCGCAGCCTCGCCATGCTGCTGCAACGCCATCTCGCCGGCTGGCCGGTGTGAGCGCGCCGTGCGAACGGCGCATCGCGCTGCGCCACCTCACTCTGGCCGCGCTCGAATGGGGCGATCCCGCCGCGCCGCCCGTCGTCGCCTTGCACGGCTGGCTGGACAACGCCGCCAGCTTCTCCGCCTTGGCGCCGCTGCTCGCGTCGCACTGCCGCGTGATCGCGCTGGACCTGCCCGGCCACGGCCATTCCGGTCACCTGCCCGGGGGCGTCGGCTATCACTACACTCGACCAGGTGCGCGTCGTGCTGGCGGCGCTGGATGCACTGGAACTGCCGCGTTGCGCCCTGCTCGGCCATTCGCTCGGTGCCGGCATCGCATCGCTGGCGGCCGCCGCCGCACCCGGGCGAATCGAGCGCTTGTGGCTGATTGAGGGACTTGGCCCGCTGGGCGACGACGGCACACACACGCTGCAACGCTATCGCGATGCGCTGGCCAGGCCGCCTGCAGACGGCAAGGCGCTGCGCGTGTTCCGCGACGTGGATCAGGCAGTCAGCGCCCGCACGATCGCCAGCGGCCTGCGCGAGGAACTGGCGCGCCCCATCGTGGCGCGCGGCCTGCGCGAGACCGACGGCGGCTGGCAGTGGCGCAGCGACCCGCGCCTGGTCCGCCCCACCGCGATCCGGCTGGCCGAGGCGCAGATCCACGCCCTGCTCGCCGGCATCGAGGCACCCACCGCCCTGCTGCTGTCGCAACCGGCCACGCCCTACCTGCCCACCGCGCTGATGCAGGCGCGCGCCGCCTGCGTGCCCCGCATCGCGGTCGAACACATGGCCGGCGGCCACCATCTGCAGTTGGAGCATCCGCAGGCGGTGGCGCGTTGGGTAACCGCCGCTTTGTAGGAGCGCACCCTGTGCGCGATGAAGCTCTTCGCGTAGAGCCTCAATCGCGCACTGGGCGCGCTCCTACGGGGAACATCAAGCCGAGATCGCCAGCTTCTCCGAACGGTACAGCTGCGCGGTGACCGCCACCGCGACCAGCGCCGCCACCAGCGTGCCGGCGAGGCACAGCAGCAACTGCTCGCCGCTGACGCCGTCGCCGCGCAGCTGCTGCATGATGCCGAGGTTCTGGCCCAGCAACGGCACCGCGTACATCCACGCCTGCGCCTTGATCGGCAGGAAGGCCAGCAAGGCACTGGGGATCAGCGGCACCATCATCAGCAGCGAGATATAGGTCTGCGCCTCGCGGTAGCTCTTGGCGAACGCGGCCACCATGGTCTGCAGCGCGGCCAGCAGCATCACCAGCGGCAGCATCAGCAGCAGCACGCAGCCCGCGAAGTGCCAGCCCAGGTCCAGCTCCATGCCCAGCTTTTCGGCGGGAATGAAACGGCCCACCAGCGCGAACGCCAGCAGGGTGATCGTGAGGCTGGCCAGCGAGAACGCGCAGATCGCTGCGAGCTTGCCGACGAGGATCTTCCAGCGCGCCACGGGATTGGCGAACAGCGGTTCCAGCGATTGCCGCTCGCGCTCACCCGCGGTGAGGTCGATGGCCAGGTACATGCCGCCCATGAACAGGGTGATCACGAAGAAGTACGGCAGCATCGCGAACAGCAGCACCGCGCGCGACTGCGGCGTGGCCTGGTCGCGCCTGGCCACCTGCACCGGCCAGGCCGTACCCGGCGACAGGCCGCGCGCCACCAGCCGCATCGCGCCCTGCTGGCGGGCATAGGTTTCCACCAGCCTGCTTACCCGCTCCACCGCGCTGCCGGTGTCGCGCCGCGACGAGTCGTAGAACATCTCCACCTGCACCGGCTCGCCCTTGCGCCAGGCCTTGCCGTAGCCGGCGACGATGCGCAGTACCACGTCGGCATCCTGCCTGTGCACGGCCAGGCCCGGGTCCGCTACCGGCGGCTCCGGCACGATGCCGCCCTCCCTCAGCGCATCGACGAGGTGCGGGGCGTATTGCGCCCCGATCACCGGCACGTGCAGCGGCTGGTCGGCCTTGTTCAGTTCGCGGTTCACCTGCATGTTGACCAGCATCACGAACAGCAGCGGCCCGAGCAGCGGGCCGGTGAGGAAGGCGCTCATCAGGGTGCGGCGGTCGCGCAGGTTCTCGCGCACCTCTTTCAGGAACACGGTGAGTGCGGTGCCGGAGCGGCGCGCTTTCGAGGTGGCGGCGTTCATGCGGCGAGGCCCTCCTCGCTGCCGATGATCTTCACGAAGGCATCCTCCAGGTTGGTCTCGCCGGTCTGCGCGCGCAGCGCGTCCGGCGTCTCGTCGGCCACCACGCGGCCGTGCGCGATCACCACGATGCGATCGCACAGCGCCGCCACCTCCTGCATGATGTGGCTGGAGAACAGCACGCAGCGGCCCTCGCCCTTCAGCTGCTGCATGAAGCGGCGCAGGCCGCGCGTGGCCATCACGTCGAGGCCGTTGGTGGGCTCGTCCAGGATCACGTTGCGCGGATCGTGGATCAGCGCGCGGGCGATCGCGGTCTTCACCCGCTGCCCCTGCGAGAAGCCCTCGGTGCGGCGATCGAGGATGTCGCGCATC